>OLIQ01000497.1_pt1 | contig 17112 bp, 12 predicted proteins | sample 1609631 | NCBI WGS metagenome assembly OLIQ01 (sample SAMEA4350114, study PRJEB24818) | metagenome | biome: human; feature: gut; material: faeces | place: Denmark | collected 2013-09
CACATGAATAAGGAAATGATTATCGTGCTTGATTTTGGTGGTCAGTACAACCAGTTGATTGCACGTCGTGTCCGTGAAATGTAATGTGTATGCAGAGGTACATCCGTACACCTTGTCGCTCGACAAGATCAAGGAAATGAATCCAAAGGGAATCATTTTCACGGGTGGTCCAAATAGTGTGTATGGCGAGGAGTCACCACGCTATCAGAAGGAAATATTTGATTTGGGAATTCCGATTCTCGGAATCTGTTATGGCTCGCAGTTGATGGCATATATGCTTGGAGGTACCGTGGAAACTGCGCCAGTCAGTGAGTATGGCAGAACCGAAGTGGATGTAGATAACAGCAGTGCTATCTTCCAGGGCGTAAAGCCACAGACAATCTGCTGGATGAGTCACACAGATTATATTTCAAAGGCACCAGAGGGATTTAAGATTGTTGCAAAGACACCAGTTTGCCCAGTTGCAGCGATGGAGTGCCCGGAGCGCAAGTTGTATGCGACACAGTTCCATCCAGAGGTTATGCATACTGAAGAAGGACAGAAGATGCTGTCAAACTTCGTTTATAACGTATGTGGATGCTCCGGCGACTGGAAGATGGATTCATTCGTAGAGACGACGATTCGCGAGATCCGTGAGAAGGTTGGAGACGGAAAGGTATTATGTGCCTTGTCCGGTGGTGTCGATTCCTCCGTAGCAGCCGTTCTTCTCTCAAAAGCAGTAGGAAAGCAGCTTACCTGTGTATTCGTTGATCACGGCTTACTTCGTAAGAACGAGGGCGATGAGGTCGAGGCAGTATTTGGCCCGGATGGCCCATACGAGCTGAACTTTATCCGTGTCAATGCACAGGAGCGTTATTATAAGAAATTAGCCGGTGTTACAGAGCCAGAAGCAAAGCGTAAGATTATCGGCGAAGAATTTATTCGCGTATTCGAGGAAGAGGCAAAGAAGATCGGCGCGGTTGACTTCTTAGTACAGGGAACGATTTACCCAGACGTGATCGAGTCTGGGCTTGGAAAGTCTGCAGTGATCAAGAGCCACCACAATGTAGGTGGACTTCCGGATCATGTTGATTTCAAAGAAATCATTGAGCCGTTGCGCCTGCTTTTCAAGGATGAAGTAAGAAAAGCCGGATTGGAGCTTGGCATCCCGGAATATCTGGTATACCGTCAGCCATTCCCGGGACCGGGACTTGGTATCCGTATCATCGGTGAAGTAACCGCAGACAAGGTTCGTATCGTACAGGATGCCGATTACATCTACCGCGAGGAGATCGCCAAGGCAGGACTTGCCAAGAACCTCGGACAGTATTTCGCAGCATTGACCAATATGCGTAGTGTCGGTGTTATGGGCGACGAGCGTACCTATGACTACGCAATCGCACTTCGTGCAGTCAACACCAGCGACTTCATGACTGCTGATTGCTCCGAGATCCCATTTGAAGTATTGCAGAAAGTTATGACACGAATTATAAATGAAGTAAAGGGCGTAAACCGTGTAATGTATGATCTGACGAGTAAACCGCCTGGAACGATTGAATTTGAGTGATAACGAGCCAAACACATAAAATCAAATGCAGCATCTGCGCAGCAGATGTCATACAACAAAGAGAGGATACACATGCTTGCATGTGAGTATCCTCTCTTTTGTTGTATAGAGACATTCGGCTGATAGACCGAATGCTGTATTTGAATTTATGTACTTGGCGACAACATACAGCGAGATGGAGCGAAGCGGAATCGAGCTGAGGAGGGTAGCGCAGGCGGTAAGATGAGGGGCATGGCTGCTCTCAGGACTGATGATATTTGTTGCTATATCAGGCTGAAATGCTTAAATTTGGTTTGGAATATATCAAATTCGATGATATAATAAAAGAATAAAAAACATCGTGGGAAATAGGATAAACGTATCGTAAGTATATGATTGCTACGAAAGAAGAGAGGAAAAGTTACATGGCGAAGAAAAACGTTGAAAAAACATTGAATATAGATAGTATCTTATTTAACTGCAGAGATTACTTACGTGCGGCGCGTAATTCGGGATCTTTTTTTGAAAAAAGAGATATGATGTTGACTCTTGTATTTCTTAGATTTATTGGAGAAAAGTATGAAGATGGAGTCGAAAAATTAAAGCAGACACTTAAAGAACAGGGATTAGATCCAGAAGATGAAAATATTAGAGCAGCATTCTTTGATGATGCTACATTTGCAGACGGCACATACAATTTGCCTCCAGAAGCCAGATGGTCAACGATTATCAATACTCCTGCCCCAAAGTTAAATGTTGTGCTTGATACAGCATTACAAAGACTGGAGGAAGAAGATCCCCAATTAAAAGGATGTTTTGTAAAAGGTACATTTACAGCACGTAATCTGGCGGCGAATGATATAAAGAAAATCGTTGATGAGGTGAATAAAATCAGCCATAAGGCATTTGGAGAGGAAAAGGATCTTATTGGTCGTGTATATGAATATTTCCTTAAAGAGTTTGCGGTAAATGCTACAAAAGAGGAGGGAGAGTTCTATACACCTCATGATGTAGTCCAGCTTATCGCAACGATGATTGAGCCATACGATGGGACTTTATATGATCCTTGCTGTGGTTCGGGTGGAATGTTTATTCAGAGTGCCGAATTGGTAAAATCAAAGCAGGGAAATCTAAATGGTATCAATGTATATGGTCAGGAAAAAGAACCGGCTACATATCGCCTTGCAAAAATGAATTTAGCATTGCGTGGGATTAGCCATAATCTTGGAGATGAAGCAGATTCATCATTTACCCATGACTTGCACAAGGGATTGTATTTTAACTATATTATGGCAAACCCACCTTTCAATCTTAAAGGTTGGTATAATGACAATTTGAAAAATGACGGTCGTTGGTCTGACTATCAAACGCCACCTGAAAGCAACGCAAATTATGCATGGATTTTGCATATACTTTCACATTTGAAGAAAACTGATGGAGTAGCAGGATTTCTTCTTGCAAATGGAGCATTAAATGATAGCGATACATTGGAAATCCGTAAGAAACTGATTCAGAATGACAAAGTGGAGGCAATTATAGTTCTTCCAAGAGAACTGTTTATCACTACAGATATCAGCGTAACGCTTTGGATATTAAATCAGAATAAAAAAGGTGGAAACTATCACGATAGAAAACTTCGTAGTCGTGAGCACGAAATCTTGTTTATGGATTTGCGCCAATGGACAGAAAATCCAGTAAAGGGCGAGAGTAAAAAGAAAATTCGTCTGGTTACAGAGCAGATAGAGAAAGCTGCTGCTATATACCATACATGGCAATCCGAAGGTATTGATGGAACAAATTATGAAATACCGGAGCTTTATCGAAGTGTAGGAATTGACGAAATAGAAAGTAAAGGTTGGGCACTTACACCAAGCAAATATATTGAGTTTATTGACCATGATTTAGATATTGATTATGAAAAGGAAATGGCTCGTATTCAATCTGAGATGAAAGATATATTAAAGCAGGAAAAGAAATCCCGGCAGATGCTGGAAGAAGCGTTTAGGGGGATTGGTTATGGGATTGACTAAAATTAGATTGGGTGATTACATTGAACGCTCCACGATAAACAACAAAGACTTAAAGTATGGTGGTGATTTGATAGTTGGTGTAAATAGTCAAGGTGTTTTTGCAACTCCTAAAGGGAATACAGATGGAGTAGATTTAAAACCTTATAAAATTGTCGAAAATGGAGCATTTGTGTACAACCCAACTCGACTTGAATTAGGTTCAATTGCCTACCGTACTGAGGGATTATGTATAGTATCTCATCTATATATGGTTTTTTATCTGACGGATGAGGGAAAGAAAATCATTGATCCAATGTGGTTATATATTTATTTTAGGCGATCAGAATTTTGCAGAGAAGTGAAATTTAGAAATTTTGGAAGTCAAAGACCAGAATTCAATTTTAATGATATGAGTGACATAGTTATTCCACTACCGGATATTGAAATACAGAAAAAATATGTAGATATTTATTATGCTATGATTGAAAATCAGAAAAGCTATGAGCGAGGCTTGGATGATTTAAAACTCGTTTGTGATGCGTATATCGAAAACTTATCAAATTGTAAACAAGAAAAAATCGGAAAATATGTCGAGAGAAACAAAAAGAAGAATCAGGATGTTATTTTTTCTAAATGCGATGTAAAGGGTTTTAATAATGAAGGGCAATTTATTGAACCAATGAGATTGTTTTCAGGAGATATATCAACATTCAAGATTATTTCAAAAGATGATTTGGTTTATAACTCAAGAATAAACAGTACAATAAAAAGGCTTAGTATTGTAATTAATGAGGGGAAAGATTTAATCGTTAGTCCAGCATATGAATCATTTAAGGTAGTTAAAGAAAAAGAATTGTGTCCTTTCTATCTATATATGCTTTTACAAAGAGAAAGCTTTGCAAGAAAAGTGTTGTTTAATTCTTTTGGAAGTTCAACCATTGTTTTCGGTTTTGATGATTTATGTGAAATAGAAATTCCAGTACCAAGTTTTTCTGAACAGGAATCTATTGCAAATATGTATAGATTGTATAAAGAACGTTGGAATATTAACGAAAAACTTAAAGAACAAATAAAAGATATTTGCCCAATACTAATTAAAGGTTCTATAGAAGAGGCGAGAAAAGCAAAGGAGGCATAAGCCTATGGCTAGATTAAAAGAGTACAATGGTCATTATTGTGAATCAGAATATGAATATGCTTTCATTGGCTTTTTAGAAGAAGAGGGATGGAAATATACTTCTGGAAATAAGATTTCTCGTGTTACCAAAAGAGATGTGTTGATAGAGGATGATTTCAAGAAATTTATAGTAGATGGAAATCCTGATTTGACAGAAGATGAAGTGACACAGATTTACGATGCTGTTCGTCTTGTGGGAGCAGAGAGTGATTTTGCAGCATTGCACAAGGTGTACAACTGGATGGTGGATGGTATTCAATTTACTCCGGAAGATGGTATTGCAAGAATGATACCGCTGATTAACTTTGAAAAGGATGGTGTTAAGAATATTTTTCGAGTAGTGAATCAATTTACAGTAGAATACACCAATAATGGTCAAAAAGAGAACCGCAGACCGGATGTGATTCTTTTTGTAAATGGTATGCCATTATGTGTCATGGAATTGAAGAATCCTGCTGACGCCAATGCGACCATTTATGATGCTTGGGAGCAGATTAATATTCGTTATTGGAGAGATATACCACATTTGTTACATTACTGTCCATTAGCATGTATCTCTGATGGCGTTAAGACCAGACTAGGAACAGTTCGTACGCCATATGAACATTTTTATGCTTGGAGACGCGTGAATGATGGAGATGCTGTATCAACGCTTCCGTTTGCGGAAACAGAAACCATGATTAAGGGCGTTTATTCTCCAGAACGTTTCTTAGAAATCTTTAGAGATTACATTTATTTTCAAGATAGTATCTATGATAGTGATGAAGTAGAAATTGTATGCCGTTACCCACAGTTTTTTGCTACGAGACTTTTGAAGCAAAGTATTGTGGATTCTGTTGTTACAAAGAGCGGTAGAGGAGGTACATATTTTGGTGCCACAGGATGTGGTAAGACTTATACGATGGCTTTTCTGGCGCGTCAGTTGGCATTGAGATGTACAGATATTCCACAGATTGGTTCTCCAACGATTATATTGATTGTTGACAGAGATGAATTACAAAAACAGGGAGCTAAGCTTTTTACAAAGAGTACAGAATTCCTTAATCTTGGAGAGGTTTCTGTTGTTAAGAATCGAGCACAGTTAAGACAGGAATTAGGCGCTAGACAAAGTGGTGGATTTTACATATGCACTATTCAGAAATTCTGTGATAGGGAAGAGGATAAAATAGGCCTTATCAATGACAGACAGAATATTATATGTTTTTCTGATGAAGCTCACAGAACGCAGCTTGAACATTCTAAGAAAATTCAATTTAGTAAAGATGCAGAAGCAAATATGAGGGCAATGGTTTCAAAACCGTATGCAAAGGTATTAAAAGAAGCGTTTCCGCAGGCTACATTTGTAGGATTTACAGGAACGCCTATTGCAGAAACCTATCAGACTTTTGGCGATGAGATCGATCGATATACGATGGATCAGGCTGTTGCAGATGGTCTGACTGTATCTATCAAATATCATCCCCGTATAGCAAAAGTGTTATTAGATAATACCAAAGTAAAAGAAATTGAGAATTATTATAAAAAATGTGCGGATGATGGTGCAACTTATGAGGATATAGAAGCAAGCAAAAAGGCAATGAGTTCTATGGAAGTAATTCTTGGCGAACCTTCTCGATTAGAGAGACTTGCTATTGATATTCATGATCATTATGTTTCATCCTGCGCTGGTGATCCAGATAGAATCCAAAAGGCAATGGTGGTTTGCTCTAATAGAAAAATTGCGTATGCTCTGTTGTCAAAATTCAAGGATAAGTATCCTGAGTGGTTCGAAGAAAAGAAAGTGCCGGATGGCATCGTTGCAACGGAAGAAGAATTAAATGAATTGAGTCCGATGCCGTTTATTGCAATGGTATCCAGTGCTGGAAAAAATGATGAACCGGACATGTATAATTATCTTGGTGGTGTTAAGAATGATAAACGCTCTGAGAAATTAGATGCTGCATTTAAACAAGAAAAGTCAAATTTTCATATCGTTATTGTTGTAGACATGTGGATTACAGGGTTTGATGTTCCTTGCCTTACGTATTTATACAATGATAAACCATTAAAGAAGCATTTGTTAATACAGACTATAAGTCGTGTAAATAGAAAGTATCCAGGAAAATTGTTTGGTATGGTAATAGATTATATCGGAATTCGCGATAATATGCGGGAAGCCATGAAACTATATGGCGGAGATACTTCTGTTGCACCAACTTCCGATGATGTTGAGCAGGCTACATCTGTCTTTCGTGAAGAATTGGAAGTGTTGAAAAATATGTTTATAGGATATGATTTAACACCATTTATAAATCTGGAATGCGATCCGCTTGATCGATATAGACTTCTTTCAAAAGCTGGAGAACATGTTTTTACATCAACGCAGGAGTTAAAGTCTGAGGGGAAGAGAGGTTCTCAGACAGTATCATTTAAAACATATTTTTTGAATACGGTCAAGCGAATGAGGATGGCGTTTGATATATGTCAGCCATCCGGTTATCTAGGAGAGGAAGAATCTGCACTTGCACAATGCTTCATGGCAATAGCGGGCTTTGTTCGAAAAATGAATGGGACAAGTGACGTGGACACTGATAGTATGAATCGAACGGTTTCTAAGATGGTGGAAGAAGCATTAAAATATAATCAGGTTGAAAGCGTCCTTGAAAGTGGTGAGGAAGAGGATATCTTTTCGCCGGAGTACTTTGAAAAGCTATCTGATGTTAAGATGCCGGCGACTAAATTGGAACTTCTTGTCAAAATGCTCAGGAAACAGATTAAGGAATACGGCAAGGTTAACAGATTAGCGGCAAAGACATATCAGGAAATGTTGGAAAAAACTATTGCTGAATATCATGAGAGACGAAAACATCTTTCTGCGGAAGAAGCTGGCGAGGCACAGGAACAGACTTCAGAAGATATTATTAAAATCGCAACAGAACAAGCGTTGGCTATTCTTAAAGAGATGAATGAAAATAGAGAGAGCTTCCGAAAGCTTGGACTCACTTTTGAGGAAAAGGCATTTTATGATATCTTGATTTCGATGCGTGACCAATATAACTTTGAGTATGGAACGGATAAAGAAGTGGATGGTGTTATAGTCAACGATAAGTGTAAAGAATTAGCAAAGAAAATAAAAGATATTATTGATACAAAGTCTTCGTTTGCTGATTGGCTTAATAATCAGAATGTTCGTAACCAATTAAAATTGGATATAAAGATTTGCTTGGTAAAGAATGGTTATCCGCCACAATATAGTCCGGAAGTATTCAACAAAGTTATGGAACAGGTGGAGAATTTTGAGGAGTATTCTGGAACAGAAGGTATAGGAAGTGAAGCAAATACTTCTGGAAAGATTTATGAGTATGCGCCAGAGTATAAAGTGATGATGGTTGCGGAAGATTCGTCGAAGTATGGTGATTCAAAAAATAATCAGTAGGGAGGTGCTGAATATGAAATACATGTTTTTCTATGATGAAACAGAGCATAGTAGAAAAATTAATTATGAGACTGTTACTGCGAATAATTACTGTGATAATTTTATAACTGGAATTGTAGGGTGGAAAGCAGAAGAAAATGAATGTATTTCTGACAGATATCTTGCTTTTGAATCGAAGTATGCTTATAGAAAAAAAGAAGGAGAACTAAAAAGCCAGACTATGAAAGCAAAAGATTTTAGGCTGGGGTTTGCGTCTCTTAATAATCATACTATTGAGTTTTATGAAGACCTTGTATCATTGCTTGATGATAAAATAGTTATATATTTCTCTGTGTTCAGCAAAATAGAATATGTTATTAACCAATTATTTGTAAATTATCACAGTTCTATGTTTATTGATGTTGATTACATGAAATACTCAATAATTAAGGCTATCAATATATATAGACCACAAAAAGTGATAGAAGCAATTTATAAAGAACCACAAATATTTGTTAAAGAACTACGGTCTTTTTTAGAGGATAGGATTATTAAAAATCAAGCTAATAGTACGTTGAAAGAACATGAGAATCAAGCATTTGAAGAAATTCTATTATTGCTTGCGAACACAGAGCTACCCGAAACATTAGATTGGTCCTATTTTGCACCCTTTGATGGATTTAAGAAGTTGTTGACAGAGATGAATATTTATGAATATCAGTTGATGATTGACCAAGAAGGGAAAGAATCTCATACATTGAATTCTGCAATAGGTGTAGGCCTTGAAAATGTCACCGAAGAAGATTCTAAGGATTATGTTGGAATCAGAATGGCGGATATGATTGTTGGATTAATATCTCGATTAATGCAATCGTTGAAGATATCGTTAACCGGAAATTATAATGAAGCGAAAATTAAGAAGACTCTTTTGGATTCTGGTTGGTTTGCATTGAGTCAACGGCAACTTGATTTGTATAAGAAAATATATCGGGTAATTTGTGAGAATAATAAATATTGGTATAAAATTTTTTCTGGGATTTATTCAGATGATTTGGTGTCTTTGGTAGCACTTCTTCAATTTATGGATCATTTTTCAGATGCAGATGAAATTCGTAACAGTAATATAGAGATGCAACCGGAGTATTATAATGCTTTCGCATGTAAAAGGTTGAGTGAGCGTTATAAAATAATGAGAAACAAATTATCGATTGATCCTATTGTGGATGATGCAAAAGATTTTTTTCGTAATCAAAAAGGCGCAAAGGTTTATAAGGATATTAGTAAGCAGCCTATGTTACCATTACACAGTGGACAGAATGAGTATTATGTCCTATCAGTAGGATGTTCGCGAAATGGGGCTCCTTTGGTGACGATTTCGGAGAATGAAAAGCCTATATGTTATAGATTACCAGACGAATATGGTGAGTGGGCAATGAATGTAGTTGGAATGGCTAATATGGGTGAAAGATTATTTCCATCTAAAGTAGTGTTTTCGCTAATTGATGGAATGTATTTGGTTGATATTTTATAACATTTAGGGAGTTCAGTGATTTGTATTTATAGTATTAAAAAGTAGGTGGATAGATGAAAAAAATTTTTTCATATAATGTAGATATAGATAAAACAGCATATATGAATTGGAGAACCAGACCGCATCAACCGATTCATGATATGATGATTATTGCTGACGGATATATGAAGGCAGCGATAATGCTCGCACAGGATTGTTTGCAGGACAATATGGATAAGAAGGCTGATATTGTGGTTTTCCCAATGTTGTTCTCGGCAAAACATGCAATAGAGTTGTATCTAAAATCTATAAACAGTCATTGAATATGCTGCTTAATGCGAAAGAGTCCTTTTGTGGAGGGCATGATATCAGGCAGATATGGAATACAGTAAAAAAACGTATGATAAGTTTTGAATCCGATAAAGACCAGAGAAAACAATTTAAGGAAATGACAAAAGAACTGGACGACTATATTTTAGAATTATATGACAAAATAGATAAAGATCATAATGCTAATGCAAAGATGAAAAACATGGATTTTTTACGGTATCCGTTTAATACAGATGACGAATATCATTTTTATATCGAAAATTATGGAAATGAAGTTGTTGATTTAGAGATGTTTGTGGAGGTATTCAAAAAGATAGACTATAATTTAAACTGTATTGCTGGATATTATGAAGAAATGGCAACATTTGTTCCAGATTATGATTGAGAGAAAGCATCGTAATAAGTTAGGATAAACATCTGTATAAAAGAGTGTTCACTATGTGAAGTAAGGATAGGAGGAAAGCATGAAAGTAATAGACGCTAACACATTTATAAATAGTTTTAAAATTAAGCCGGATAAAAGTGTGTCTTTCCTCTTGGGAGCGGGAGCATCTGTATCATCTAATATTCCATCAGGTGGGCAAATGGTATGGGATTTTAAAAGAACGTTGTATTGTACAGACAATAACATTCGGACAAGTTTGTATGGTGATTTGTCTAAGGAGAATGTACAGAAGGAGATACAATCATACTTTGACGGTCGAGGGGGATACCCGGAATTATGGTCGCCAGAAGAATATTCGTTTTATTTTGAAAAGTGCTATCCATCAAGAAGTGATCGAGAGTATTATATTCGGAATAAAGTACGAGATATAAAACCATCATTGGGATATTTATGTATGGGGGAATTGATAGTCAATGGAAAAATAGATTTAGTTTCAACGACTAATTTTGATGATTTAGTACAAGCTGGTGTTCACTCAATTAATCCAGGGTTTTCAATTAAAACAATATCATCTGCGGTTAACAATAGTGTCGGATTTGCGTTGAATGAGGGATTTCCTAATATAATAAAGTTACATGGAGATTATTTATTTGATAAATTAAAAAACACAGAGTCAGAATTGCAAAAGCTAGAGGATAAAATTGCAGATATCTGGAAGAACTCTATAAAACAAAATGGATTAATAGTTATAGGATATGCTGGCAATGATAATTCTGTTATGTCTGTATTGGAAGGATTAATCAATGAAGACGGTATAAAGAAAGGGGTATATTGGTGTAAACCAAGAGGCAGTAATCTTAGTATAAGAGCATGCAAGTTTATGGAGAACGCATGTAATGTTAATGAACAGTCAGCTGTGGTTGAAATTGATGGTTTTGATGACCTCATGTATAGTCTGTATTTGGCTATGAATTTGGAAAATTCCAATATTGATGAATTATGGAAGGGGAATGATAAAAAACAAGAGATTTTATATGATGCGATAGGAAGGCATACAGCATCAGCAATTACTAATGCATTACCAGCAATACAGTTTCCAAGAAAATGTTATGTATTTAGTTCAAACATTACCACTTGGAAAGAATTACGGTCAATAACAAATAAATCTTGTGTTGCTATTTTACATAAAGGAAAAGTATGGGCATTGGGTAGTAAAAACGGAATTTTAGAGGCTTTTGCAGATAAAAACATTAGTTATATTGAGGAAATGGATATTCCAATATATATGATGAAATTGGAACATTCGGATGTTATTGGTATGTTTTATGAGATTATAGAAAATAATTTGTTAAGCAAAGGCTTGTCTTCATTTGGAAAAAATAAGTACTTTGATAGAAATAGCAGGCGATTAAGAAACGGTTATTTTGTTTATGATGCAATTAAAATAGCACTATCATTTGTTAAAGATAATGTAGTTATGAATTTATTGCCTACAGTACATGTATTAAAAAGTGACGGATCTCAATTAGATAGATTTGCGTATCAGAATATTGTAAACAATGAAATGTCAACACTATATAATAAGCAGATGAATGAAAAGGTAGAAATATGGGTACTGAAATTATCAAAGAACAGGAAACTAATCTTTGAATTAGGAAATGCTATATTGGAGTTTAGTACACAACGAATTCGATTTGCAGGAACAGGCAGCATTGATAAATGTTATCAAGCAAAGGAAACTGAACTTGCTTTTGACTATGAAAATGACAGTTGCATTGCAGTCAATCAATTAAAAGGATTAATTAATTATGGACCATTAGAATCATATGCTAATCGAAGTGTACGATTAGCAGTGCTGTCGCCTAGAGAATGCGCAGCAGATATATGGAGGCACTTAAATGAACTAAATAAGCACCATGCAACAACTTTAAAGCAGGATAAGGCATTTTTACCAGAATATATAGGATTTCAAGATGTTTTTAGATGTGGATTGAATATTCCAAATGGAAATGATACCAAAAGATTTAAGGGTTATTCTTTGAGCGATGCTTTAAAGGCATCTGCAGAAGAGTTCTTTAATGGGATTTGTCGATATATTGATGTGATGGAAAGGGAAAAGCATGAATTTGATGTTTTGGTAATCTATATTCCGAATCAGTTAAGTAAAATGCGAGAACTGAAAAATGAAAATGTTTATTTTGATTTACATGACTCACTAAAAATATATTGCGCAGGAAAGGGTATTGTTACACAGATAATAGAAGAAAGATCAGTCCATACTAATAGTGATATGGCAAAGATTATGTGGGGGCTTTCCACGGCTATATATATAAAAGCTATTGGAAAATTGTGGAAACCCAAGATAACAAGATATGACACGGCGTATATTGGATTAAGTTATGTACAATCAATAAAGAATAATGAAAAAATATCAATTGGTTGTAGTCAGTTGTTTGACTCAGAAGGAAATGGCATGGAATTGTATTTACGTCCGTTAAAAGATCCACAGATTATACAGAAAAATCCGTATATGAGAAGTGGAGATGCTTGCCGCCTTATGAACAATTTGAAAAGAATTTATGACGAATCGGTTCCTTTGCATAAACTAAATCGAATTGTAATACATAAGACAACACATTTCACAAAGGAAGAAATGGAAGGAATAACAAAAGGACTTGCAGGTGTGGATAATATCGAGCTGCTGCAAATTCAAGAATTTTCTGCGTGGAGGGCTATAAGATTTCAGAATGATGTTGCAACACCATTTCCAATTCAAAGAGGAACGGTTATTCCACTTGATAAAGATACATTTTTAATCTGGACACATGGAAGTGTTCAGCATGATGAATTGGCTGGAAAAAATTTGAATTATTACAAAAATGGTAGAGGAATACCTGCACCATTATTGGTAAAAAGATTTATGGGAAAATCATCGGCTCTGGAATTGGTCAATGAAATTCTAATGCTTACTAAAATGAATTGGAATAGTGGGGACGGATTATACAAAATATTGCCTGTAACGCTGGATTTTGCTAAGGTATTGTCCCGTGTTGCTAAGCAAGACTTAGTGGTCTATGATAGACCGTATAATTTTAGATATTTTATGTAAGGATTATCAATAATCAAATTTGAAATCTGTTTAAAGGAGGCAAATATGGGAAACACGTTGATGAAAATATCAGTTCCGCTAGATAAAGACTGTTTTATTGAGATGGAATGTGATTTTTGCAAAAATAGGTTCATGCTACATCAAGATGTGTATGAGAGTGAAGATAATATTAATTTCTTCTGTCCTATATGTGGATTGCCTAATAAGATTAATACTTTTTTTGTGCCAGAGGTTTTGGAAAAAGCACAACAGATGGCAATGAATTATATGCTTGAAGAATTAGAACGGACATTGGGTAAGAGTATTAAACAGATTAATAAAAGTGGTTTTATCAAAATGTCTATGAAAAGCCCGAAAAAAGAAGTTGAAAAGGAATTGTATACGCCATCTGTCGACTATATAAAGTGTGCAAAGGCATGCTGCAACATTGATATAAAAGTTATGGATATAGATAAAGAAACAGGAACATATTGTCCTATATGCGGGAGGATGGAATGATGAATAGAAAAGAAATACAGAAAATCTCTTTACAATATAGAACTTTGTCTTCGCAAATGCTTAAAATGAACTCGCAAGAAGAAATGTATTGTATTCAACAATACTTTGATTTTATTACTGGAACGGAATTTATTATGAGCTACATAAATGAATGTAACAAGCAAGAGTATGATTTTGAAAAAATTTTCGCTGATAAAGGATGGAGAGATGTGCTTGTGCTCCCATCAAAACAAGAAGATTTGATTAGTTATGGATATCAACTATTGCAATATATACTTGATGGCCCTAAAAATCTTATTGGTTTATGTATGGGATACACGGGGAGTAATAAGTTTGCAGATAATATTGAGGCATTTGTGAGAAAATCAATAGAGCCGTTTGTTGTAGCAATTAGAACTTACATAGAGCTTGGATTTATAGAATGTGAAGATGTAACAGGAGATATAGAAAAGAAAATAGTAACAATTTTTTTGTCATATTGTCAAAAGGATGCAGACATTGCGGATTGTTTAGAAGAGAGTATGGCACCTTACATTCATGATAAGGCAAAGATTTCAAGGGATATTAGAGATGTAGAGTATCATGAAAGCTTTAAACGCTTTATGCAGTCCATTGAAAAACATGATTATGTAATAACAATAATAAGCGACAACTACTTAAAATCTAGAAATTGTATGTTTGAAATGCTGGAAGTTGTAAAAGACAGTAATTTTTCAAAAAAGTTACTGTTCATTGTATTGGAAAATGATGATATTAAATATTATAAAAATGTTCCGAATGGAAACATTGGAGCAGATGTCTATTCTGCGATTGGACAGGCTAAATATAGTAAATATTGGAGTTCTGTTGATAGAGAGTTGGAAAATGAAATAGAAGAAATAGGAAATCCGATGCATGCAATTTTGCAGATTAAAGAGAAACAAATTGTACAAAAGATATTGATAGATATGCCAGAATTTTTGGAATATATAAGGGATAATAAGGGGGTTCCACTATCAGTGCATATTGAAAGAGGTTTTGCAGATATGATTTCATTTATGCAATTGTGATAATGAAGAGGTGATGAATATGAGAAAAAAAGTTGATAAAATAAGCGAAAAAGCCATAAGCTTGATAACTGAGTACATATTAAAGTCAGTTAAGGACTTAAAAAAGAATGATTTATGGAAAAGAGCTGTTAAGAAAGCTTGCGAAGCAACGGAAGGAATAGATGATTCGTTTGCCGATTATATTATAAAATCCCTTGCTATACAAAGACATTTTGTATGGCTTATTAGCGGTAAATCATTAGACGATTTATATCGTAGCTTTATTCTTACCATAGCTGTTGAACTATGTGCGTTTAATACTGAAAAAAGACTAGCAGTATCGTTTGGAATGGCAATCTTAGATAATTGGTTTGAATTGAACGGAATGGATTATCAAGATATAAGGAATCAAATAGTAGGCGATAAAATCGTAAATATTGTAAATGATAGAGAAAGGCTATACCGGGAATATTTTTTGCTGTATAATGATACGCTTGCTAAAGATATAATAAGGGTTTATTATCCTAAGAATGGCGAGGGATGGATAAGTTGGAATAAAGACTACAGTGTAGATATAAATGTCAATCTATCAAAAGGAACAGAACATGGTTTTTGTAGAATAGGATTTTCTTATAGTAGAATTGAAGAACAGGATTGTGAAAGATTTTTAAAAGTAGCGTATATTAATGAAGATAGGGAGATATATAGATTTGAACATGATGATATGCTCGGTATAGATGATAAAAAGATTCTTTGGGCATGGTAAATAAATGTGTGTTGTAGCTGCACAATTTAATTATTTGTGCAGCTACATTAGAGAATTTAATTAAATTCATTCATCGCATCCACATAATCCTGCAATCCGTTTTCTCTCAATGCCAGTTTTGCATACAGCAGAGGTGATTCCTTTGCCAGCCGGTACAGATATACAATATCATTCGGGTCATCAAAGATAACAGAGGAATTACATTCCTGACAACGAAAAACAAGAATTGCGTTCTCAACGGTATTGATAATAATGGAGTCGGTAGAAGGTTCATACATAGCGAATTGGAAATTAAGTTTGTTGTTCATGGCGATCTCGCTCCCGCAGATATTTTGCACCATCCAGCAGGTTGATAATAGCTGTTAGCATATTAGTGTATTCAATCTGTAATTCCTTAATGGCTTCCGAAGAAGGCAGTGTATCAGGCGTGCAGGCGGTTGAAGTAAATCCCTTCTGCATTTCAAGTAATTGCAGATACAACGCATTTACAGTTTGTACCAAAGGATATATAGTTTCTTTCTTGCCAACAACGCAGATGTGGTTGTAGATACAGGAACGCACGAAGTAATCTTTCTTCATCATTCCGCTGGCAAGAATACGGGCTTCGATTTGTTTTCGTTCAGCGTCAGTAATTCTGAAGTTGATGGTTGGATTTTTATGTTGATTGCTCATGGTAATGCTCCTTTCGTTTTGGCTGTGGCAGAAGGCGTAATAGATAACCTGACAGCCACAGGAATTTATTCATTGCGAATAATAAAAAGTAGATTATATCAAGCCGATGGAAAATTATCGGTGCAGCTACTGCAACTAATTTGCTACTAAAAGTTCCAAAAACGATGCGAAAAGAGCGATGTTTAGCGAAATAAAGATGCTCGAAATGTAGGTAATATCAGCATTTATAAATTGCTGATAAAAACCTCGGGAAGAGTTTGAATAACGGATTAAAATGCCGAAAGCCTGTATTTATGCGGGCTTCCGGCATTTGCTTTATCAAATGGCTCTAGTTTGGCTCGATTTGTGGGCGGGATAAGGGTTGCGAAAACACTGATGGAGAAATAAAGGCATAATGGTAAGGAAAAAGTGATATATGCATCTCGGAAGCACAGGAATACTGAAAATTATAAGTTCAGCTGGAACAAAAAGTATGTTATGTACTGGAGAATTCTGGGGATCTGTGTGGAGTAATTGCGGGAAAAAAGGGAAAAGCGTATAATGCAAGAAAATAATGTTTTCACAGTGTAAAATAGAGGAGAGAACTATCATGCAGAAAATACTGATTGTAGAAGATGATACAAATATCAATAATCTGCTTCAGGAAGCATTATCCAAAGCAGGCTATTCCTGTGAGCAGGCGTTTTCCGGAACTGAGGCAAAGCTGCTT
>OLIQ01000508.1_pt1 | contig 16792 bp, 15 predicted proteins | sample 1609631 | NCBI WGS metagenome assembly OLIQ01 (sample SAMEA4350114, study PRJEB24818) | metagenome | biome: human; feature: gut; material: faeces | place: Denmark | collected 2013-09
GGTTTAACTTAATCAAGTAACAGGGTACCTATATTTTATAGATTCTGCATGCATTGTTATACTGAATTTTGAATTGGGATTTGTTATATTTATTGAGTGAAACAGAGTAGGAGCCACCGGAAAAACAGGTGGCTCCTATTTTTGTAATTTATTGACAAAACAAGGTAAATGGCATAGAATGAACATATGAAAAAACAGGACGGAGAGGAAAAACTATTGGGGGATAGCTTTGTTTCAAGAAAAGACAGAATAATAGCGTCTGCAATCGAAATTATCAGCGAATCCGGATTATCAGCTCTTACAACTAAAAACCTTGCCCTGAAGGAAAACATGTCAGAGGCACTTATGTATAAGTATTTTGGTGGAATTGACGAAGTGCTTATCGAGGTGGTGGAGACATATTCCAAGTTTGACGAACGTATTCGTCAGACTGTAGAGGCAAAGAATGCATCGAATGTAGAAAAACTGATGGATTATCTCGAAGCGTATGCGACGTATTATGATAATTATTACGCGATATCTACATTGATGCTGCAGTATGAAGAACTGTTGCATATTGTGGAAACCCGGGAGAAGATTGCATGGTGTATTACCGGACGTCTGGCATTCCTGGAGGGATTGTTTCAGAAAGCAATCGAGGCAGGTGAGATTTCAGACGTTATTTCGGCACCTGTGTTGGCAAACAATGTAACAGGTATGGCGATGAGCCATATATTGGATCGCAGAATTTCTTATCATAAGAAGTCGTTCAAGGAAGAATATATGGATAATATTCAGAGATGGATGCAGTTACTTCAGATAAAAAAATAAGCGTGAGAAAAGGATTGGGAGGCAGTTTATGAAAGTATTGGTAGCAGAGGACGATTTGGCAAGTGGAAAATTTATGCAGAAGCTGTTGTCAAAGTATGGTGAGGTCGTACTGGCAAGAGATGGAATCGCGGCTGTGGATGAATTTGTAAATGCAGTCAGCACGAATGAGCGGTTTGACTTGATCTGCATGGATATCATGATGCCAAAGATTGATGGATATAAGGCGCTTGCATCTATTCGTGATGCAGAGCGGAAGCTCGGTACACCGAGGGATAAACGGTGTAAAGTAATTATGATCAGTGCACTTGATGAAGGGTTTGATGCAAGCTACGCGAGTGATGATTATGAGGAATACATGTGTAAACCGATTGATATCATGAAGTTTGACAGCTTGATTCGTAAGCTTGAAATCATCTAGGTAAAAGTAAATGGATTTATTTGACTATATGAGAGAGACAAATATGAAGAAGGGAGAATCTCCGCTTGCAAAGCGGCTTCGACCGACTTCATTGGACGAGATAGTGGGACAGGAGCACATCCTTGGAAAGGATAAGCTGCTATATCGGGTGATACAGGCAGACAAGCTTGGTTCGATTATTTTGTATGGTCCACCAGGAACGGGGAAGACGACGCTTGCAATGGTGATTGCCAATACGACAAGCGCAGTATTTAAGGAACTGAATGCGACGACAGCCGGGAAGAAAGATATCGAGGCGGTTGTAAAGGAATCCAAAGACAATCTCGGAATGTATGGCAAAAAGACGATTCTTTTTGTAGACGAGATTCATAGATTTAACAAAGCGCAGCAGGATTATCTTCTCCCGTTTGTAGAGGATGGAACGGTAATACTGATAGGCGCGACAACGGAGAACCCTTATTTTGAAGTGAATTCTGCGTTGATATCGCGCTCTTCTATTTTTCAGCTGAAACCATTGTCGAAGGACAACATCAAAACATTGATCCGTCGTGCAGTGACCGATACTGAAAAGGGAATGGGAAGCTATGACGCGGAGATTACGGAAGAGGCAGTTGATTTTCTGGCAGATATGTCGGAGGGCGATGCGAGACATGCGCTGAATGCGGTTGAGCTTGGCATCCTGTCGACCGAGCGGAATCCGGAGACGGGGAAGATTGTGATTGATCTTCCTGTGGCAGAGGAGTGTATTCAGCGGCGCTCCATACGATATGATAAAGACGGAGATAACCACTATGACATTATTTCCGCATTTATAAAAAGCATGCGCGGTTCCGATCCGGATGCCGCCGTGTATTATCTGGCAAAGATGTTATACGCAGGGGAGAGCGTCACATTCATTGCCAGAAGAATCATGATCTGTGCCAGTGAGGATGTTGGAAATGCGGATCCGCAGGCAATTCAGGTTGCAACTGCATGCGCACAGGCAGTGGAGCGTGTCGGAATGCCGGAGGCACAGATCATATTGGCGCAGGCGGCAACCTATGTGGCATGTGCACCGAAGAGCAATGCAGTAGTCAATGCGATTTTTGATGCGATGCAGGCAGTGAAAGAGGTTGGAAACTGTCAGGTGCCGGTCTATCTCCGGGATGCGCATTATTCCGGGGCGGCAAAGCTTGGCAATGTTGGATACAAATATGCCCATGATTATGAGAATCATTATGTGGAGCAGCAGTATCTGCCGGATCAATTGGTAGGGAGAACCTTTTATAAACCGGGGGATATTGGATATGAAAAGCATATACAGGATTGGTTTCACCTGATAAAAAAAGAAAAGTAAGAGGTATGGGAATGAAGAAAAAGGGAATCATCATTTTAATTGTTGTATTGCTTGTTCTTGCAGGCGCAGCTGGCACAGTTTATTATGTCCTGCATAATAAGAAAGAAAAAACATCAGAAGAGCTTGTGTATGCAACAAAGGTATCGGATCTGACGGGAAATTATGACCTGATGGAAAGCCGGTATATGGGTACAGTGGAGTCACAGGAAGTAAAGGGCGTAAACCGTGATGCAGATAAGAAGATAAAAGAATTGTATGTGAAGGAAGAGGATGAAGTAAAAGAGGGGGATGTACTGTTTGAGTATGATACGGAGTCTATGGAATTACAGCTTCGCCAGCTGGAACTCGAGCTTACAAGTATCAACAATAACATCACAACCTTAAACCAGCAGATTTCTTCTCTGGTTTCAGAAAAGGCAGCTGCACCGGCGGAAGAACAGTTGGGTTACAGTGCCCAGATCCAGAATCTGCAGGCACAGGTCAATCAGGCAAATTATGATGCAAGTGCAAAGCAGCTCGAAATTGATCGTCAGAAGCTGTCGATGGAGAACACAAAGGTTGTTGCACCGATGGATGGTATCATTAAGACGATCAACGAGAATAATTCGACGAGCAGTTCCGGTGATAACAGCAACTATGACAATTCAAATAATAACAGCTCCGATTCTACAAGCAATGCGTATATCACGATCATGGCAAAGGGCGATTACCGGATCAAAGCAACCGCAAGTGAACTGACAGTCCGCAGTATGTCAGAGGGACAGAGCATGATCATCCGTTCCAGAGTGGATGATACAACATGGACAGGCACAGTGACAAAGATTGATCTGGAACATCCAGATAATGGGAATAATAATGATAATTATATGATGGGCTCCGGAGGAACAACAGCGACGAAGTATCCATTTTATATCAGCCTGGACAGCGCTGAAGGATTGATGCTTGGACAGCATGTCTACGTAGAGGCAGACTATGGACAGGGAGATGTAAAGGAAGGCTTGTGGCTGGATGAATTCTATATCATGCAGGAGGACGATGGCGCCTATGTATGGGCAGAAAATGCAAAGGGATACATTGAGAAGCGTAAAGTAGAACTTGGTGAGTATGATGAGAATATGATGCGGTATCAGATTCTGTCTGGACTGACGGAAGATGATTATATTGCATATCCGGAAGAACGTGTCAAAGCAGGCATGAAGGTTACTCATAACTATGAAGATGTTATGACAGATGATACAGGCATCGATGATGGTTCTTATGAGGATGGAAGCATGGGTGACGGTATGTATGAGGATGCCAGCATGAGTGACGGCATGTATGAGGATGGTATGATCGATGATGGATTCACGGAAAACGGAAGTGATAATGGTAGCCTGATGGAAGATAATGGGGAGTCAGAAGATGAAATCATGCCTCAAGACGTGGATACAGATGAAAATTCGGATAGTGACAATGGGACTGAGGCATCCCCTGCGAATGATGGCGAGGTGGTGCAATAGTGTTACTGGAATTGAAAAATATCTATAAAAACTATATTCAGGGTACGATGGAAGTTCCTGTACTAAAGGATATCAATCTTTGTGTGGAAGAGGGAGAATATGTGGCAATCATGGGCCCGTCCGGCTCAGGTAAATCTACCCTCATGAATATAATAGGCTGCATTGATAAGCCAACTTCGGGAACGTATCTGCTTGATGATGTGGAAATCGAAAAATGCAAGGATAAAGAACTGTCAGAGGTACGGAATCAGAAGATTGGCTTTGTGTTTCAGAACTTCAACTTGCTGCCAAGACAGAGTGCATTGGATAATGTGGCACTTCCGCTTCAGTATGCGAAGGTACCGGTCAGAAAAAGAAAACAGAAGGCAAAAGAAATGCTGGAAATGGTCGATTTAGGTGATCGTTTGAATTTTAAACCGACACAGCTTTCCGGAGGGCAGAAACAACGTGTAGCAATTGCACGGGCGATGGTGGCAGATCCTAAAATTCTGCTTGCGGATGAACCTACAGGTGCGCTTGATTCAAAATCCGGGCTGCAGGTTATGGAATTGTTTGACACGCTGCATAAGCAGGGGGTTACGATTATTATGATCACACACTCAGATGAAATAGCATCTTATGCCGAACGAATTGTGAAAATCATTGATGGAGAATTATATGAGGGGGATGCACAGCCGAAGACAGATGAGACAGATATGCCGGATTCTGTGATGATCGGGGGTGATGTGCATGAATAAGACTAAGAAAATCATTATAATTGTTGTAGCGTGTCTGGTTGTGCTCGGAGGAATATATATTACACTTCGAACCCTGAAACAGAAAAATCAGAACAGTAAAACGGCAGGTGTATATGCTGTGAGTGATATTGGATATAATGCTTCTGATATGTGGGACAGCAGTACACTGAGCGGAAACGTGACTGTAAATTCGGAACAGAAGGTGTATGTAGGGAAAAAGCAGGTTGTTTCGGAGATTAAGGTGACAGAAGGACAGACGGTGAAAGCCGGAGATGTGCTGTTAGTCTATGATACAACCGCCAATGATCTGCAGCTGGAATTGCAACGATCAGAACTGGAATTATCGCGAGTGTCAATCATTGACGCAAAACGGGAATTGGAGAAGCTGAAAAACACGACACCGTTGGAGGACATACCAACAACAGAGGCACCAACGACAGAGGCACCAACAACAGAGGCACCGATTGCAACAGGCTCAGATGTGGTTCCGCAGCCGGCACCACAGCCGGATCCACAGCCAGATCCACAGCCGGATCCGAATACAGATCCGGACGCGGAGATACCGCCAACCAGAGAAGAGTTAAAAAAACAGATCGCAGAAAAACAGCAGGAAATTGTATCTATGCAGACGCAGTATGAGATTGCACAGGTAAAGCTTCAGATTGAAGAAATGCAGAATGCAACCGGTGAGGTGCTGGCAAATTTTGATGGCGTTGTCAAGACAGTGACCACGGCAGATGAGGCGGCGTCCAGTGGAGAACCGGCTATTGTAATAAGTGCTGCGGACGGATATCTGGTGGAAAGCCAGATTGGAGAGCTTGCAATGTCAACAGTGAAAATAGGCGATACGGTATCCATGTATTGCTATGATACCGGGATGAATTATGAAGGTACGATCACGGAGATATCTACCTTCCCGGAGGATAATTACAGTAATTACAATGGTAAGGTGGAAACCTATTATCCGATCAAGATTGCGTTGAACGATGCAACGGATGTCAGTCAGAATATGTATATGGAAATTACGCTGAATTCGGGCGCGGAGGATAGCAGCGAAGGTTTTTATCTCTCAAAGGCGTTTATGAAGCAGGAAGGCAGCAACTATTATGTTATGAAGGATGTCGATGGCAGACTGAAGAAGACCTATATTAAGGTTGGAAATAAAACGTCCGGAGACTCGGTGCTTGTACTTGGAGGTTTGACGATGCAGGATTACATTGCGTTTCCATATCTTGATGAGGCGGTGGAAGGCGTGAAAACTGTGCAGAAAAAGACAGACGATCTGTATAACTGATAAGAAAGGAAATGAGTCTATGTTAGAAAATATAAGATTATCGTTCCAGGGTATTTGGGCACATAAGATGCGTTCCCTTCTTACCATGCTAGGCATCATTATTGGTATTGCGGCAATTATTGCAATCGTATCAACGATTAAGGGAACCAGCGAGCAGATCAAGGAGAATCTGGTCGGCTCCGGGAATAACATCGTTAATGTAAAGCTGTATCAGGGCGATTGGACATATACGTCCGGGGATTCGTCGACACCGGAAAATATGCCGATGGTCACAGAAGATATAAAAAAAGAAATATTAGCTGTTGACGAGGTTACAGATGTAGCTGCTTACCGCTATGGTGCACTCTATGAGGGAATCATCAGCGGAACAAAGGATCTGGGAAATGCACCCGTGTATGGCGTTGATCAGGATTACTTCCGTGTGATGGGGTATGCTGTACAGAACGGACGATTGTTTGAAGAACGTGACTGGACGGAGTATACGAAGGGCGTTATTCTGGATACGGTTGCGGCAAATACATTGTTTGCAAGTGAGAATCCGATTGGAAAAACTCTGGAAATAAAGGGAGAACCATTTATCATAGTAGGTGTTGTGGAACAGATCGACGGGTTCACGCCAAAGGTAACGAATATAAATGACTGGTATACGTATTATGGAAACACAACTTCCGGTCAGGTGTTTATCACAGATGTCAACTGGCCTTTGATTTTCTCGTTTGATGAACCGTATAATTTGGTAGTGAAGCCGGCAGGAACGGAAGCTATGACAAATGCGGGAAAGAAAACCGCGGATATCATGAATTCATATATGCCTTCATCGGGAGAAGGAGATGGATCGGATAGTGAGGATGGCGGTTCTTCTTTCAAATATAAGAGTGAAGATCTTCTGGAGACGGCAAAGGCAATGCAGGAGGTCAGTGCATCTACAAGTCAGCAGTTGATCTGGATTGCAAGTATCTCTCTTCTGGTAGGAGGTATCGGCGTTATGAATATCATGCTGGTATCTGTCACAGAGCGTACAAGAGAGATTGGTCTGAAAAAGGCACTTGGTGCAAGAAAGTCAATTATTTTGCTTCAGTTTTTGACGGAGGCAGCTGTGCTTACAAGCATGGGAGGCATTATCGGTGTCGGTGCTGGCGTCGGACTCGCATATCTGATTTCGGATGTTGCGTCGGTTCCTGTGGCAATCAGCGGTGCTGCGATTGCAGTATCTGTGATCTTCTCTATGGTGATCGGTATTGTGTTTGGATTTATTCCTTCGGTCAAGGCGTCAAACTTAAATCCGATTGATGCGCTTCGATATGAATAAGCAAAAGCTGTGACGATGGAGACAAGGTATGGAAGAAGAAAAAAAGACAGAAACTTATGAACAAAGTATACGCAGACGTCCGGTTTTACGTGTGATGGCATGGGTAGGACTGGCTGTGATCTTCGCACTGATCCTATTAGTGATCGTGACAGGTGTGACAGGCAGCAGATATTTTATGCCGAGTCTTGCTCTGATGATTATAGTTCCGATACTTATCTATGTGGCACTTTGGCTTGGAAAGGTCCTGCAAAATCACAGAAAGAATCGGTCTTGAAAAATAAAGTCTGGTTTGCTATACTAAATTGAATGAAAAAATGAAAGGGAAACACAGGATAATAACACTGTGTAGGTACAGTTATGAGTTTATTAACAGAATGGCGTGAGCATGCATATAGTCTTGATGACAGAACACCGGAAGGAAAGGAGTTCTGGCTGGATTATTTCCAGAGAGAGAAGGCAGTCTATGAGAAGATTCTTGAGAATCCGGTTGAGATCGAGGGCGGCACAGTAAAGGAGCTGGCTGAGAAGTACGATATGAGTATTGAGCTGATGATCGGATTCCTGGATGGTATTGAGGACAGCCTGATCGTGCCAAATAAGGTAGATGAGCTGGAAGAGGATTCACAGGTAGCACTTGGCTATGATCCAGAAAAGCTTTATATGAATATGGTAGACTGCAATGCAGAGTGGTTGTATACACTTCCACAGTGGGACAAGATCTTAACTCCTGAGAGAAGAAAAGAACTCTATAAGATTCAGAAGTCCTCTAAGACAATCGTAAAACCGCCAAAGGTTGGACGTAACGATCCATGTCCATGCGGAAGCGGAAAGAAGTATAAGAAGTGCTGTGGAGCGAATGCATAATATGAAATTAAACGAGGCACAATCCATGGCAGTTTCGCATGTGGATGGACCTATGATGGTGATTGCAGGACCTGGTTCCGGGAAAACAACTGTAATCACAAAACGAATCAAGTATCTGATAGAATCTGCGGGTGTTTCACCCGCAGATATTCTTGTTATAACCTTTACGCGGGCAGCAGCAGGGGAGATGCAGCAGCGCTTTCGTGCGATGACACCCGGAAAGGAATATCCGGTTCGGTTTGGAACCTTTCATTCCATATTTTATTGGATTCTAAAAACTGCATATGGGCAGTCCATGCTGCGTGTGATTTCAGAGGAAGAAAAGCGTGGAATCATTGAACAGATTTTACATACGATGGAGCTTAGCTATGAGAATAAAGAAGAAATTGTAAGCAGCATTGTCTCTCAGGTAAGCCTTGTCAAATGTGACATGATGGATGTGGAAAATTATTATAGCAAGGACATGCCGGAACATGCATTCCGGGAGTTGTACCGACGGCTGGATGCGGAGTTAAAACGCAGGAAGCTGATTGATTTTGATGATATGATGGTGCTTTGCTATGAGCTTTTGACAGCACGGCCGGATATATTGGATAAGTGTAGAAAGCTGTTTCCGTATATTATGGTAGATGAGTTCCAGGACAGTAACCGGATTCAGTACGAGATTTTCCGGATGCTTGCAAACCCGCGGAAAAATGCATGTATCGTTGGGGATGATGACCAGTCTGTCTATGGATTCCGGGGAGCAAGACCGGAGATCATGCAGCAGTTCCGAAAGGATTTTCCAAGCTGTAAGATCGTGTATCTCGGGGAAAATTACCGCTCTGATTACCGGATTGTACAGGCAGCAACGCAGGTGATTGAGAAGAACCGGGCACGGTATAAGAAAGAATTAAAGGCAGATTCGAAGGAACCGGGTATTGTACAGATGCATACAGTTAAAGACGAGGCAGAAGAAAATGAATGTATCATACGGCACATCCGGGAACAGTATCAGGCTGGAATCGCGTATGAAAAACAGGCAGTTTTATACCGGACGAACTTACAGCCGCGACGGCTTGCCTATAAGCTCAATCAATACAATATTCCATATACGTTAAGCGATGCATTACCAAATCTGTTTGATCATTTTGCTGTGCGGTATGTGCTAGATTATATGCGGATTGCAATGGGTGATACCTCACGGGCAGCATTTTTGCGGATACTGAATAAACCATCGCGGTATATCAGCCGGGAAATGCTTTTGGAAAATCCGGTTGATTATGATAAGCTGCGGTTTCGATTACGGAACAAAGAGTCGCTTGTGGAGAATCTGGATAAGCTGATTGCGGATATAAAGATGTTACGGAAACTGCGGCCATATCCGGCACTCAATTTTATCCGGAATTTTATTGGTTATGACACGTATATCAAGGACTATGCAGAATACCGCCAGCTTGATGCATCAGAGATGTACGAGGTTTTGGATGAATTTGGTTATATGATTAAAGACATGGAAAGCTACGCGGAGTTGTTCACATTTATAGACGAATACAAAGAACAGCTTGCAAGACAGCAGGAGAAAAACCGGATGCGGAAGGGCGTCAATCTTATGACGATGCACAGCGCAAAGGGACTGGAATTTGATGTGGTGTATATCCTTGATGCAGTAGAAGAGATTACACCGTATAAAAAGGCAAAGACCGCAGAGGAACTCGAAGAGGAACGGCGGATGTTTTATGTTGCTATGACACGGGCAAGACATGCCCTGCATATTTATGTGCCGAAGACAATCGCAGGAAAGGCGAAAGACAAGAGCCGGTTTGTGGAGGATATTACATGGCAAAAGGAATCTTGAAAAAAGGTAAAATGATTATGATGCTTGCAGCGATTGGAAGCTGTCTGTGTCTGATCGGCTGTGCGGCAAAGGAAGAGACAACCGAAGCGGTAAATTATGAACCGGAGGATTCTTCTCTTAAGTATGCGGTCCATACGGAGTTGGACGGACATGTGATTGAACTTCCGCAATTTGCATCAACGCATGACAGTGCTGTGATTGAAGAATTAAATCGGGACATCATGGAGGGACCGGGAACCGTTTATGAGAAAGACAAAGATGGGGAAGAGATCATCCCGGAGATCCGTACGACGGAATATAATACGGATCAATATTTACAGGCGGTTGTACGTTATGTCGAGTACCCGCTTGTCGGTGGCTATGGGGATGTAGCAAGCTATAATTATGATCGGATACAGGATAAGAAGATCACACTGACGGATGCGCTTGTGAAAAAGAAAACGACACTTGATGATGTGCGACAGATGGTAATTGACAGCTGTATTCGGATGCAGGAGCTGTCAGACAAAGAAACATCCATCTACGGTGTGACAGTAGATGGATTTTCGTTGGATGCAAATGATAATTGTACATTTTATGGGAATGTTGATCTGTGTCTGAACGGAACAACGCAGTGGTCATACATTTACAGCTTCCGGTTTGAAACGCAGACAGTGGAAATCTATGACCTTACAGATTAAATAGTAAAGCTTACATATCTTCGTAGGCTTCGTTATCTAAAAGCTCATCAAATGCATCGGCAACAATCTCGTATTCCTCTTCAGAGTCGATCATGCCAAGCTCGACGTCGTCGCCGTCTTTTTCTGTGTAGCGGTAGAGGAAGACGTCGTCTTCTTCGTAGCCTTCTACGACTTTGTCCGGAAGCAAAGCGATATACTGCTGACCTTCAACCGGGAAGATGGCAATCACACTGCAATGAAGCTCTGTGCCATCATCTAACACCATGTCTACATAGTCATCGTCTTCCGTATTATCTGTCGGAAATAAATTGTTTGTATCATTCATAGTATGAATCTCCTTTATATTTTTAGATTTTGTATTGAAAAAGAAAAATCCTCGTCTATAATAGTTTAAGGGAATTTGTATCATAGGTCAACTATAAAATAAGAGAAAGAGAAAAGGAAAGAAACGTGAAACAAGTATTACAGTATTTCAAAAATTACAAGTGGAAAGCAATTTTGGCACCGCTATTCAAGATGCTGGAAGCTGCGTTTGAACTTCTGGTACCGCTCGTTATGGCTGCAATCATTGATAATGGTATTGCAGGAAATGACAAGCCATATATTTACAGGATGGCATTTGTCATGGTTGGACTCGGCGTGGTCGGACTTGGGTGTTCGATCACAGCGCAGTATTTCTCGGCAAAGACAGCCATGGGAATCGGAAAGGAACTCCGGTATGACCTGTTCAAGCATATCGAGACACTTTCCTATACAGAAATCGATAAGCTCGGCAGTGCGACACTGATCACACGTATGACGAGTGACGTCAATCAGGTGCAGACCGGAATCAATATGTTCCTGCGTCTGTTTATGCGTTCGCCGTTTATCGTGTTCGGTGCAACGATTATGGCATTTACAGTCAACGCGAAGGCGTCGCGTGTATTCTTTATCACGCTTCCGGTTCTGATTGTAATTGTATTTGGAATCATGCTTGTATCCATTCCTTTGTATAAGAAGGTACAGAGCGGGCTTGACACGGTAACGTTGAAGTCCAGAGAGAATCTGTCCGGTGTGCGTGTCATCCGTGCATTTAATCAGGAGAAGAAGGAAAAGGAAGAGTTTGCGGAGGTAACGGAAGCATTGACAAAAGGTCAGCTTTTTGTCGGAAAGATTTCTTCGTTCTTAAATCCGCTGACCTACGCTGTGATTAACCTGTCTATCGTTGCCCTGATCTGGGGTGGCGCGAAACAGGTAGATCTCGGTATCTTAAAGCAGGGGCAGGTCTATGCACTTGTAAACTACATGTCACAGATTCTGATCGAGCTTGTAAAGCTTGCAAACCTCATCATTACCGAGACAAAGGCAGTGGCCTGTGCGAACCGTCTCGGTGCGATCTTCGAGACAACAAGCAGCCAGACATACGAGACAGCCCCCGTGGAAGCAACTGGCGGTACAGCGATTCCGAAGGTTGAATTTGTGGATGCCGGACTTACGTATGCGGATGCGAAGGAAACCTCCATCGAGGGACTTTCCCTGAAAGTGAACCGCGGCGAGACAATCGGTATTATCGGTGGTACAGGTTCCGGTAAATCGACCCTTGTGAATCTGATTCCTCGTTTCTATGACTGTACACAAGGCAGTATTAAAATCGATGGCGTGGATGTAAAAGAGTATCCAAAAGAGCAGTTGATCTCTAAAATCGGTGTCGTTCCACAAAAGGCAGTACTTTTCTCTGGAACGATCGCAGATAATATCCGCTGGGGCAAGGAAGATGCGACAAAGGAGGAAATCGAGGAAGCACTTTCAATCGCGCAGGCGGAGGATTTTGTACAGCAGAAAGAGGGCGGCATTGGGTTTGTGCTGAACCAGGGCGGTAAGAACCTGTCTGGTGGACAGAAGCAGAGACTGACGATCGCACGTGCACTTGTGAAAAAACCGGAGATCCTGATCCTTGACGACAGTTCTTCCGCACTTGACTATGCAACGGATGCAGCACTCCGGAAGGCAATCAAAGAGAAGACCGATCACACGACGGTTTTCCTTGTATCGCAGCGTGCGACATCTATTATGTATGCAGATAAGATCGTTGTTTTGGACGATGGTAAGATCGCAGGGATAGGCGATCACGATACACTGATGAAGGATTGTCCGGTATATCAGGAGATCTACGCATCCCAGAACAAGGAGGTGAAGGCAGATGTCTAAGGATAAGAAAAAGAAGCTGCAGGGCTTTGATAAAGCTGTGTTAAAACGTGTACTGACACATATCAAGAAATACCGCATCCTGGTCATCCTTTCGTTTGTCTGCGCGATGATTACGGTTGCCTCTACCTTGTACGCACCGATTCTGACCGGTGATGCAATCGACTTAATCGTCGGAAAAGGTCTGGTTGACTTTGATGGAATCAAGGACATCATCTATACATTTTTGATGGTAACCGTTGTGACAGTGCTTTCACAGTGGTTTATGAATATTATTAACAATCATATCACATACTCGGTTGTGCGGGATATCCGTATCGAAGTGTTCAATCATATGGAGGAGCTTCCGCTTTCCTATATCGATTCACATAAGCACGGCGATATCGTGAGCCGTATCGTATCGGATATTGACCAGTTTGCAGACGGACTTCTGATGGGATTTACCCAGCTGTTCAGCGGAATCGTAACGATTCTTGCAACGCTTGGATTTATGATAGCTGTAAATGTACCGATCGCACTGGTTGTAATTGTATTGACGCCGCTTTCCCTGTTTGTGGCATCGTTTATTGCGAAGCGAACATATCATCTGTTTCACCGGCAGTCTGAGACACGTGGAGATATCACAGCACTTGTTGATGAGATGATCGGGCAGCAGAAGATCGTGCAGGCATTTGGCTACGAGGATGAAGCATTGGAGCGTTTTGAAAAGATCAACGATCGTCTGGAGAAGGACAGCATGTCAGCTACGTTTTATTCGTCCATTGTCAATCCATGTACAAGATTTCTCAACAACCTTGTATATGCGGCAGTTGGTATCATCGGCGCGGTTTCCGTGATTTCAACCGGATTTACTGTCGGACAGCTTACCTGCTTCTTAAGCTACGCGAACCAGTATACAAAACCGTTTAATGAGATATCGAACGTGATTACCGAACTGCAAAATGCGATGGCATGTGCCGGACGTGTGTTTGAGCTTTTAGACGAGACACCGCAGATACCGGAGAAGGAGCATGCCCATGTATTAACAGATACGAAGGGTGCAATCGAGATTAAGGATGTGAACTTCTCCTATGTAAAGGATAAGACACTTATCACGAATCTGAACCTCTCTGTAAAACCGGGTATGCGTGTGGCAATCGTCGGACCAACCGGATGTGGAAAGAGTACACTCATCAATTTATTGATGCGGTTTTACGATGTGGATACCGGTTCCATCTCGGTTGACGGTACAGATATCCGGGATATGACAAGAGACAGCCTGCGAGAAAATTATGGTATGGTATTGCAGGAGACATGGTTAAAGAGCGGTACGATTCGTGAGAATATCGCTTATGGAAAGCCGGATGCAACGGATGCGGAGATCATACAGGCAGCGAAGCTTGCGCATTCCGACAGCTTTATCCGTCGTCTGCCACAGGGCTATGATACAGTGATCGCTGAGGACGGTGGAAATCTGTCACAGGGACAAAGGCAGCTTCTGTGTATCACACGTGTGATGCTGTTATTGCCGCCGATGCTTATATTAGATGAGGCAACATCTTCCATTGATACACGTACGGAGATCCGGATCCAGAAGGCATTTAACCGTATGATGCAGGGCAGAACAAGTTTCATCGTTGCACACAGACTGTCAACGATCCGGGAGGCTGATGTAATCCTTGTTATGAAGGATGGAAACATCATCGAGAAAGGTAACCATGAGCAGCTCATGGCACAAAACGGCTTCTATACGAATCTGTACAATTCGCAGTTTGCACATTAAGCTTTTGCTTGACAAACCGCGGATTGCATGACATATTTGAAAAAGAAATTGGAACGATCGCAGGAGGAACAAACAGGTATGAAGATTTTTAATACACTCACCAGACATAAGGATGAATTTCAGCCAATCAATGAGGGCAAGGTAGGCATCTACGTCTGTGGACCAACCGTATATGACTATATTCACATCGGAAATGCAAGACCGATGATCGTATTTGATACATTGCGCAGATATTTTGAGTACAAGGGTTATGAAGTAAACTATGTGTCAAACTTTACCGATGTCGACGACAAGATCATTAAGCGTGCGAATGAGGAGGGGGTTGATGCGTCTGTAATCTCCGAGCGTTACATCGCAGAGTGCAAGAAGGATATGGCAGCGCTTCATGTAGAAGAAGCAACGACACATCCGCAGGCAACGAAAGAGATTCCGGATATGATTGCGATGGTAGAGACATTGATTGAGAAGGGTTATGCGTATGAAGTAAATGGAACTGTATATTTCCGTACAAGAAAATTCTCTGATTATGGCAAGCTTTCCAAGAAGAATATCGACGATCTGCGTGCCGGAAACCGCGAGCTTCTCGTGTCCGGCGAGGATGAGAAGGAAGATCCGCTTGATTTCGTACTCTGGAAACCGAAGAAGGAGGGTGAGCCATCCTGGCCATCTCCTTGGGGTGACGGAAGACCGGGCTGGCATCTGGAGTGTTCGGTTATGTCGAAGAAATACATTGGCGATGTTATCGATATTCATGCCGGTGGTGAGGATTTGATCTTCCCACACCATGAAAATGAGATCGCACAGAGTGAGGCAGCCAATGATACAGAGTTTGCACGCTACTGGATGCACAATGGATTCCTGAAGATCAACAACGAGAAGATGTCCAAGTCACTCGGAAACTTCTTCACGGTAAGAGAGATTGGAGAAAAGTATGATTTGCAGGTGATTCGTTTCTTCATGCTTTCCGCGCATTACAGAAGTCCGCTTAACTTCTCCGCAGAGCTTGTGGAAAGCTCTAAGAATGGTTTAGATAGAATCCGTACATCTGCATCGAAGGTAGAAGAGGCAATCAATAACTGTACAGTTTCCGATATGACAGAGGCAGAGATGAAGCTTGCAGAAGAGATTCCGACCTATGTAAAGCGTTTTGAGGATGCAATGGAGGATGACTTAAATACAGCGGATGCGATTTCTGTTATCTTCGAGCTTGTAAAATTTGCAAATACAAATGTAAAGACCGGTGTAACAAGCAAGGCATTTGCACAGAAGCTGTATGATACAATGAAGCAGCTGATGGATATTCTTGGTATTGATATCAAGGAGCAGGAGGTTCTTCTGGATGAGGAGATTGAGAATCTGATCGAGGAACGTCAGGCAGCCAGAAAGGCAAAGAACTTTGCGAGAGCAGATGAGATCCGTGATCTGCTTACAGAGAAGGGAATTATTCTGGAGGATACCAGAGAAGGTGTAAGATGGAAGAGAGCGTAAAGACCGAACAGGTAAATGCATATCAGTATTCGCCGCTTGCGCTTGCGTATATGGGTGATAGTATATTGGATCTGCTGGTGAAGAAATATTTCGTCACACATTCTAATATGCAGCCGCATAAGTATCATGTGGAGGTCAGCAAAATCGTAAAGGCGGTGAATCAGGCGGATTATATCGACCGGATCATGGAAGAACTGTCGGAGGATGAGCTTGACGTCTACAAGCGTGGTAGAAATACAAATACCCATTCCAAGGCGAAGAATGCAACAATGGGGCAGTACCGCAAGGCAACGGGATTGGAAGCGCTGTATGGTTATCTGTATCTGAAAGGGGATATGGACCGGCTGCAATATTTTGTGGATGGTATGATCCGGCAGTATCTTGAGAACAAAGAATCATAGCTATGATGAAGGAAAATAAAAATGAGTGAGAATAAGAATATTATAAATGAACAGGAACAAACAGACGATCATATGATCGAAGGAAGAAATGCCGTCTTAGAGGCATTCCGTGCCGGAAAGACTGTTGATAAGCTGTATATTCAGGATGGTCTGCGCGATGGCGTGATCTCATC
>OLIQ01000509.1_pt1 | contig 16763 bp, 11 predicted proteins | sample 1609631 | NCBI WGS metagenome assembly OLIQ01 (sample SAMEA4350114, study PRJEB24818) | metagenome | biome: human; feature: gut; material: faeces | place: Denmark | collected 2013-09
TCAGCGTGCACTTACAGTTGCAATCAAGAGAGCAAGACACGTAGCTCTTATCCCTTACGTTGTAGAGTAAGAAGAACGTATAAAACTCCAATTTGCGGATTTTCGCAGATTGGAGTTCTTTTTTGTCTTAATGTGTACAAAATGATACAAATTAGATACATTTTCATGGTAAGATAAAAACAGTAAAATAAAGGATACTGAGAGGAGATTGCGGTGAGAAAAATAAGAAGAAAACGGATGGCAGCCGTGATGGTACTCTGTGTAGGATTGCTCGGTGGATGTGCGGGCAACACCCAGACGGACGATCTTGTGATTACGATACCGGAATATGAAAAAATTACATATACAACAGAAAAGGCGGTATATGGAGATATTGCGCCTGTATTGGATCTGAGATTGAAGGCCGACGATTTTGAACGGAAGGAATACTATCCGGATCATGATGAGATGAAAGTGGACCAGGTGTATGTCCATGTTGGAGATGTCGTGCAGAATGGGGACACGTTAGTTACATTTTCTTCTGAGGATATTGCGGAGGAACGCAGACAGTATGAAAACCGGGTGGAGGAAGATGCCCTTCTGATCGACCATTATACAAAGCTGGATGCGATTAACCAGACGGATGAACATCAGGAGAGCATTGAACAGCTAAAGAAAGATCAGGAGATTGCAGGACTGTATATGAAAGATCTGGATGCGAGACTGGAGGCATATACGATAAAGGCAGAAGGAAGTGGCATTGTGAGCAGTCTGTCGGATATGCTTGATTATGGAACCGTATATGCAGGGGATGCGGTCGTAACAATCCTGTATGGTTCGGATAATTATGTTACGACAACGGAGGATGATTATGCATTCGAAGTGGGGCAGACATTTACGGCGACGTTTGGAGTTGGTAGTTATGAGGTTATGCTGACAGCAATTGATACGCTGGCTTCTGATTCAGATGCCGGAACAAAACGCCAGCTGACATTTACATTGGTTGACTCTTCAAAGCGGCCAAGCTCGGATTCTCTGGATCTGGAAATTGAAAAAAATGTGCTTAAAAATGTTTTGTACGTGCCGGAAAAAGCAATTGTATATGTAGGAAGTCGGAACTATGTTTATGTGTTGGATGAAGATGGATTCCGGCATGGTGTGCAGGTACAGACCGGGGCGACGATTGACGGCTATATTGTGATCGAGGATGGATTGCAGGAGGGGGAGAAGGTGGTGATTGCGAAATGAAAATCGGACAGAAGATAAAACGACAGCTTGGATTTTGTATGAGTATGCTCTGCGCAATCTCATTGGCTGCTTGTGGAACAAAATATGCGGATGCCCCGGCTTTGCTGGAACCGGTATCCGGTACTGAATCATACCGTGAGGTATCCATAGGTGATGTTGGAGATCTGAAAATCGCTTATGGTTCGGTTGTGCCGACGGAACATGCTGTATTCTGGACGACACAGGTGAATGTGGCGGAGATTGTTGTTGATGTAGGGGATTATGTAGAGGCAGGACAGGTGGTAGCAACCGCGGACCTCGAATCAGCACAGAAAACAAGAGAGGGTCTTGAAGAATCACGGAATCTGCTGGTGCAAAAACATGATCTGGAAGTGCAAAAGCAACAGCTTGTGATACAGAAGCTGAATCTGCAACAGGCGGGAGAAAACCAATTGGGAAATCCTGACAGTGCAGCGAAAACAGGAAAAGAGATCGAGACAGAACAGGAAAATGTCAATTATGATAATCTGTTGTATCAACATCAGCTTGCTGATTATGACGAGCAGATTCAGAAACAGCAGGAAATCATTGAAGATGGAACACTCAGGGCAACCGCAAGCGGATATGTCTCTTATGTCCGTCAATTTACATATGGTAATCAGGTCACAAGTTCCATGAATGTGGTTACAATCGCGGATTATGAGGATACATATATTCAGGTACAGAACACAACAATCAAAGACAAGCTTCTGGAAAAATATGATCGTTATTATACGATACAGGATGGAAAGAAAATTTCACTCAAAGAGTATGCATATACGACACAGGAACGCCTGACTGCCGAAAATCAGCAGAAATATCCGGCACTCCGCATGCAGTATGAGGATCTTACGAAATGCGCACCGGTCGGTTCTGTGATTGCAGTTTATCTGGTCAGAGACCGCGTGGAGGATGTCTTGTATGTCGGGAACGATTCTATCTACGAGGATGATCAGGGATCGTTTGTCTATGTAAAAAATGGGGAGCAGCGCGAACAACGCTATATTGAGACCGGAGTCAGCGACACTGTAAATACAGAGGTAATATCTGGCCTTTCTGAGGGAGAAAAAGTGTATTATACATCCGAGACAGCGTGGCCGGATGCATATGAGGAATATACGGTAGGTGCTCCAACAAATTATGATTCGATGTTTTATACAAACCGTTACGCGATTGCAGATACGATGCGGATCAATTATACATCACCTTATGAGGGCACGATTCAGGAGGTCTGTGTATCCAATGGAGATTATGTACAAAGAGGGGATGTGTTACTCAAGGTTCGAACCAACGAAGGCAGTGCGAAGCTGGCAGAGATGCGGGCAGGGATTGAAGATATGAAGGAAAGCCGCACGAAAGCGGTGCAGGCACATGAGGACACACTTCAATCGTTGCAGCAGGAGAAGCAGATGGCTTTGACGGGTGGACAGACACCGCTTGCAACCGGTACCGATGCGCAGACAGCAACCAGCAGTGATGCAGAAGAACCGGCGAATCCAAATCTCCCGTCTATGCTGGATGTTGATATCCAGATTGAGAATCTGGATTTTCAGATCCAGACACTGGATTATAACGATCAGTTGAAACAGTCGGAGGAAGCATACACAGAGGCAAGCTGTAATAATGATGGAACCGGCGTGATGTCAATCTGCGCCGAGCATGAAGGTGAAATATTGGATTTCTGGATAGATACCGGAGCCAAACTGGAGCTTAATTCGGATATTTTGGCGATTGATACGCCGGCGAAGAAGAAACTGGCATTATATGGAGGAAACAGTAAAGTCGCAAATGGAACGCCGGTGACTGTGCAGGACGAGGAAAGCGGAAAGGTGATACAGGGAATCGTCTGTGGGTCCAATGGAATCATGGATGGAACAAAAGAAGAATATTATGTCACAACGGTTGGAAGCCGTGTCTATATCACGCAGAGTGTAACGAGTGACAGCCGGATGTATTATGTGAAGCTGGATGGAGAAGCGGCTGTGGAGCAGGTAACCGGAGGTCAGATGATTTCCTATCCTTTGATTTCCTATTCGGATGTGTATACGATTCCGGCGGATGCCCTCTACACAGAGAAGGCGAATTCAGGCAAGGAGACATCCGCGGATTTCTATTATGTGTGGAAGATCGTAGATGGAAATATCGAGAAACAATATGTGGATGCGGCAATCTGCAACAGCGCGCAGGATACATCCAAATATAAAAAAGGTGATGTAGTGGCATGTATATTTAACGGTATTTCGGAGGGAGATATACTGGCAGGACCAGTTTCGGAGGAAGAGGAGTAAAAGATGATACGGTTCGTTTTACAGAAAATTAAAAACAAAAAATGGTTAACGACCTGCCTGCTCTTAGGACTTGTCTTTCTGGTTGCAGCGGTTTCCTGTCAGCCGATGTTCAAGGCAGGATCGCTCAACAAAATGTTATTGGACAGCTTTCATAATGCAGGCGAGGAAGCGGATGCATATCCCGCTGTCATTGGCAGAACAGGAGCTTATGTGGCAGAGAAACGGCAGACGGCAGAGGCTGTACTCGATGGCGTGAATGGGTATCGGCAGACATGGGAGAAATATCTTGGTTCCATACAGGCGGTAAATACACAGACGATGCTGACATTGGACGAACAGTCCACACAGGGGTCGTATGGTGGAAAGGGAAAATATCTGAGGGTGTCGTATATGCCGGGTATGCTCGCGCATATACAGGTGCTTGTCGGGGAGGATTACGATGCGTATGCGGGTGAACTGTATGGCTGTATGCTGTCTGAGAGTGTGATGGATGCCTGCGGATTTACGGTCGGGGAGACACTGGAGTTCCCACTCTGGACGGATGTTGATGGGAAAACGCTGAAACTGCAGATTTGTGGTATTTTCAAAGAAGCAGACAGTACGGATACTTTCTGGTATACAGCACCAAATGCAATGGAGCAGGAAATCTTCGTTAAGGAAGAGACATTTGATGCTATCGTGAAACAGTTTGCATCGGAAAAGATTAACTATTCGACAAATGTACTTCTTGATTATACAAAAATCAATCAGAAAAATGTAACGGATGTGCAATATTATATTGAACAGTTTCATAAGGAGGATCAGAGCTTTACCGATTCGTTCCTGAGTCTGCTTACGCAGTACCAGAAGGATAGGAAAACGGTGGATATCACACTCTGGGTATTGGAGCTTCCGTTGCTTGGTCTGGTGCTCGCATTTATCTATATGGTGACCGGACAGATTATCGACACGGAACAGGGCGAGATTGCCATGATGCGGAGCCGTGGTTATCGCCGTGGTCAGATTGTAGCCGTTTATGCATTGCAGGCATGTGTGCTCTGTATGGCAGCGATACTGATTGGAACGCCTCTTGGATATGGTCTGTGTAAGCTTGCTGCATCGACCACAGATTTCCTGACCTTCCACGTCGGGAATCTTTCAATGTATCATTTTATACCTGTGATGCTTGTCTATGGACTGGCGGCGTCTGCTGTTGGGATTTTGTTTATTTTGATTCCGGTTGTGATCCATTCAGGGGTGTCAATCGTACAGCAGAAGTCTGATCAGAAGATCAGCAAGAAAATGTTCTGGGAAAAATATTTTCTGGATATTGTACTGCTGGGTGTATCGCTCTATCTGCTTCATAATTTTAATCAGGAAATCGATAAGATTCGTGCACGGGCACTGCTTGGGGCGAAGATGGATCCACTTATTTTTCTGGATTCCGTGCTTTTTATCGTGGCGATGGGGCTTGTTGTGCTGCGGCTGCTGCATTATCTTGTACAGCTTGTCTATCATATTGGAAGGAAACGCTGGAGTCCGGCCGTGTATGCGTCGTTTTTGCAGATCACACGAAACTTCCGCAAACAGGGCTTCATCTCAGTGTTTTTAATTCTGACTGTGGCAATGGGATTGTTCAATGCCAATGCGGCCCGTACGATTAACCAGAATTATGAGAACCGTATCCGCTACGCAGATGGCACAGATATCCGTTTGCAGGAGACGTGGAAGATGCAGGCATTTTATGTGTCTGCCAACGATATTGATTATAATTATGTAGAGCCGGATCCGGTAAAGTATGACGAACCGGTCAAACAGGGACTTTGCACGAGCATGGCGAAGGTAATCCGGACAGACAATGTATCGGTGAGCCGAGGGAAGACGAAGATTGCTAACTGCGAATTTATGGGAATCCATACAAAGGACTTCGGAGAGACGGCGTATTTGCAGGAAGAATTAAACAAAGAGGTTCATTGGTATACATACTTAAATGAACTGGCAAAACAGGAGAATGGCGTGATTCTGTCGAAGAATCTGGCGGCTGCGCTGGAGGTCAAAGTCGGTGATATTGTGGATTGCTCCAGATATGGAGATTCTGTAATGAAGAAGGAAACCGTGCGTGGAACGATCAGTGGAAAGGTTGTGGCAATCGTTGATGCATGGCCGGGATTTGTACAGTATACATATGAAGATGGAGAGGAATTGGAACATTATCTGATCGTTGCAAACTACGCGAAGACCGTTCAGAGTTTCAAGATTTCCCCATATGAGATATGGTATAAGCTGGCAGATGGCGTGGATAGTGATACAGTACGGGCAATGATCGATGCGAGTGGTGCAAAGCTGTCAGCATACACCGCATTAGATCGCGACATTGCTGCAATGAAGGAGACAGCGATGATACGCATCACAAATGGTATGTTTACTTTAAGCTTTGTCATTGCGCTGATTTTGTGTATGATCGGATTTTTGATCTACTGGATTTCATCAATCCGGCAGCGGGAATTGTTGTTTGGCGTGTACCGGGCGATGGGGTTAAGTGAGAAAGAAGTGAATCATATGCTGGTAAATGAACATTTCTTTTCTACACTGCCATCGATTCTGGCAGGCGGCGCCTGCGGAGGCGTAGCAACGTATCTGTTTGTGAAGCTTTTTGGCGTGATTTATCTTCCGCAGAAGCATAACCTGGGTATCTATATTTATCTTGACCAGATGGATGTGTTGAAGCTTGTTGCGGTGCTTCTGGTTATGATCTTGTTGTGTATCGTGATTCTGCGGCGGCTGGTGCGAAGCCTGAATATCACGCAGGCATTGAAATTAGGAGAGGAGTAGGAATTCGCATATGAATATGATTGAAGCAAGAAATATTACACGGATGTTTCCGGTTGGCGGTGGCGAATTCTACGCCCTGAGGAATGTTGATATTGACATACCGGCAGGAAAACTTACGATCTTAAAGGGCCGTTCCGGAAGTGGAAAGACAACGCTTATGAACATATTAAGTGCGCTGGATACACCGACCGAAGGGGATGTCAGTTTTGATGGACAGGCATATTCTGAGATGGGAAAAGTGCAAAAAGAACAGCTGCGAAGGGTGGAGATTGGATTTGTCTTTCAGGCAGTCGCCCTGATTCCAATTATGAATGCCTATGAAAATGTGGATTTTGCGATGCGGCTGGCAGCGCAGGGGTTGTCTGCCAAAGCGATTGATGAGCGGATTAAGGAGACACTTGCGTTTGTTGGCATGGAAGACCGGATGCGGCATATGCCGGGACAGATGTCAGGTGGAGAGCAGCAACGTGTGGCAATTGCACGAGCAGTGGCGCACCGACCGAAGGTGGTGTTCGCGGATGAACCAACCGGAGCTTTGGATACAGAATCCGGACTGCGTGTGATGCAGTTGTTTCGGAATCTGATTGAAAGAGAGGGTGTGACGATCGTTATGACGACACATGATCCGAATCTGATGGAGCTGGGTGATGTTGTCTATGAGTTAGAGGATGGTGAGATTATTGACAGACAAATACGAGAATGATACATTGGAAGAGATGGAAAATGACATAGAAAAAGATGGAAAACGGATGGAAACGTCCCCTCTGATCGTCTGTGATTCTCTCGTAAAAATCTATAAGACGAAGGAAGTCGAGGTGCTTGCTTTGCAGGGACTTGACCTTGTGGTGAATCGTGGAGAACTGATGGCAATCATCGGAAAAAGTGGAAGTGGAAAAAGTACGCTTATGAATATTGTAGGCGGACTGGAGGTGCCATCTGCCGGACGTATTGTGGTAGATGGACAGAATCTGGCAGAATTTACGGAACGACAGATGGTGCAGTACCGGAAGAAAAAGATTGGGTTTGTATGGCAGAAAAGCGGAAGGAATCTGTTTCCGTATCTGACGTCGCTGGAAAATATCGAGGCTCCGATGCTTGCGATTCATAAGAATGCGAAGAAACGACGGGAAAAGGCGGGCGAATTGCTTGCACTTGTCGGGATGGAACATAAGCGGGATTCCTACCCGGCGCAGATGTCGGGGGGGGAACAGCAGAGGATTGCAATTGCAGTGGCACTTGCAAACGAACCGGAAATTCTGCTTGCAGATGAGCCGACGGGAGCAGTTGATACAAAAACCTCTTCGAACATTCAGGATTTGTTCCGGAAGTTAAACCGGGAGCTTGGGCTGACGATCATTATTGTAACGCATGATATGAAGCTTGCACATAAGGTGGACCGTGTGGTCATGATCTCGGATGGCAAGATCAGTACGGAGAAGATCTTGAAACAGCATTACCGGGATATGCTCGATCAGTTGGAATCACCGGATATGACGGATGAGACACACGAGGAATATTCGGTGCTGGATAAGGCACATCGTGTACAGTTGAGCGACGATATGCTCGCGGCAGCGGGCATTGACACGAATAAGGTAAAGGTGCGGATTGAGGATGGTCGTGTCGTGATCGAGGCAGAAGAAAAGAAAGAATAAAAGTTTACTTGGAGGATGGTTACGTGATTAAGATATTGGTCGTGGAGGATGAACGGGCAATCTCGGATCTGATACGGATGAATCTGGAGGATGCCGGATATGCCTGCATTTGTGCATATGATGGTATGACTGCTGCAGATATTCTGGAGAATCAGAATTTCGATCTGGTTTTACTGGACATTATGTTACCGAAGGTAAATGGATATGAACTGTTAGAATATATCAAGCCGACGGGAACGCCAGTGATCTTCCTGACAGCAAAGGCAGGGCTTGACGACCGGGTGAAGGGATTGAATCTGGGTGCCGAGGATTATATTGTAAAGCCGTTTGAGATCGTGGAACTGATTGCACGTGTGCAGGTTGTACTGCGGCGGTTCCATAAGGATGCAACAAAGCTTGTGTATAGCAATCTCGTTATCAATACGGACAATCGTACGGTATTGCGGGATAGTGCGCCAGTCGAACTGACACCGAAGGAATTTATGCTGCTTGAGATATTTGTACGCAACAAAAATATCACTCTGTTCCGCGATAAGCTCTATGAGCTTGTTTGGGAAAATGACAGTTATGGCGATTCAAGAACGCTTGATCTGCATGTACAGCGTCTCCGTAAAAAGCTTGGATTGACAGATAAACTGAGGACGATTTACAAAGTTGGATACCGGCTGGAAGATTAAAGGAATAGAGAAGATTCGTGAAGTTTCGTTATAAAGTTGTAATTATCAATATCATATTATTATCGATCGGAATTGGAACCGTCGGATTCTTTATGATCCGGCGGAATTTCCAGCTTGCGCTGGATGCGCAGATTAAAACCTCAATCGAGGAGAACAATCTGCTACAGTCTACGATCGAGTATCGTTTGCTTGATACGATCAATTCTTCCCCATCGAATCTTGTGTATCAGATGAAAAATTTAAGTGCTGATGTCGTAGGCAAGATGGGTGGAAACAACAAAGGTGTCTATGTGTTCTACGATGGTGCAGAGGTTGTGCATTCTGCAGCAGATGACAATAAACTTGTCTGTCCGGAGGAACTGTGGAGTACCGCGGCGATCGGGCAGAAACAGTACATGATCACGAAGGAAGCCGGGCGGTATTATCTGTTTTCCTGTTCAACAAGCCTGGTTCAGGACAAAATGATGAATATTATCAATGCACGGGATATCACCGAGACATATCAGCTTGTGGAGAATGAACGGCGGTATTTTGTGCTGCTTTTAGGAATCGTTGTGCTCTGCTGTACGGTAGCGGTTTTTGTGATCACCTATCTGCTGACGAAGCCTTTGGAGACGCTGAATAAGGCATCGAAGAAGTTTGGAGAAGGTGATTATGGGAGCCGCGTGCATCTGCGTAGTCACGATGAGGTTGGCACACTGGCACAGACCTACAACCAGATGGCGGATTCGGTGTGTGAGCATATGGATGAACTGCAGGGGATGGTGACGCGTCAGGAGCAGTTCGTGGCGGATTTCACGCATGAGGTCAAAACACCGATGACGACGATCATCGGGTATGCGGATATGCTGCGTTCCAAGGAGATGGAACGGGAGAACCAGGTGCTTGCTGCGTCGTATATTTTCCATGAAGGAAAACGGCTGGAAGCGATGTCGATGAAGCTGTTTGACTTTATCTACACGAAGCACAGAAAGATTGAGTTTCAACCGATCTCGGTTGTGAGCTTCATGCAGGAGGTGGCGGAGAGTGTGACGCCAATTCTGGCGCAGAAGAATCAGACGCTTACCTGTATGACGGTGGATGAGAGAATCGAGGGAGACAGCAATCTTTTGAAATCCGCATTTATCAATATTATAGACAACGCCAGAAAGGCGTCGGACGAAGGAAGTGAAATCCGTTTCTTTGCGAAACGGACGGACGGTGGCGTGCAGATCGGTGTGCAGGATTTTGGTGTTGGTATCAGTGGGGAACATTTACAAAGAATCTTCGATGAGTTTTATATGGTAGACAAATCGCGTTCACGGAAAGAGGGCGGTGCAGGTCTTGGACTTTCTCTTGCGGCATCGATTGTGGAAAGCCACGGGGAGAAGCTGGAAATCGAAAGTACAGTTGGAGAAGGAACAACGATGTGGGTGGTATTTCATGAGAAAAATCTTACAAAACAATAAAATACGTGTCGGACTGCTCTTTGCCTGTTGTGCGATGATTGTCGTGCTTAGCATTGTGGCACCGAAATATCTGCTTGCACGGACGCTTACAGAACAAACGAATCGCGTCGAGGTGGCACCGGAGGAATATTATCTGGAAGCAGGAACGATGATGTCACGCAACACATCATCAAATCTTTCTTCGATTGACCGGATCAAGCTGATCTCCGGCACATGGGATAGCAACATGGAAAAATGTGAGATCACAGAGGGTTTTCTGGATGAAGTCGAGGCAGTGGAGCTTGCGAAGAAGCAGCTGGATGTCTATTACAAGCAGGATGTGTATCCATATTCGGTGCAAATCCAGTATGACAATCTGTATTCCTATTCGTCAGAGCTTTACTGCTACACCGACACCAGCTTCAATACCTATACGGCATATCTATGGAAGATCACATTTACGAAGTATGACAACAGTGTAGAGAATGTAATATATATGACAGAGAGTGGAACGATTCTGCTTGCCTGGACAAATGGAAATTATTCTCTGGACGCATATGATCTGTCAAAGTTTTATAAAAATGCACAGAGCAAGGATATCTTAGGTGATAACAGAATATATAAGATGTCTGCGATGAAGTATAAGCCGGTTTCTTCTGTGACGATTCCATATCCGGATGCAGAGGAAATACAGAAGATTGAAAACGGAGCATTGCTTACAATCCGGGTAGGCGGAGAACTGGAGAATTTTCAGGTTCTGCAATATAAGTCAGAAACCGGTACCGGTTTTGTGTTCATGCCGTTGTCCACAGGAAAATAAAAAATATCTGGAATAGATACAAATTTGATACATTCCTATGCTACACTGAAACCATCAAATCAGAGGAGGGCGCATCATGAACGAAGTGAATGATTTAGGATGCGACCGACGATCTGCCGCCGAGTGAAACGAGGGGGCATTACATTAGAAGGGGAGGAATCCGGGATGAAACGATGGATAAAGGTGCTTTGCGTAGGAATGTTTTTTTCGTTATTGACAGGCTGCGGAAAAGGCAGGGGTGATGTTGCCGCAGATTATCAGAAAAATGCGGAGGGTGGTACATTTGAGGCAGGTGAGCCAGGGCATATAAGCTATGAGATTGCGGGAAATGATGATGTGATGTTTACAGTCGATGCGGATGTGACAGGAGGTGAGCGACTCTCTGGCAGCCGGTGTTATGGAGCAAAACCACAGGTGCTCGATGATGCGTATGTGGAAACGAAGGTATATCCGGCATTTGATGATGGAACAGCACAGTCGGTAAAACCATATATGGTATGTACAGATAAAGAGATGGATGACAGAAGAGATGTTCTTTGGGCAGAGATAGACAAGGTGTATGAACAACCGGCATCCCAGACGGATGCCGTCTCTGAGATCTGGAAGTATGGGTATTTTGCGGATATGAGTGAGCTCAACTGCAGTATGGATACGAAGGGACAGGGTACGCATACAATTTTGACAGGGGAAGAAAAAGTGGATCCGAGAATACCGGTCACGGCAACTAACCAGAAAACGTATAGCTATGTCGATGCAGAAGGTAAGAATATCAGCCGGGCAAGAGTGGATGGTGAAATCGATGGTCTGCCGTATGTATATGAAACGTATTACCGGGCGGCTTCGGATAGCGAAGAAAATATAAACTGGGTTAGTCTATATATGCGGTACGACAGATATCGGAAGCAGATTCTTGTGCGACCGAAGGAGGATGGGGATGAAATACCGGATCTGGATGAAGCGGACGCACAGGCAGCAGCAGATGAATTTCTGCAGAAACTTGGATATGGAGACTTTGTATGCTGCGGGACGGAGATTGGTGCTTATTTTAAAATGGAGGAAGAACCTGATGCGACGAGTAACAATCTGGTGGATCACTGGTATTGTTTTTCCTTTAGCCGGAAGGTGGATGGGATTCCTGCAGCGGTTACAGCAGGTGTCAATGATTTACGATTTGGCGTATCGGGGGAGCTGACAGCACCACAGGAGATCATCGAAGTTGCGGTGGATGTACAGGGCGTTGCGACTGTGAAGGTACAGACAAATCAATATGAACTAGAGGAAGAAGGAACCGGTATCACATCCTATCTTACCTTTGAACAGGTGGATGCGGCGGCTCAGAAATACATGAGTGGATATAAACGACCGGACTATATCACGAAGAATGTGTCACAGGCAGTTACTGTAACACATGTAAAGCTAAATTATGCCTATGTGCGTTATACAGATGGAAACTACAATATGATCCCCGTGTGGGCATATTATGGATATCAGTTTGAACAAAATCCATATCAACGAAGATACAGTGGAGATGATTCACCGAGGGAATGTTTCCTGTTTGGGGTCAGTGCGGTGGATGGACAGATTATCGAGGGCGTGTATTCCAAGGTTGTAGAAAATCCATTTGATTTATAGGAGGGAGCATCATGAACGAAGTGAATGATTTAGGATGCGACCGACGATCTGCCGCCGAGTGAAACGAGGGGGCATTACATTAAAAGAGGAGGGAGCATCATGAGACGATGGAATAAAGTGATCTTCTTAGGGGTAACATGTCTGGTGCTTGCCGGATGCACAAAAAACCGGGGCGATGAACTGGCGAAGGACTACCAGAAAAACGACGCGCTGGAGGGCGATACATCCGCGGAGGCAGACAGCGTGACAGGGCATCTGGAGTATGAGCTTGTCAGTGATTCCGGAATTACATTTACAGTGGCTGCGGATGTGACCGGTGGAGACCGGCTTGCAGAGAGCTGCTGCTATGGGGCAAAACCCGTTGAAGTGAATGAGACATATCTGAAGGAACAGGTATATACGGTGTTTGACGAGGGTACAGCGAAGCTGGTGAAGCCATATCCGGTGTGCAGTCAGGAGGAGCTTGCGGAGCGCCAGAGAGAATTGCAACAAAAACAGCAGGAGTTTCAGACGCAGGCAGATTCAGAGAAAAATACCATCAACGGGATCTGGACAAGAGGATTAGAGGCAGATCTTGCAGCAAATATTCTGGCTGGAGATCAGCAGGATGAGGAAATCGTTCAGAAGGGTACGGGAAAGTACCTGTATACGGCTAAAAAAACAGATGGATCAACGATCAGCCTCGCAAGAATTGATGGTGAAATAAGCGAAGTTCCATATGTATATGAATGGGCGTATTATGATGATACAAGCAACAACCCTTATTCGATCACACGTTATGTGCGATATGATATGATCACAGAGGGAACGTATTCTGGAATTACAGTTCGCCCGAAGACCGAGACGGATCAGGTGGAAGGTCTTGACTTACGCGATGCAGAGTCGAGGGCATATGATTTCCTTGTGAAGCTTGGATATGGGGACTTTTCGTGCTTTGAAACGGGAATCGGATCAAAGCTTGGAGAGAATACGGACAGCACATCCATGTCAGTTTCGTTAGATGACAACTGGTATTGTTTTTCTTATACACGCGTGAAGGATGGAATTTCGGCTGCCGGTACATCGGGCGCGCTTGATTTTACATTTGGAATTGCAGATGAACTGGCAACGCCGGATGAGGTGATAACCGTTGCCGTGGATGCAAATGGCGTGGCGGTCGTAAACGTCCAGTCTGCACAGTACGAGGTGGATGAGGCCGGAACGAAGATAGAAACCTTCCTTTCGATGGAACAGGTAGATGCGGCTGCACAGAAGTATATGCAGGAATTTAAAAAGACCGATGCATATGCAACGGTTCGGAAGATGACTGTGGATCGGGTGAAGCTCAATTACGTTTATGTGCATTATACAAATGGAAAATATAATGTCATCCCTGTGTGGGCGTATTATGGGGGTACCGGGTATGATGGCAAAGAACGCTATCTGTTTGGAGTCAGTGCGGTGGACGGACAGATTGTGGAAGGGCAGTATCTGTATTATATGGATGCACCCTTCGAGATATAAAGATATTTCTATTGGAGAGTGCGTTGCACTCTCCTTTTTTTTATGGTAAAATTTCAGTGGTTTAGTTTGGAAAAACGAGTAAAATATAAAATAAACGAAAAAAAGATGGAAGGTGAGCATATGCGTCTTCATTTTACGAAGATGGAAGGACTTGGCAACGACTACGTCTACGTCAACTGCTTCAAGGAAAAGGTAGAACATCCGTCAGAGCTTGCGGTGCGGGTATCAGACCGGCATTTCGGGATTGGCTCGGATGGGCTTATACTGATCAAACCGTCAGAGGTGGCGGATTTCAAGATGGATATGTACAATGCGGACGGCACACAGAGCGAGATGTGCGGAAATGGCATCCGTTGTGTCGGAAAGTATGTGTATGATTATGGACTGACGGATAAAACGTCCGTGTCGATCGAGACACTGGCGGGTATCAAATACCTGGAGTTTACACTCGGCGATGAGGAGAAGAACGGACGCAGGACAGTAAATCTTGTGCGGGTGAACATGGGTGCACCGATTCTTACCCCGGAGAATGTTCCGGTAAAGCTTCCTGAAGCAGGCAATCTCGTGAAGGATTATCCAATCACGGTAGCTGGAAAAGAATACCGCATTACCTGTGTATCGATGGGTAATCCGCATTGCGTAAGCTTCGTGGATGATGTTGAGAACTTCCCGCTGGAGGAAGTAGGACCGCAGTTCGAGAACAATCCGATCTTTCCGAACCGTGTCAATGCAGAGTTTGTCGAGTTGGTCAGCCCGACGTATGCGAAGATGCGTGTGTGGGAACGTGGAACCGGCGAGACACTTGCCTGTGGAACCGGTACATGTGCAACCGCTGTTGCCTGCATCTTAAATGGCAGGACAGAAGATGAAGTGACAGTGAAACTGCTTGGCGGCGAACTCATCATCCGCTGGGATCGCGATGCGAATATCGTCTATATGACCGGCCCTGCGAAGGTCGTCTTCGATGGCGAAATCGATTTATAATTAAGGCAGCGGTTACAAAACATTCGTAGCAAACAATACGAAAATTGTACAATAAGAAAAAGTGTAAATCATATAATTTTGCAATACAAAGATATGTAAGAGATGTTTTGCATAGTAAAATCCTAAGCAGACCATTGAAGCACGCTGGTACTTAATGAACGGCAAACTTGTTTGGCGTGAATTTAGTACCACTGCGTGATGAAGTGAGCGAGAGCGCGTCTGCGTGGAATTTACTATGCGAAACATCTGCGAGAACAAGTGGGGTATTGCAAAATTATATGTTAGGACAAGTATATTAGGAGGAAAAGACATGTTTAAAGTAAACGACAACTATTTGAAGCTTCCGGGAAGTTACCTCTTCTCAACCATCGGCAAGAAAGTACGTGCATATCAGGAGGCAAATCCGGACAAGGAGATCATCCGTCTTGGAATCGGTGATGTAACCCAGCCACTGGCACCAGCCATCATTGACCGTCTGCATGAGGCAGTATCCGAGATGGGCGTGCAGGAGACATTTAAAGGTTATGCGCCGGATCTTGGTTATGAGTTTTTGCGTAGTGCGATCGTAAAGAACGATTACAATGCACGTGGTGTTGATATTGCAATCGACGAAGTGTTTGTCAGCGACGGCGCAAAATGTGATTCCGGAAATATTCAGGAGATCTTTTCCCTTGACAATAAGATCGCTGTCTGCGATCCGGTATATCCTGTCTATGTAGATTCCAATGTTATGGCAGGAAGAACGGGAACGTATGATGCAACAACCGGTCTTTGGAGCGATGTGATCTACATGCCATGTAAGGAAGAAAACGGATTTGCACCAGAGCTTCCGGAGGAGACACCGGATATCATCTATCTGTGTTTCCCGAACAACCCGACCGGTGCAACGATCACAAAGGAGCAGCTGCAGAAATGGGTGGACTATGCAAACGAAAAACATGCAGTGATCATCTACGATGCTGCATATGAGGCATATATTAGTGAGGCGGATGTACCACATACCATCTATGAGTGTGACGGTGCAAAAACCTGTGCGATTGAGCTTCGAAGCTTTTCGAAGAACGCCGGATTTACAGGAACAAGACTTGGGTTTACCGTGATTCCAAAGGAGTTAAAATCCGCAGATGGTGTTGCCTTAAATCCGCTTTGGGCAAGACGTCACGGAACAAAATACAACGGCGCTCCTTATATCGTGCAGGCAGCCGGAGAAGCTGTGTACTCTGAGGCAGGGAAAAAGCAGACCGGTGAGCAGATTGCATACTATATGAAGAATGCAAAGTATATTTTCGACGGATTGAAGAGTGCCGGATATTCGGTATCCGGAGGCGTGAATGCACCATATATCTGGCTGAAGACACCGGACGGTATGAGTTCCTGGGAGTTCTTCGATTATCTGTTAGAGAAGGCGAACGTCGTTGGTACACCGGGTTCTGGATTTGGACCAAGCGGCGAAGGATATTTCCGTCTGACTGCATTTGGAACCTATGAGAATACGGTTAAGGCAATCGACCGGATGAAGGCACTGTAACAGGTTGCTGGTATGACAGAGAATGTTTATAAGCTTGTTATGTTAGGGCTTGTAACTGGATCGTGGCTGTTTTTAAGCTCCATGTTTCTGCTGAAACGGAAACCAAGACCGTTTCTGTTTCATGCAGGCATGTGGGCTGTGTTGATTGTATATTTTATACTGTATGAGTTTTTGATGAGTTATCACGGTGAGGTAG
>OLIQ01000514.1_pt1 | contig 16693 bp, 14 predicted proteins | sample 1609631 | NCBI WGS metagenome assembly OLIQ01 (sample SAMEA4350114, study PRJEB24818) | metagenome | biome: human; feature: gut; material: faeces | place: Denmark | collected 2013-09
CAATCTGCTCATCCGTAAATGCAACCGTTCCCGTTGCAACCATGCTGGCGATTCCATGTGTGAAGATCCACACCTTCAGGTGAAATGCCTCCTGTTCCGTCCTGTCATAACCGGTGAACTCTGCACCCTTCTCTAAAATCTGATTTCCCATATTATCCTTCTCAATAAATTCCGTCGGAGAAATCTTCGAATCTCCCATAAATAATACCTTGAAGAAATCCGGGTAATCCTTCGCGAACCGGATATACGCAAGTCCCATGCCGCGATACGCTTTTTCCTCCTTGGAACCTGCAATCATATACGACTGGTATATCTTCCGGATGTGTAAGATCGTCGCCTGCTTTAAGTCTTCCATATTTTCAAATTGATAGAAAATCGGCTGTACCGAACAGCCAAGCTCTTTCGCCACTCGGCGTGCATTGATTGCAGACAGTCCTTCTTTCTTCACGACAGTACACGCCGCCTCAATAATATCTTCCTTCAAAAACTTTGTTGCCCTTGGCATATTATCCTCCATCTTTATTTTATAACATTTGTTATGTAACCTTTGTTATATTATAAGGAATAAAAAAAGAAACGTCAAGCAGATATCGATGAAATGCAGCTACATTCCTGTCACCTGCATGCTCGTCTGTCTGACGTTTCTATTTTCATTTTTATAATACAAGATCCTTCATCGAATGCAGTCCGATTGCCAGTGTCGATGTGTTGTGCATCAACGCTGAGGTTGTCGGCTGGATTACACCTGCCACACCAAGCACGATCAGTCCGGTATTAAATCCGACGATCGTTCTGTAATTCCGGCGGATGCGTCTTGTCAGTGCGGTACTGATTTTCCGCAACGTGATCAGTTCATTCAAGTTATCTGCACCAACGGTAATATCCGCGATCTCCCGAGCAATCTCTGCACCATCACTGATTGCAATACCAATATCCGCTGCTGAAAGTGCCGGCGAATCATTGATGCCATCACCGATCATGATAACCTTGTGGCCTTCTGCTTTCGCACGCTCCACGTAGCTTGCCTTATCTTCTGGAAGTACCTCGGAATAATACTCATCCACGCCAACCTTCCGTGCAATCGCACTCGCTGTCCGCTCGCTGTCTCCGGTCATCATAACAATCTTCGCAAATCCAAGTTCTTTTAATGTCCTGATCACATCGGCCGCCTCATCCCGGATCGGATCTTCGATACAGATCACGGCAGCCAGCCGTCCTTCGATCGCCATATACAGATGGGAGTATTCCTCCGGCAATGCATCAAACTTCTCCTGCATGCCTTCCGGAACCACGCAGCCCTCATCTTCAAATACAAAATGATAGCTGCCGATAATTGTCTTTCTTCCTTCTACCGTAGTAGAAATTCCGTGTGCCACGATATAGGACACCTTCGAGTGAACTTCTTCATGTACCAGATTCTTTTCGCTTGCCGCATCAACAACTGCACGTGCCATCGAATGTGGGAAATGTTCCTCGAGACATGCGGCAACCCGCAACAGTTCATCGCTATTTTCATCGCAGAAGGATACAACATCTACTACGCGCGGTGCTGCCTTCGTCAGCGTTCCAGTCTTATCAAATACGATCGTATCCGCTTCCGCCATCGCCTCTAAGAACTTGCCACCTTTCACCGTGATGCTTGACTTGCTCGCCTGCCGGATCGCAGACAATACGGAAATCGGCATTGCCAGCTTCAACGCACATGAGAAATCAACCATCAATATAGACAATGCTTTCGTCACATTCCGCGTAAAAAGATAGGTTGCAGCTGTGCCAAGTAATGTATACGGTACAAGCTTGTCGGCCAAATGGGATGCCTTACTCTCCAGAGAGGATTTGAGTTTCTCGGATTCCTCGATCATCGTGACAACCTTCTCATACCGGCTCGAACCTCCGACCTGACGTACACGGATGCAAAGCTCGCCTTCTTCCAGCACGGTTCCTGCATAGACATACGAATCTGCCTGCTTATGTACCGGCAAAGGTTCGCCTGTCATCGATGCCTGATTCACCATTGCATCGCCATCGACAACCGTTCCGTCAAATGGGATCACATTTCCGACATGGATCACGATCTCATCATCCACATGGATAGATTCTGCAGACACCTGCACTTCCTGTCCGTCCTTCTTCAACCAGACTTTTCCGATGTTCAAGGACATGCTCCGTGCAAGATCCCCGACGGATTTCTTGTGTGTCCACTCCTCTAAGATCTCGCCGATTCCAAGCAGGAACATGATGGAACCTGCCGTCTGGAAGTCTCCACGGAATACGGATACACCGATTGCCGTGCCATCCAGAACCGGAACTTCGATCTTTCGTTTTGCTAATGTTTTCAATCCGTTCGTGATGTATTTTACCGAACGGATGGCAGTCAGGGTGTTCGCAATCGGCACCGGCAGCAACACCCGGTTGATACACCGCAGCAAAACCTTATCTACCAGTTTTTCTTTATACTCTTCATTCACCTGTCTGCCGGAATTAGCAAGATAAGATTCCGGCACATCTGCCGTCTCATAATGAAACCGTCGGAGCGCTGTTATCATCGCTTCCCGGCTTCCCTCATAACAGACAACCGCATCACAGGTCGAATGATTCACCTTCGCAGAACTGACATGTTTCATGCTGTCAAGATAATACTGAAGGATATCGGCTTCCCGGTACGACATATTCTTCTGTGCAACATGAAAACGAATTCTGCCCCGTATCTCATGTTTAATCACAAATTTCATTTTCTTCCGCCTGCTCTTCTGTTTCTGCTTCATCCTCAACTACCTGTGCCTCAGCCTCGATCTCACGGTCTGCGTTGATCTGCTTTGCCTCAGCATAGATGTCGCTTGCATTCTCCTGTACATTTGTCACGGTTTTCATGACACAATCCTTTGCACGAAGGACTGCGGCTGTGCCATGTGAGTACACCTTCTTTGCATCACGGCTTGTCAGAAGCTTGATTCCAGCTGTTCCGAACAATACACCTGCTGCAAAAATCCCTGTTTTCTTTCCATCGATCTTCTTAAAAAAATTTGACATAATAATTACCTCCTGTTAGTCTAATCTAACTACGTATATTATCACAATTTTTTAAAAAAATAAATATTTTTTTACCAATCTCTTCCAAGTTTACTGCAAGCCGATACTATACTGTCCACTCCTAATATAATCAGGTATGTACCTATCAAAAATCCGACTGAGAACAAAGCAATCTGCGGCCAGAATATCATCAGCACACCTACTACCAGACCGATCACATTGATGAACAGCGTGACATAGAAATACCTTCCTCTGTATAAACTCCGGATGAATCCAAGATGACACAGCTTCGATACGCTATGAGCTATAAACCATAGTGGAAGCAGCAATGTTACAACCAGTTCGCCTATATGCGGATATGCCATCAGTGCCAGACCGGTGATCACGCTGATCACCCCGGCAGCCAGAGCCACGCACGGTGCAAACCCAATATAACGTTCCGACTTGGCATAGAAGATAATATCGGTAATTCCGGTCACAATTGCCATCACACCATAGAAGATCGTGATCCATCGCAGAATCCCACCCGGTGATGCAATCGACAAAGCACCAAGGATTATAAGAAGAATACCCTCAATCAGCTCCAGCCAGCCATAACCCGTATGTCTTTTCATAGCGCCGCTCCCCCTTCCTTGTTCAAAATCTCCATGAATTCATCCCCAGTGATCGTCTCCTTCTCATAGAGATGCATCGCCAGAATATCCAACAGTCTCTTGTTATCGACAAGCAGCTTCTTCGCCTTCTCATGCTGTGAGCGCACAAGTTCAACCACTTTCCGGTCAATCTCCTTCTGCGTCTCTGCCGAACAGCAAAGCGAAGTGTCACCGCCCAGATACTGATTCTCCACGGTCTCCATCGCTACCATATCGAACTCATCGCTCATACCATACCGGGTGATCATCGCACGTGCCAGCTTCGTTGCCTGCTCGATATCATTTGAAGCACCGGTTGTGATCTCGCCACATGCCACTTCCTCTGCGGCACGTCCACCGGTGAGTGTCGCAATCTTGTTCTCGATTTCTTCCTTCGTCATCAGATATTTGTCGGCCTGCTCCACCTGCATCGTGTATCCGAGTGCACCGGATGTACGTGGAATGATCGTAATCTTCTGTACCGGTGCCGAATGGCTCTGCAAAGCAGCAACTAACGCATGTCCGACCTCATGATATGCAACCGTCTTCTTCTCTTTATCCGAAAGCACGGCATTCTTCTTCTGATAACCGGCGATTACAACCTCGACACTTTCTTCCAGATCTGCCTCGGTCACAAATGTCCGCCCTGAACGAACAGCACGAAGCGCACCCTCATTGATGATATTCGCAAGCTCCGCGCCGGATGCACCGGATGCCATACGTGCGATTGTATGGAAATCAACATTATCGCCAACCTTGATTTTTCTCGCATGTACCTTAAGAATTGCCTCACGGCCTTTCAGGTCAGGCAGTTCCACAGGTACTCTCCGGTCAAAACGTCCCGGTCTGGTCAGCGCCGGATCGAGTGATTCCGGACGGTTTGTTGCCGCCAGAATGATAACGCCGTTGTTGCCTTCAAATCCATCCATCTCCGTTAAGAGCTGGTTCAATGTCTGCTCCCGCTCATCGTTGCCGCCGTACTTGCCGCCGTCACGTTTCTTACCGATCGCATCGATCTCATCGATAAATACGATACAAGGTGCCTTCTCCTTTGCCTGCTTGAACAGATCACGCACCTTTGATGCACCCATACCGACAAACATCTCGACGAACTCGGAGCCGGAGATAGAGAAGAACGGCACATTTGCCTCACCTGCAACCGCTTTCGCAAGCATTGTCTTACCGGTTCCCGGAGGGCCGACTAACAAAAGTCCCTTCGGCATCGATGCACCGACGTCCGTGTATTTCTTCGGATTATGCAGATAATCGACGATCTCTGCTAAGTTTTCCTTCGCCTCATCCTCACCGGCAACATCTGTAAAATGAATTCCTTCCGTGGACTGTACATACACCTTCGCATTGCTCTTTCCACCCATACCGAACATCATGGAATTCTTGCCGCCTGCCTGTTCCATCAGTTTCTTGGCAAGGAATTTTCCAAGTATCCAGAACAGCAGAAGCGGCACAACTACAGATATCAGAAAGCTCATAAACGGGGATGTCCTCGTCTCGATTTCTTTCGAGAACTTCGCACCACTGTCATAGAGCCGCTGTGTCAGGTCATCGTCCGGCATAAGTCCGGTCTTGTAGATTGCACTCTCCGCCTTATCCGTAAATGTGATCTGTGTACTATCAATCTGTACCTGACCGATATCTTTATCCTCGGTCATCTTCATGAACGTTCCGTAATCAACTTCCTTTACCTGCCGCTCTGCCAGCATCGGGGTGATAAATAAATTAAACACCAGCAATACTACCAGCACGATTCCGTAATAAAAGATCAACGGACGTTTTGGTGATTTTATTTCTTTCATCTGTTATGCTCCTTTCTTCACTGCCTTCACGATCATCTCGTAGTTCGGCATCTCTACTCCATATTGTTGTCCAAGACGAAGCGGCTCATACAGCAATCCATCGATTTCCGATGGTTTTCCTGCCCAGATGTCCCGCTGCATGGAGGTGGAAGCCTCCGGTACCAGCGCATCTAAAATGTCCAGATTCGTCTTCTCAACATCAACTAAAAATGGGATTCCCATGGCTGTTGCAAGTGCGTCGATTTCCTTCATACACCGGATTAAGAGCATCCGCTCCTCTCCTGCGCGCTGGAATACTTCTGCCGTCGCATCATAATACAGACCGCAGGCTGCCATCGGTGACACATACGCGTATTTCTGAAATGCATCCCGCTCAATCTGATCGGAAAGCACCGCATCGATACCTGCCGCCTTTAACTCCTGCTCTAAGAGGAACATCTTCCGGCAAAGCGCCTGTCCCTTCCGTGCGCCAAATACGATACGGAAGATATCGCCTTTTTGTAAGATCTCGCCCGGCTCCTTGATCTCCGCCGCAATGTAGATACAGCCATCTACAACTGTCGTATCCGGCAGCTCCTGCTGGAGCTTCGCACCGGTTCCGTAGATATTCAGAATCGGAACGATCAATGTCTCCGCATCGCTATGTTCTCTTAAAAATGGAATGATATCCGGAATCGAATATCCTTTGACACACACAAACAGGACATCCGGAATCTCCGCATATCCTGCCTCATCAACTGCCTTTATGTCTGACACGGTACATGTCCGGCTCGGTGACTCCACACGTATACCATGTTCTCTGATTGCCGCAAGATGCGCGCCACGCGCAATCAATGTTACATCCTGTCCGGCTTCCGCTAAGAATGCACCGATGCTTCCGCCGCATCCGCCGGCTCCTATAATTGCATATTTCATATACGATCTGCCACTTTCTATATGCGCAAGTGGTATCTCCTTTCCTCTTTTTTCTTCTATCTCTAATCTGTGATACATATTCTATAACAGATTTATGTTTGTTTTGTGAACAAATCCGCTATCGAATAAATTTATTGTAAATATCGTGATTTGTCCTCTTTTTTCACCTTCACGATCACAATTGTAAGGTAGCTTACTGCCTGCGTCAACGCATCTACCCCATGCATCACGCGTTCCTCCGACAGTCCGCAGTTCGAGACGCCATAGACCTCCAAATATTCTCCCTGCTGCCTTCTCCGCACAAGCTCTGTCCGAAGCATACCAATCAGCCGTTCCAGCTTCTTCCCCGACTTCATATAGATCCGTGTCCCGTCATAGTCCACGGTATCTTCCACCGCGTAGCTACCCGGAATAATGCGGATCTCCTCGTCCTGATCTGCAAGCGAAATTCCAAGTCTTGCCGCCACCGCACAAAAAGACGGCACACCGCTGATCATCGATGCGGACATGCCTGCTGCAAGCACACGCCGGTGAATATAATGATACGTCGAGTACACGCTTGGATCGCCGATTGTAAGAAATACGAGCTTCTTCCCCTGCATCATCCTCGCCCGCACCTCGGCAAAGCAGCGATCCTGCGCCGCGCGAAGCACGTCCACATCCTTCGTCATCGGAAACTGCATCGGACAGATTTCCTTTTCCTCGATCTCCGGTACGACCTGCCGCACAATCTTATAAGCATAACATTCTTCCTTCTTCTCATTTGGCAGTAAGATGCCGTCACTCTCCCGAATCGCACGCACCGCTGCCAGCGTCAGAAGCTCCGGATCACCCGGTCCGACTCCGACGCCAATCAATCTTCCTTCCATCTATCTGTTTCCTCCTGCAACATATACCAGCCGGATTCACCAACTGATAACTGTCTGTCATATTTTAATTTTCCAGGTAATTCTCCAACGCTGCCTTTCCTCGATGCGTGCTCGCATTAAATGTCCGTACGCCTCTCCGGCTCGTGCACATTTCACTATGATAAGATAACAGATTTGATATCTGCCAGTCGTCATTTTCATCGGTCCAGATGCCTCGTGCCTGCGCCCATTCTACAAATTCAAATACCGCCGGTGTCGTATCCGCAGAGCGTTCTTCCATATACGCAATTTCATCTGCCAGCCGCACTTCAATCTCTTCTGCGCTGACATCTTTATCCAGCCATATCTGTACCTCTTCACGTGCACACGCCAGGTTATAACGCATCACATACGTATCCGGATGAGAAAAAGCAAACGCAATATATAGACCGCCGCATACAAAAATCATGTATTTCATCAGCGGAAATGTATTCTTATATAGATAGATTATCGTTCCCGTGAATAATGCAATCAATACAATCAGTGCAAACAGCACAAGCACGCGCAGGTATGACAACCGGTATGCCTGAATGTACATCAGCATCCGCACTGCCGAAGACCCAATCATCACATAGGTGCAGCCACACATAACCGTAAGAATTGTCCGAAGCACACAGCTTTCTGCAAATGCACGGTTGCAGACCAGCACAATCACCAGGTTCACAGCCGCTACAAAAAGCAGCTGGAAGAATCCCTGTCTCGCATATTCCGAGTACGAATACCCGGCTGGCAGCATCTGCTTTCCAAGAAAAGGGGACAGGATCTGAATGACTGCGAACACCGCATACAGGGCGGTAAGCAGACCACAAAACGTAATACCGATCATCGGCTCCACCATCCGCTTTTCCTCACACTCAATCTTCGGCGGCTGTATTACCATCTTACAGAAGATTCCATAGACGATGATAAATACCGCAACGAGCATCATCACGAAGCCGGCCAGATTCCCGGACAGCCGCAGATTCCCAATACTCCGGTCGACAATATATTTGAAGATTGCATCTGCCTGTGAGAGTACGATCAGCATCAATACCAGAAATGGCAGAGCAATTAACACGCCAACCAGAACATAGATTGCCTTGGATTTTTTCTTTTCCCGAAGCTTCACATACACGTAGCAGTCACTGAACCCGCGGAACAGATACCCAAGCGGCGAGAACACTGCACCAAGCACGGCACGGATGTATTTCCCGACGCCCCATTTGTCCGCATCGCAAAAGCAGGTAAAAAACACAGTCATCGAAAGCAGGTAAATCCCTATGTAATTACATGTGATCAGGAATCGGTCTGCGGTCAGGAACGTTGATACGCCAAGCAGAAGGATTCCTATATAGTAGATCATCGTATGCGGGTTCGACGTCTTATCCTCGCGGTTATCGTACGCCTTACTCTGCGGTGCGTGCGAACAGACGTAATATAAGAAGCCAATCGTTGCTGCGGCAAATAAAACTGTCATGATGCCATACGAATTTTTATACAGGCAGATGGTTGTCACAACCGCATAGATGACAGCAGCAAATCCCCCCGTCCGAAACCGGTCTGCCCGCTGCTTCATATCCGCATCCGGGACAGATATATCTAAGTTCTCCTGTCTAATTTCTTCATTCATCTGTATCACTCCTTTTTCGAAATTTGAATAATAATTGCATATTATCTATAATCAATCCTCGTCCTCATACACCAGTATATCTCCCGGCTGACAGTCGAGTGCCTTGCAGATCGATTCCAATGTGGAAAACCGCACCGCCTTCGCCTTGTTATTTTTCAGGATAGACAGGTTTGCCTGCGTGATGTCGACCTCCTTCGCAAGCTCTGTCAGCCCCTTTTTCTTCTGTGCCATCAACACATCCAGATTCACCTTTATTGCCATATCACCACCGCCTTCTCTTATATGGTAATGCCCCCTCGTTTTGCTCGGCGGCAGGTCGTCGGATGCATCCTGAATCACTCGCTTTGCTCATGATTGCATCCTCCTAAATCGTAAAATCATTTTCTTCCTTGTACTGCACTGCTTTGTCAAAGACTATGGCAAGCACGCGGGAGAAAAGACCTGCGATCAAAAATACAACAACAATGATAAATACAGCCGGTGTGAAGTAAAGTGGAATCCGGCAAAGCATCACTGCCATAATTGCGAAGCTATATATACCCATCCGGTTCAGGCTCTTTACATTTTCCTTCACGAAGCAGTCGTCAGCAAGCACGGTCCTAAACATCTTCCGAAGTTCCCGCAAGATCAGCACCGCGAACACACCTGCCGTCATGAAGATCAACACCATCCAGATATAATATTCTCCGAAAAATGGATTGATCACCGTTCCATACCATTTGAACGATACCGGCAAAGTCAGCGTCACGACCATTCCTACGAAATACATGATATCCAGCAGGAACTTCGTCGCACCGGCAATTTTATTTTCTTTCATATGCAATACACCCTCCTACATCTTTTACAAATCGTCTGATATTATCTCTTAGTTTTTTTACACCATACACCACGCATTATTGATTGTCAATATATTTTTATCGTTTTTCGATATGTTTTTATTGTTTTTCAATCTTTCAGATGTTTCGTAATACAATTTCCATCTTGCTTATCAACAAAAAAAGAACCTGGTACTCAATACCTCCGTTTTAAAACGATATTGAGTATCAGGTTCTTTCATATGTGCAAGGAGTTTATATAATCAATGTCACAACCACATATTTTACATTCTCCCCTATTCTCCGTACACCTTGCCTATATACATTTATTATATTTCAATAAAGTACATTTTCAATATGTGACAGAAAATGTGACAACTTTTGTCATTTTTGGTCATGGAATTTTTTACGTTGATATTATAAAATAAATTTGGTATGACAATTCAGGGAGAAATAAATATGAACACAATTCAGGAATTATTAAAACACTATATTGAGTCAGATGGATATACGGTATATTCCATTTCCCAACAAAGCGGCATCAACCGCACTACACTTCAAAAAGTACTTTCCAAACAGAGAAAAATCTCAAAAGAACTGTACGATAAGCTGCTTCCATTTCTCTCGCTTTCCCCAATTGATAAGGAAGAATTAGAGCAGGCTTTTTTAATTGAGCAGATTGGAATGGATCGTTTCCAGACACACATGGAAATTAAGCGAATTCTGGAAATGTCCGCATCTACGCTCTATCAGACAGAAGAAGCACCTTATGATGCAGCGGTTTCTAACATTGAGTCATGGTCCGACTGCATGTTGATTCAGGGAACTTACCAGATTGTAAATGCAATTTATTCCGTTGCTTTGAAAAATGTCACAACCGAAGAACAGCCGTTTTTATATACGTTTGCAGATATGAGTCATCCATATGCCTCCATTTTCTTCAAACCGCTATATCATCCGGCCTTTGAACCATTACATGTAAAGCACCTGATCGAATATCAGAAAACGCAGATAGATGGCGAGAACTATGATAATATTCACAACATTCAGATTTTGACAAATCTGCTGCCATCCTTTGTCGCATTTCCTGGTACATTTGAGGTTCATTATTATTACTCTGCCCGGAATCGGTTTAAACAGCTGGCTACCGCATTCCCTTATTATGTCATCACAAACACGCATGTAATCTTACTGTCTCCAACCTACGAGACAGCCATGATACTGAGTGACAAAGCGATTCACGAATATTATCTGCACAACTACGAACAGCTTCTCACAAGGTCTAACACACTGACTTCCGGGGCACAGACACCGCTCGACCTGTTAAATGTATTAAATGGAGTAGATCCATCGTTAAATTATCCGATCTGCCTGAATATCCAGCCAACCATCGAGAAATATCTCACTCCGGAAATGATTGACAAATATATGCTGGAATCCCCTTACAAGGAAGCCATCCGTGCCAAACTATTAGAACGGATCAGCCAGCTTACAAAGGAAAGACATACGATTCTCTTCACAATGGAAGGCTTAAAATTGTTTGCTGAAGAAGGAAAAAACGTAAACTTCCCAGATACACTTGCAGATCGCTTTGACATAACAGACCGTATTTACATTCTCCGCAAATTTGTGGAGGCAAACCAAAATGATTCAGATAATCATTTTCTTCTGTTGGATCCTGCAAAAATACATACGTCACTCAATATCTCGATTGCCTTTGCTCCACCATCCATGACGTTCCTGATGTTGGTACGCAACGACGGCAATTCCATGATTCTTCCCCTGGAAGAACACACCCTTTGCAGCAGTATCATGGATTTTATTCAGACACTTCCAGAATATGGTTTTGTTTGCAGCATAGAAGAGACAAACCGGTATCTTACAGAAGAAATCGAGCAGTTGAAAAACCAGCTTTAAGCAGCAAAATTCCATATAACACAAGAAGAGGGCGATTCGCCCTCTTCTTCGTATCCGCAGGAAACAACGCTTCCCCGGATGATATCTTCTGGTGTTGCATCATACAAGTACATCAACGCAAGCAACGTATCTGCCTGCGGATAGCTGATGCCCCGCTCATACTTATAGACTGCCTGTACGCTTCCAAGCATCAGATACTGACGCACATACTCAACAGACAAGTGCTTTGCTTCGCGCAACTTTCTAAGGTTTGTTCCAATTACATGGAGATCATATTCAGGTCTGTAGTTCATATCATACTCCTTTCAACACTAGTTAATAGAGCGATATTACAGAATACCTTATTATGTTGTAATTGTCAATCATTTTTTGGTTTTTTCTTTGTCAATACTTCTACCATAATTCCTCGCGATCACGGATAGAATCCACCTCTGTAATTGGACGAATCACCTTACACGGATTCCCCACTGCCAGCGAATACGGTGGAATATCCTTCGTCACGACGCTGCCTGCACCGATCACGCAGCCCTCGCCGATCGTCACACCACCTGTCACTACCACATTACTTGCAAGCCAGCAGTTATCACCAATCGTGATTGGCTTTGCGTACTCATCATCGTATGCCGTACCATCCGGCTTGAACTTAATATTCCGTTCCTGATGGCGGAACGGATGCATCGGTGTCACCAGTGACACATTCGGTCCAATAAACACATTGTTGCCAATATTCACCGGACAGGTATCTAACACGGTAAAATTAAAGTTGGCAAATGTATTTTCACCGATTGACGTAAATTCCCCATAGTCAAAATAGATCGGTCCCTGCAGATACACGCCCTTTGCGCAATTAGGAATCAGCTCGCGCATCATCTGTCCGCGCGCTTCCTCCTCGGTATCTGCAGTCTGGTTATAGGTCTGGCACAGCTTATGTGCCTTCGTACGGATGGCAAGCAACGTCTCGTCCGACGAATCGTAGATCTTGCCTGCCAGCATTTTTTCCTGTTCTGTCATCTCTTATTTTCCTCCTATGGTTTATATCTGCCGGGCATTGCCTGTATTCAATTTCCCCGTTATTGTTCCTTCAGGCTCTTACTCATTTATAGCATAGTAATACACACCCCATCAAAAAACAACTACATATCATGCGTTTTTTAACATCCATTTTACTTTTTCTGCGTTATAGGGTATAGTAGGTTTGGGTTTTAAAAAATGAGAAGAGAGAGAGAATATTTATGAACAAACGAGAGTCTTTTACAAACCGTCTCGGATTTATCCTTGCCTGCATCGGTTCTGCCGTCGGCATGGGCAATATCTGGATGTTCCCGACACGTGTATCCTTATATGGAGGCGGTTCCTATCTTATCCCGTATTTTATCTTTGTTGTATTGATTGCATCGACCGGTGTCATCGGGGAGATGAGCTTCGGACGAGGCACACGATCCGGTCCGATTGACGCCTTTGGTGCCGCCTGTGAATCCCGTGGCAAACGTAAGGTCGGCGAAACACTCGGTTTTATCCCGGTGCTTGGTTCTCTTGCAATGGCGATTGGGTATACCGTTGTCATGGGATGGATTTTGAAATACATGATTGGAACATTTACTGGAAGCACACTTGCCCCGGACAGTATCGATTCCTTCGCTGCGTCCTTCGGCAATATGGCTTCTGCCTTCGGCAACAATCTGTGGCAGATCATCGCACTTGTATTTGCTGTTATAATCCTGATGTTCGGTGTTGGAAATGGTATCGAAAAAGCGAATAAGATCATGATGCCGGTGTTCTTCCTGCTGTTTTTGATTCTTGCAATCTACACGGCATGCCAGCCAGGCGCGATTGACGGATATAAATACATCTTCCGCGTCGAGCCTTCCGCTCTGGCAAAGCCGGAGACATGGATTTTCGCTTTGGGACAGGCATTTTTCTCCCTGTCTGTTGCCGGAAACGGAACGTTAATCTATGGTTCGTATCTGCCGGACAACGAGGATATTCCTGCTTCCGCTGGTCGTGTTGCCTTATTCGATACCATCGCCGCGATGCTTGCAGCACTTGTTATCATTCCGGCGATGGCGACAACCGGTGCACAGCTTGACCAAGGAGGGCCTGGACTGATGTTTATCTTCCTGCCAAGCTTGTTCAAGTCTATGCCGGGCGGACATATCGTAGCAATCATCTTCTTCGTGGCAGTCTTCTTCGCAGGACTTTCGTCTCTGCTTAACTTATATGAGGCACCAATCGCAACGATTCAGGAGAAGCTTCATTTAAACCGCAAGTTCTCCTGCCTTGTCATCGGTGTGATCGGTGTGATCGTGTCCATCTGTATTCAGGGAATCGTATCCGACTGGATGGATGTTCTGTCCATCTACATCTGCCCACTTGGTGCAGGTCTCGCCGGTATCATGTTCTTCTGGGTATACGGTAAGAACTATGTCGAAGAGCAGGTCAACCTTGGACGCGACAAAAAATTTACAGACAAGTATGTACCTGTCTGTAAATATCTGTACTGCCCGATCTGTATCCTTGTGCTGATTCTCGGTATCGCACTGGGTGGGATTGGGTAATGATTCGCATACATCCACTATATAGTTAACACAATATAAAATGTGCAGAATCTTTGTATATATGTCCACAACCGCATCTCAAAATATCAGATGTATTGAAACTAAGAAGTACCAGGATGTTCTGTTGTACATCTTCTTATCGCACGCAAACGCCGCCAATTCGCCATCCATGGCTCAGTGGCGGCTTGTTTGAACATCGTGTTCAAACATTGCTGAATACTGACAGAACATCAAGTACTTCTAAGTTCCAAACATATTATTATTTTGAGATGCGGTCGTGAACACATACATAGATTCTGCACATTTTTATATTTCGCTCTTTATAGTGATCTATGAATCATTTACTATTCTGCTTCCATCGCAAGCTCGGTCTGTCGTGTGAGTTCCGCATCACTGATAATTGTAATTCGTCCCTCGTCGTACTGTTCCTGTACCCAGTCGTACACACGGCGCACGAGGGGCGATTTCTTATCAACCGGTTCAAGCCCCTTCTTCTTGCGGTACTGGTTGATCCAGTAGCCGACTCCGGCGATTCCGGATGTGGAGTTTACTGATACCTTTGGTGGGCGGTCAAGCAGCGTATCAGTGTCGAAGATGTTGTAAATCTCATGATTTTTGAGCATGCCATCGGCATGGATACCGGCTCTTGTCAGGTTGAAGTTTTCGCCGACAAACGGTGTCATCGACGGGATCTCATAACCGGTTTCTTTGCTGATATAGTCTGCAATCTCTGTAATTATCTTCGTATTCATCCCATTTAAGTGTCCGCGCAGGGATGCATATTCAAATACCATCGCTTCGAGCGGTACGTTTCCGGTACGTTCCCCGATGCCAAGCAGTGAACAGTTGACGGCACTTGCACCATACATCCAGGCGGTCGTCGCATTTACGACACCCTTGTAGAAATCGTTGTGGCCATGCCACTCCAGCATCTCGGATGGCACACCGGAATAATGCTGCAAGCCATAGATGATACCGGACACGCTTCGCGGTAAGGATGCACCCGGATACGGCACGCCAAATCCCATCGTGTCGCAGGCGCGGATCTTGATCGGTACGCCGCTTTGCTCGGACATTTCCATCAGACGGTTTGCAAATGGAACGACAAATCCATAGAAATCCGCGCGCGTGATATCCTCAAAATGACACCTTGGGCGAAGTCCTGCTTCGATACAGTCTGACACGATCCCAAGGTATTTGTCTAATGCCTGCTTCCTTGTCAGTCCCATCTTGTGGAAGATATGGTAATCCGAACAGCTTACAAGCACGCCCGTCTCCTTGACACCGATGGATTTTACCATCTCGAAATCTTTCTTGTTCGCCCGAATCCACGTCGTAATCTCCGGGAACTCATAGCCTAACTCCATACATTTCTCAAGTGCCTTGCGGTCCTTCTCCGAATACACAAAGAACTCGGTCTGGCGGATCATGCCGTTTGGTCCGCCAAGTTCGTGTAAAAGTTTGTAGATGTGTACCATCTGCTCCATCGTGTACGGGGCACGTGACTGCTGCCCGTCACGAAATGTCGTATCCGTGATGAAGATATCTTCCGGCATATTTTCAGGCACCCGGCGATAATTAAATGCAATCTTCGGCGTCTCCGTATACGGGAACATCTCGCGGAAAAGCTCCGGCGATTCCACGTCCTGTAACTGATAGCTGTATGGGTCTAATTCCAATTTGTTCGTCTTGTTGCTTAGTCTGATTTCCTGCATATGCCGTCCTCCATCCTTCGGATGTTTCATCCATTTTTGTTGCACTCATTATAAGCGCATGCTATATTATATGTAAAATAGATAATTTTGATAGTAATAATCGAATTTACGAATAATAGGAGATTTTTATGGATATCGAAACATTGAATACATTTCTGACACTTGCCAATACGAAAAACTACACACGCACCGCCGCGCAGCTTTTTGTCGCCCAGTCTACCGTGACAAACCGCATTCACGAGTTGGAAAAAGAGCTGAATATCGCTCTCTTCACACGCAACAACCGCAGCGTGGAGCTGACCGTGGAGGGCGAGCAGTTCAAGGACTATGCAGAAAAGGTCATCACACTGACAAATGCATCGCTCTCCGAGATCAGTTCCTTACACAAATACGAAAACCACTTGCGCATCGGCTGCTCCGATTCGATCTACGAAGGACATCTGGCGCCAATCATCTTAGAGCATCGAAGACAATTTCCTAATGACGCATTAAAAATCACGATTGGTCTTTCCAATCTGCTGATGGAGCAGCTGCAAAACGATATCTTCGATGTGATCTTCACCTATCTTCCTATGAAAAAATCATCCTATCACTGCGAGGTTTACAAGCAGGATAAGATGATTTTAGTGACCGATTATTATAATACGATGTATGCGCGCGGTATCACGAAGCAGGCGTTGATTGCCGAGAATTATCTGATGTGCAATTTCGCCCTGCAGGATGTCGGACAGTTCATCCGAAACTTATTTCCGCGCTATCACCAGTTTTCATTGGAAATTGATG
>OLIQ01000518.1_pt1 | contig 16653 bp, 12 predicted proteins | sample 1609631 | NCBI WGS metagenome assembly OLIQ01 (sample SAMEA4350114, study PRJEB24818) | metagenome | biome: human; feature: gut; material: faeces | place: Denmark | collected 2013-09
ATCGTAAATAATCTTGGACCTCACGGACTTCCACTTGCAATGCGTGCAGACTGGAATGACTGTATCAACCTGTCATGCTACTCTGACACACCGGGTGAGAGCTTCCAGACATATACAAACCCTAAGTTTGCTGCTGAGGGTGGCTACTCTAAGGTGGCTGAGTCTGTTATGGTTGCTACACTTTTCACTTATGCAGGTCCGAACTATGTATCTATTCTGAAGCACCTCGGCAAGAATGACGAAGCTGCAGCTGCTCAGGCTGAGATCGATAAGATGAAGGCAAATGTTATGGAGTCCGCTTGGGATGGTGACTGGTTCCTTCGTGCTTATGATGCAAACGGCGAGAAGATGGGTTCTAAGGAATGTGAAGAGGGTAAGATCTTCATCGAGCCACAGGGCTTCGCAATTATGTCCGAGATTGGTAAGGATCAGGGCTGTGATATGAAGACGCTTGCAGCTATCGATGAGAGACTGAACACAAAGCATGGTCTGGTTCTGAACAACCCGGCTTATACAAAGTACTACATCCAGTATGGTGAGATCTCTACATATCCGGGTGGATACAAGGAGAACGCTGGTATCTTCACTCATAACAATGCATGGATCATCTGTGCTGCAGCTTACGCTGGTCAGGGTGATCAGGCATTTAAGTACTACTCAGAGATTGCTCCTGCATTCACAGAAGAGACATCTGATATCCACAAGACAGAGCCATATGTATATGGACAGATGATCGGTGGTAAGGATGCCGGTTCTGATATCGGTCAGACAGGCAAGAACTTCGGTCAGGGTAAGAACTCATGGCTGACAGGTACAGCTGCCTGGAACATGGTAGCTATCTCCCAGTACATCCTTGGTGTACAGCCTGACTTCGATGGTTTGAAAGTAGATCCTTCTATCCCATCTGCATGGGATGGCATGAAGGCAACCCGTCAGTTCCGTGGCGACACATATGAGATTGAGGTTAAGAACCCAGATCACGTATGTAAGGGTGTTAAGAGCATGACTGTAGATGGCAAGGCTGTCGATGGAAATGTAATCCCTGTTGCCGGTGATGGCAAGGCTCACAAGGTTGAGGTTGTTCTTGGTTAATTCACCTGTAACCTACAAGATAATTTGATATAAAAAAAGCAGCGGCTCGCACGATGTGCAGCCGCTGCTTTTGTATTCTGTGAATTTCTGCATGACATTTTATTGCAATACATCTCGCCTGACGGCTCGATGAACATTGACCGTCATATAGAAATTCGTGCAAGCACGATTTCTGCATGACGGTTTATTGCACATAAAAAGGCACTGCCAGATAGCGGTGCCTCTTTATGTAGATCTTCAATTATCAGAAATCCTGTATCGGTTCGATGGATTACTCCTCGATACCATTGTTCTTAAGGTAATTAACAACATCCTCTACAGTTGCCATAGCAGCTACGTCATCTGCAGGAATCTCGCAACCATACTCTTCTTCCAAAGCCATAACGAGCTCGTAAAGATCCAATGAATCTGCTCCAAGATCATCCTTGAAAGATGTAGAGAGTTCGATTTCGCTCTCATCAACGCTAAGCTGGTCTGCAATAATTTCCTTTAACTTTTCTAACATGTTATTAGTCTCCTTTTACATTTCATTTTATAACAACACCTGCCCTTGAGTCAGGTGGTTTTTACACAAAAAACTATACAACAGCCCTATACCATATGTCAAGCCAGTATTCGTATTTTTAAAAAGCCATATTAAAATGCAATCCGTTCAAACTCCGGTACCGGCATCGGCTTTGCAAAATAAAAGCCTTGTGCAATATCACAATTCGAATCCTTCAAAAAATCCACATGTGCTTTTGTCTCAACACCTTCTGCGATTACCTGCAAATGTAGATCCTTTGCCATACCAATCGTGTGATTTACGACAATCTTACCCTTCTCAGTAGCAATCTCACTATCGAGGAACTCTTTGTCAATCTTGATCGTATCCACCGAGATATTACGGATCAGATTCAAAGATGAAAATCCGGATCCAAAATCATCCACTTCCAGCTTGAATCCAAGCTTCTGCAATCGATCAAGCACGCGGTTTAATTCCTCCGGCTTGTCCAGGAACAACGATTCTGTAATCTCCAGATTCAGCATATCCGGTGTCAGATCGTATTTATGGATCAGCTCCATCAGCGCCTTCTCCAGATCATTGTGCTGAATATGATATCTCGATATATTGACAGATATCGGTACAACAGAATGTCCCTGATCCATCCAACGACGGATATTCTTACACGCCTCTTCCCACATATATTCGTCCAGCTTCAGGATGAAACCATTTTTCTCGAACAATGGAATAAAATCATTCGGCGGAATCAGACCCTTATCCGGATGCTGCCATCTGCACAGAACTTCTGCACCACACAAGGTATTATCCTTCAACCGATATTTGGGTTGCAGATACATCTGGTACTGATGCTCCGTCAGTGCTCTCTCCATATCCTGCTCAATCTGTCCGGCACGCAACATTTCTTCCCGGTAATGCTCATCATAAAATGCGCAGAACTTCATAATATTGCCCTTTACAGTCCGCTCTGCCATCATCGCACGGTCACACATCAGATTCACCGGAATACTTCGATCATCAACCAGATAAATACCGAATTTTGTCACGATATCATACTTAAATGGATTATTGCTGATCTTCTTCCGAAGCTTCTCAATCTCTTTGATGATTTCACCTTTCTTGTCATAGCACATATAGAAGACAAACATATCGGAATGCAATCTTGCGTAATTGTTCTGATTTCCGTAGGTCTCCTGCAGAACACGTGCAACATATCGCAATACCTGATCACCCTCTGCGATTCCATGAATATCATTGATGTTCTTAAATCGTTCAATATCCAACAGTACAATGGCATAATTCTTATACAGATCCTGAATTGCCATCTGCACCTGATCATAAAACCGAATCCGATTGGAAATCCCTGTCAGCTTATCTATCTCATCCGGTGTATGATTTATGAGCTTAACCGCCTGTTCCATCATATTGTGCATCACGGCCTGCTCATTGTCGCCAAGTGCTACCAATGTTGCAAGGACTGCATCTCTGCCATCAAACCAGGCAATATCATTATACCGCCAGGTTGCTACACCATCGAGTAATTCTTCATAACGTTCCCGCACCAACGGTGCCTGTGTCTTAATATGATGCATTGGACAATCCATACAAGGTGTTTCTTTCGTGCAAAGCACTTCATGGCAGATCATGCCGATCTGGTTTCCCATCAACGCAATCGCCTTATCATTCTCATACAGGATTTCAAAAGTCGAGCGGTCAATCACCATGCTGGCTTCTCCTCCAGTATTTAAAATAGAATGAATGACCTGTTTTGCGTCCTGCATATTTAATTCTTCGGCTATCGTCCCGAAATTCATAAATTCGCTTCCTTTTAATAGGTAAATATTCATTTAGTAAACAATACAAATTTACTATAACAATGTTGGATTTTTATGTCAATTGAAAAACGTCAAATACTTACATCTGCTAGTAATTTTCTATGTTTTTACCATATTCTTCCCTTGATTTTATATATTTTTCTATACAATAGGAGAATTGAAAAATTATCCATAATTTTCTTTCTTCAATTGTTCTTTCTTCCGTATTTATTTTTTTATTTACCAGTTGACAGGAAATACATTTTTCTCTATACTGAATAATAAGAATTATTACTATTTGCACAGTAGGATGTGGAACGGAGGTATGTATGACAACAAGCAAATATAGTCATCAGCGAGAAGCAATCATCAATTTTTTGACAGGTAGAACAGACCATCCAACTGCGGATATTGTCTACCATTATTTGCGTCAGGATCTCCCAACCATCAGCCTTGGCACCGTCTACCGGAACCTGAATCAGATGGCAGCATCCGGTCGAATTCTGCGTCTGCATGTAGATGGTAAGACCGATCACTACGACGCGTGCACAGATCCACACGCACATCTTTTATGTACAAATTGTGGCGCTGTCCGCGATATTCCAATGAATTTTGAAGATAACCTGATTTCACAGGCTTCAGAAATCTCACCATGTCGTGTGGATAGCGTATCCGTATTATTTACAGGCTTATGCGAAGACTGTATAGAGGATAAACTATAATTAAAACCCCAGCCATATACGCTTCAAATGCGCTTATGATTGGGGTTCTTATTTTGTATTTTATTTGTATTTTTCTATCCTGCAATATATTCTACTGCATCAGAATCATCGGATTGATTGGCACACCATTTTTCATTAACTCGAAAAACACATGTGTACCTTCTTCTGTATAATAACTGCTTGGTGGCGCGACCTCGCCAATATTCTGCGCGGTTGTAATCGTGTCTCCTTCTGCAACTGTTACATTCATCAACTGTCCATACACGGCTTTAAAGCCATTTCCCATAATTACAGTAACTGTGGTTCCATGCTCCTTATCCTCACTGACAGACTCCACAACGCCCTCATATGCAGATAATACGTTTTCACCTTCTTCCGCAGCAATCAGGATTCCCGGATTGCAACGATAGGAACGAAGCGTCTTAAAATACACAGTAGTATCCATGCTGTATGGCAGGATTACTTTTCCTTCCACCGGCCACACCAGCGTGCCTCCTTCGTTGTAAGCATTTGCAACAACAATGCCATCCTCATTCACGATAACACCATCGCTGCTTGTCTCTGCCGTCTCCGTATTACTGCTCTCTGCCTGTTCTGAACTATTTTCAGCATCTGTATTCTGTACATCACTATCCCCTGCATTTTGTTTTTCTTCAGATTGTGCGCTTCCAGCTTCTGTGGCTTGGTTGTTGCTTTCTTCTGCATTCCCAGAATCTGTCAGCTGTGCATCGGTATTTCCTGCTACTGCATCCCCCGAATTTGCTTCTGCAGTCTCCGGTGGTTCCACCTTTGTCTCTGCAACCTGCTCCGTCGTCTCCGTAATCTCCGGGGTATTCAGGTCAACTGCCGGTTTGTCCACTCCAAACTCGCTTTTGTAAGTATTGTAATTGTAAATAACCATTAGACCAACGAACGCCAGGACACCTGTACCAATCGCGATATAAAGTCCTTTTGTCCGTAGAAATTCTTTGAATCGGTCCATACTCTGCCTCCTTTTGGTTTGCTAATGCTAGTATGGACACATTATTTTCCTTTTATTCAATTATTTTCTTCTTTCTGTGCCTCAATAATCTTCCCACTGGTTGCCATCACTGCCCGCTCATAACGCGCTTTGACAGATTTGTAATTCTCCCTGCCCCATTTCGCAATATAGTCCTCTTCTGTAAAATATTGAAATTCCAGATCTGAGGCCTGTATGACCGTTGCTTCTCCCATCGCATAATACACCTTTGTCCTAAGTGCCACCGCCTGCGCCTGCATATAGCTGTCGTCTGCGCTTGCATCCACAATTCCCGGCATGATATGCGCCACATACACCTCCACATCAACCAGGTCATTCCCAGCTTTTGTCTGCACGAGCACATCTCTTCCTGTTGAGACATTCTCCAGGGAATTCATACGATCCCCCTGCTTCCCATTGATACAAAACGTAACCAGACATGGCGCCACAATCGCACATATAACGGCAGCGATAATATATGGAAATACTTTCATATGCGGCAGCTTTCTTTTTGTTCTTTTTATTATATGAATAAATACTTCGTGGCATGCCATGTTTTTTGTGTGTTATTTATTTACTTGAAACTTATATCGGGATTTTAAGTGTTGCTGCCATTCTGCTTATCATTTCCGCGGCGTCCCGTTTATGATTGTTTTTTTCGTTTATAATTGTTGTTGCTTTTTCTTGACATATGTCCGTGAATGTCTATAATAATATCAGAGTGTTTTGTCATATATGGCTGCGCGAAGGGGCACACCACCACGGGTGTGGTTTTTTCGCGTGGCTTTTTTGATATTACTGGCATCTGCATGACTGTTTTGTTTTATTTAACGAATGCGGATATAAACAATACTACTATTTCATAAATTGGAGGTTCTTACTATGGAGAATAACAACGATGTTTTTATGCTTGGCGGACATGAATTTCATTCCCGCTTTATCTTAGGTTCCGGAAAATACAATTCCCACCTGATACGTGCAGCAGTTGAATATGCCGATGCAGAAATCGTCACACTTGCCCTGCGCCGTGCCAATACCAGACCGGAAGAGAATATTCTGGACTTTATCCCGGAGCATGTAACACTGCTGCCAAACACATCCGGCGCAAGAAATGCAGAGGAAGCAATTCGCATCGCCCGCCTTGCACGGAAAATGGCTGGCACCGATTTCGTCAAGGTTGAAATCATGCGCGATTCCAAATACCTGCTTCCTGACAATCAGGAGACGATCAAAGCAACCGAGGTATTGGCAAAAGAAGGGTTTGTTGTTATGCCTTACATGTATCCGGACCTGAATGTTGCCCGCGATCTGGTAGATGCAGGTGCCGCCTGTATCATGCCTCTTGCATCCCCAATCGGTTCCAATAAAGGACTTGCAACAAAGGATTTCATCCAGATTCTGATTGATGAGATTGACCTTCCAATCATTGTAGATGCCGGTATTGGCCGCCCTTCCCAGGCTTGTGAAGCAATGGAAATGGGCGCTGCTGCCATTATGGCAAATACAGCCATTGCAACAGCTGGCGATATTCCAATGATGGCAAGTGCATTTAAAGATGCGATTATCGCCGGTCGTAAGGCATATCTGGCTGGTCCTGGTCGTGTACTTGACAAGGGGAGCGCAGCTTCCGATCCACTAACCGGATTTTTGCGGTAAGTTCTGTATTCAGACAAATCATGTGATGATTTGGAGCTTTTCCTGTTTTTCTGAGTGATTTGCTCCAAACTCGGCTACAACAAGGAGGAATAATAACGAATGGAACAAGAATATACAATAGATAATTCTTACCTCTCACCGGAAGCGCAAAAGCGTAAGAAAGATCTGGAGGAAAACCCAGCATCCCGCACCAACCATATGGAGTATATGGAAGGCATGGAAGTGCTGGATTCAGATATCAAGGACAAAGTACGTGCAGCCATGCAATCCTATGACTACAACGCCTACACCGACGCAGATGTGCGCACAGCCCTTGCAAATGCAAAGCAGGGTCACTGTGGCATCGAGGATTTCAAAGCGTTTTTATCTCCTGCTGCACTTCCGCATTTGGAGGAAATGGCTACTCTGGCACAGAAGGAGCGGTTGGCACATTTTGGCGACTGTGTGTATATTTTCACCCCGCTATACATTGCAAACTATTGCGAGAATTACTGTGTGTACTGCGGTTTCAACTGCTACAACCACATTCATAGAAAAAAGCTTACCGAAGCGGAAATGGAAGCAGAGATGAAGGTCATTGCAGATTCCGGCATTGAGGAAATCCTGATGCTGACCGGTGAGAGCCGCGCTGTAAGTGACGTGAAATACATCGGTGAAGCGTGCAAGCTGGCGCGGAAATATTTCCGGAATATCGGTCTGGAGATCTACCCGGTCAATACTGACGAATACCACTATCTGCATGAGTGCGGTGCCGACTACATCACCGTATTCCAGGAGACATACAACCCAGACAAATACGAGACACTTCATCTGATGGGACACAAGCGTGTATGGCCATACCGTTTTGATGCACAGGAGCGCGCGCTTCGCGGCGGCATGCGTGGCGTCGGATTCTCCGCTTTGCTCGGTCTTGACGATTACCACACAGATGCGCTTGCAACAGCCCTGCATGTATATTACCTACAGCGGAAGTACCCACATGCAGAAATGTCTATTTCCTGTCCGCGCCTTCGTCCGATCATCAACAACGACAAGATCAATCCAAAGGATGTCCACGAAAATGTCCTCTGCCAAATCTTATGCGCTTACCGGTTGTTCCTTCCATTTGCAGCAATCACCGTTTCTTCCCGTGAGGAAGCTCGTTTCCGTAATGGCATCATCCGCATCGCCGCAACAAAGATTTCGGCAGGTGTATCCACAGGTATCGGCGACCACAAGGAGAAATACGAAGCGCATGAAGTAACAAAGATAGATTCTGTCCGGGGAAGTGCAAATAATCGCGCACAGGCTGATGCTGCTCACGCATGTGTAAATGACGGTTCACAGGCGGATGCTGCAGATGCCGGTGATGAACAGTTCGAGATTGCTGACAACCGTAGTTTTGAAGAAATCTACGATGCCATCCGCGCTCAGGGCATGCAGCCAGTATTGAATGACTACTTGTACACAGAAGAATACCATAATTAGACAGTTACTTTTCTAATTTAGGCACGTAGAATCATGGCTTAATTAGTTAATGGTTGGGGAGTTTTCCTATAATTTAGATTTTCTCCCCAACTTGCTATAGCCTAATTACCTAATTATTGGGGGAATTTTGAACTATTTAATTTTCACCCAATTTGTCATGACCAAATCACCTACTTATTGGGTGAATTTTAGACTATTTAATTTTTCGCCCAATTTAACATGACCGAATCGCCTATTTGTTGGGTGAATTTTAGACTATTCAATTTTTACCCAATTTAACATGACCGAATCGCCTACTTATTGGGTGAATTTTAGACTATTCAATTTCTCACCCAATTTGGCATGATTGAATTGCCTATTTGTTGGGGAATTTTCCTACAATATGAATTTTCCCCCAATTTATGCTATAACAGCCCGACCAAGATTAGGAAATATACACAACTACCAAATGATATCCTCGAAAGGATTGCAGAATATAATGACGCAAACACGAATCGCAGTAACAAATCGAACTATATGCTATAAATTATACAAACAGGCAGGCTTAGCAAGTGCAGAGGACACACCTCTCACCTGCTTATCCCGCCAGATTCGTGCGCTTCTAAACAATAATTCTTACGATAAAATTCTGATTCGAGAGAAAGATTTAAGTGAAGAAGAATACCATGCATTTATCGCTGATATTTTCTCTGCGCAGCATTCCTATCTCTCCTCGACTAACTTGACCTCCAATATTATTGTGCACAATTTTCCTGCGGTTGCTGAAGAATTCGGTACAGATCTGCATCTGCCGTTTTCTATGTTTACGAACTTACTTGGTCACTCAGACAATTCAGCACAAAATAATTTTCAGAATTTCCTATCTAATAGTTCTGTCCTGATTTCTGATGCCTCTATTGCAACTTCAGATAATGACTTGATTCATGAGAATACTTCCGCATCTATAACAATATCTTCCGCAAGTTTCCGTGGAAAATATCCACACATCAAAAGGATTGGAACCTCTATCCACAGTGTTGAGGACGCTATCTTCACAGAATCACATGGTGCAGACTACATCACCGCAGGACATATCTTTACTACAGATTGTAAAAAGGGACTTCCGGGAAGAGGTATTAACTGGCTGAAGTCAATCTGCAATGCCGCTTCTATTCCAGTGTACGCCATCGGTGGAATTTCAGATGCAAATGTTTCCATGTTATTCGATTGTAATATAGCTGGATATTGCATGATGTCGGCGTCCATGCAGCCAATTTAAACTCCGATTCAATTTTTCGTTTAGTGCAAATCTTATATCTTCTCTATTTTCCCCCAGCATATTTTCGCTGGAATTTGTGCAAATCTCCTAAACTTACATTTTCTACTCAAAAAGTCCTTTACAAGTCAACATCATTCATGCTATTGTCTATGCATGGTTAATTCATTTAATTTCTAAAGTGAGTTTATCTACATGTTCTTTTTTTATCCATTATTTTTTACATAATGAACATTATAACGAAACATGCATAATTGCACCACACAAGCGAAGAATTGACAAACTTCTATCTCCGGATTCTTCTTATCGCGATCTTCTACTTTCAGCAGTTTTCAATGATGAAGTTTCCTGGTCGACGACCGACTATCAAAGATCCAATAACTATCCAGAAAATTTAATTCATAATACTTATGCTGGTATTCCAGTTCGTTCCAAATCAGAAGTTCTTATTGCCAATACTCTATTTTCAAAGCATATTCCTTTTCGATATGAAGCATGTTTGCAGCTTGGTTCGCACACTGTCTATCCCGACTTCACGATTCAGCATCCTGTTACCAAGAAAATTTATTATTGGGAGCACTTGGGGATGATGAGCGAAGAAGACTATCTCGATAATGCCTTAACGAAAATCCGACGTTATTGCCGGAACAATATCTATCCTGACGGCAATTTGATTCTTACTTATGAATCTTGCCAGACGCCACTTGATTCTGAACTTGTCCTACATATCATCGAGCACTATTTCTCTTAGCTTCCGGTTGGGGACTTTCTCTCGTTCCGCCATTTTCTACCCCAACCTGCTTGCTTCTCTGTAGCTTCCGGTTGGGGATTTTCTCCCGCTCTGCCATTTTCTACCCAACCTGCTTGCTTCTCTGTAGCTTCCGGTTGGGGATTTTCTCCCGTTCTGTCATTTTCTACCCAACCTGCTTGCTTCTCTGTAGCTTCCGGTTGGGGATTTTCTCCCGTTCTATCATTTTCTACCCAATCAGCTTGCATTGCTCCAAAAAAGGCTGCCACCAAACAGTGACAGCCCTCTCCCATATAGCCGGCATATGCACGCACAGCCGCTCATATATTCCTATCTATAAAATTACAATGTAACTTCTACTTTCTCAAGCTTCCAGATCTCCTGTGCATACTCTTCGATTGTTCTATCAGAAGAGAACTTACCGGCACAAGCAGTATTCAGCATAACCATCTTAGCCCAGTTAGCCTTATCCTTGTATGCCTTGTTTACACGCTTCTGTGCATCTGCATAAGAATCGAAATCCTTCAATGTGAAGTATACGTCCTTCATTACAAGAGAATCATATAAGTCACGGAACAATTCCTTATCGCCATTTGAGTAAGTTCCATCTACCAGCTGGTCAAGAACCTTCTTAACCTTTGGATTTGAATTGTAGATGTCCATTGGATAGTAACCGCCATCCTTCTCATACTTCATTACTTCCTCAGCTGAAAGTCCGAAGATAAATGCGTTCTCCTTACCAACTTCCTCTACGATCTCTACGTTTGCACCATCCATCGTACCAAGTGTAACAGCACCGTTCAACATGAACTTCATGTTACCTGTACCAGAAGCCTCACGGGAAGCTGTTGAGATCTGCTCCGATACATCTGCTGCGGCGAAGATGATCTCTGCGTTTGATACACGGTAGTTCTCGATGAATACAACCTTGATCTTGCCCTTGATAGACTTATCGTTGTTGATCACGTCTGCAACAGAGTTGATCAGCTTGATTGTAAGCTTTGCTGTCTTGTAACCGGCAGCTGCCTTTGCACCGAAGATAAATGTTGTTGGCTCAAAATCCATATCCGGATTTGCCTTCAACTCATTGTACAGATGCATAACATGAAGGATGTTAAGCTGCTGTCTCTTATACTCATGAAGTCTCTTAACCTGAACATCGAAGATAGAGTTCGGATCTACATCGATACCATTGTGTTCCTTGATGTACTCAGCCAGACGAACCTTGTTCTTGTACTTAATGTCCATGAACTCCTTCTGAGCCTTCTTGTCTGTTGCGTACTTCTTCAGACCTTCAAGTACCGGAAGATCTGTGATCCAGCCGTCGCCGACCTTCTTTGTAGCCCAGTCAGCAAGCAATGGGTTTGCATGGAGAAGGAATCTTCTCTGTGTAATACCGTTTGTCTTGTTGTTGAACTGCTCCGGACGCATCTCGTAGAAATCACGAAGCTCACGCTTCTTTAAGATCTCTGTATGAAGCTGTGCTACACCATTTACGGAGTAAGATCCAGCGATTGCAAGGTGTGCCATCTTAACCTGACCATCATAGAGGATAGCCATGCTGCGAACCTTATCCTGGTTGCCCGGATACATATCTTCGATCTTAAGAACGAATCTACGGTTGATCTCATCTACGATCTGATATACTCTAGGAAGAAGCTTCTGGAAGAGGTCGATTGGCCACTTCTCAAGTGCCTCAGCCATGATTGTATGGTTTGTATATGCGCATGTTCTGCAAGTGATATCCCAAGCATCATCCCACTCAAGATTCTCCTCATCAACAAGGATTCTCATAAGCTCTGCTACTGTTACAGTTGGATGTGTATCGTTCAGCTGGAATGTAACCTTGTTTGGAAGATCATGGATATCTGCGTTGTTCTCCTTGAACTTCAGGATTGCTCTCTGTACAGAAGCGGATACGAAGAAGTACTGCTGCTTTAAGCGAAGCTCCTTACCTGAATAATGGTTATCGTTTGGATAAAGTACCTCAACGATGTTACGGGCAAGGTTTGCCTGCTCCACTGCGTTCTGATACTCACCCTTATCAAATGAATTAAGATTGAACTCCTGTACCGGCTCTGCATCCCAGATACGGAGTGTATTTACAACATTATTGCCATATCCAATGATTGGAAGATCATATGGAATCGCACGAACTGCCTGATAATCCTTGTGTACGAAGTAATTCTTTCCCTCTCTGCATTCTGTCGCTACATAGCCACCGAACTTAACCTCTACTTCATACTCCGGACGCTTTACCTCAAATGGATTGCCGTTCTTCAACCAGTTATCCGGCTTCTCGATCTGGTAACCATTCTCGATTGCCTGCTTGAACATACCGTAACGATAACGGATACCACAACCATATGCAGGGTAGTTCAATGTAGCAAGGGAATCCAGGAAACATGCAGCCAGTCTGCCAAGACCACCATTACCAAGTGCTGCATCCGGCTCCTGATCCTCGATCACATTCAAGTCAAAGCCAAGCTCTGCCAATGCTTCCTTCACCTGCTCATAGCATGTGAGGTTGATCATATTATTACCAAGTGCACGGCCCATAAGGAACTCCATAGACAGGTAGTAAACAGTCTTTGCATTCTTCTCCTCGTATGCCTTCTGCGTAGCAATCCAGCGATCAATGATATGATCCTTCACTGCGTAGGACACTGCCTGAAATACCTGTTCCTGTGTTGCTTCATCGATTGTCTTACGGAAAAGGTTTTTGACGTTGTTAATGACGTCCTTCTTGAAGCTTTCCTTATCGAAATCAGCCATCTTCTTCATAGAATTAATCCTCCTTGTTTATGTGCGTATGTGCATCCGAAAATGCCCACACTTATCTTACGTAACATGTCCATATCATCCCCGTTGCTAATCCTCTCATTACCGTTATCGTAGCTTATCCGGCAGCACACCATCATCCGGCATACAATCCTAATTCTCTACGCGATACTCTCCCGTCGCAGACATGTCATTTCAGGGCATCCCTGCCCCATTCCAACACATTCAGTGTAGCAGACATAATTACACGATACAATGAAAAATGTATTTTTCGTTACATCTGCCCATGAATGTGTGAATTAACAAAAAATTTTATACAATTTGCTTGCAAATCCTCTGTTTGATTTGCAGAACTTTACTTATTATTTTATTTACTTACTTCCACGCCGATCGTAACTTTCTCGCCGTTGATGTTCCACTCTTTTGAGTTGTCACACGCTGCATCCATCACAAATGCATCGCCAAGTACGACTCGCTTGATCTCATCTGCGTTCTTCTCCATAACCTCTGCGATCTTCGCATTGCCGGTTACATAGACCTTGATGCGGTCTGTTACCTGGAAGTCAGAATCCTTACGCATCGTCTGGATCTTGGAGATCACCTCACGCACATAGCCTTCCTCAATCAGCTCCGGTGTCAGGGTTGTGTCGATAACAACCGTTACATAGTTATCGCCCTCTGTCACATAGCCTTCCATCTTCGCTACATCGATCAGCAGATCTTCCTCTGCCAGTGCGATCTCTGTATCATCGGCTGTGAACTTGATCACGCCGTTTGCCTTAAGCTCGCTCATCGCTGCGTTGCCATCTACATTTGCAAGGTATTCCTTGATTGCGTTCAGATGCTTGCCATACTTTGGTCCAACGGTACGAAGCTGTGGCTTGAATGAATATGCAGTAAATGCAGACAGGTCTTCCTTGAACTCTACATTCTTCACATTCAGCTCGTCGCGCAGGATATCTACGAAATAATCATCCAGTGTCTTTGCAGCCTTGATGTACATATTTGCAATCGGCTGACGGGACTTGATGTTCGCAGTATTTCTTGCGGCACGACCAAATACAACGACCTTCAGTACTTCATCCATGCTTGCTTCAAGCTCCGGATCGATCATGGACTCATTTACCTCCGGGAAGTCACACAGGTGGATAGATTCCGGTGCATTCTTATCTACCGTGCGAACCAAGTTCTGATAGATATCCTCTGTCAAAAACGGAATCATCGGTGCTGCAGCCTTGCAGAGTGTCACAAGTGCTGTATACAGTGTCATGTACGCATTGATCTTATCCTGTGGCATATCCTTTGCCCAGTAACGCTCACGACAACGTCTGACATACCAGTTACTCATATCATCGACAAACTCCGCGAGTGCCTTGGTTGCCTCCGGAATACGGTAGTTGCCCAGATTATCATCTACGGACTTCACCATAGAATTAAGCTTTGACAACAGCCACTTGTCCATCACGGACAGCTTGTCATACTCCAATGTATACTTCGTTGGATCAAACTCGTCAATATTTGCATACAGTACATAGAATGCATATGTGTTCCAGAGCGTACCCATGAACTTTCTCTGGCCTTCGACCACTGCATCCTCATGGAAGCGGTTTGGAAGCCAAGGTGCGGAGTTGCTGTAGAAGTACCAGCGGATTGCATCTGCGCCGTATTTGTTCAGGGCATCCATCGGATCAACCGCGTTACCCTTGGACTTACTCATCTTCTGTCCGTCCTTATCCTGTACGTGACCAAGCACGATAACATTCTTGTAAGGCGCCTTGTCAAAGAGCAATGTGGAGATTGCCATCAGGGAATAGAACCATCCTCTTGTCTGGTCAACCGCCTCACTGATGAAGTCAGCCGGGAAGTTGTCCTCGAAGATATCCTGATTCTCAAACGGATAATGCCACTGTGCAAATGGCATCGCACCGGAATCGAACCAGCAGTCGATAACCTCCGGCACACGCTTCATCTCGCCGCCACAGTCCGGACACTTGATCGTCACTGCATCAATGTATGGACGGTGCAGCTCGATATCATCCGGGCAGTTGTCGCTCATGGATTTCAGTTCCTCGATGGAACCGATTGCATGACGCTTACCACAAGAGCACTCCCAGATATTCAGTGGAGTTCCCCAGTAACGGTTACGGGACAGCCCCCAGTCCTGAACATTTTCCAGCCATGCGCCGAAACGTCCCTTACCGATACCTTCCGGAATCCAGTTTACAGTGTTGTTGTTCTTCACCAGTCTGTCCTTCACTGCGGACATCTTGATGAACCATGTATCTCTCGCATAGTAGATAAGCGGTGTGTCACATCTCCAGCAGTGTGGATACTCATGCTCAAACTTCGGAGCGTCGAACAGAAGTCCTGCCTTCTCCAGATCTACGAGTACCGGCTTATCTGCATCCTTTACGAATAATCCTGCGTAAGGTGTTTCCTTTGTCATATCACCCTTGCCATCGACAAACTGAACGAATGGAAGGTCGTATTTTCTTCCGACGTTTGCATCGTCCTCACCAAATGCCGGTGCGATATGAACGATACCGGTACCATCGGACATCGTTACATAGGAATCGCATGTAATGTAATGTCCCTTCTGTGGAAGCTTTGCCACATACGCCTTTGTGCACTCAAAAAGCGGCTCGTATTCCTTGCCCTCTAATTCCTTACCCTTATAGGTCTCGAGGATTTCATATGCAGGTGTTCCCTCTGCAATCTTCTCTTCCTTGACAAGCTTCTCTGCCATGCCGCCAAGTACCTTGTCAAGCAGAGCCTCTGCCATGTAGTAAGTATAGCCGTCTGCTGCCTTTACCTTGCAGTAGTTCTCATCCGGATTCACACAGAGTGCCACATTACTTGGAAGTGTCCAAGGTGTTGTCGTCCATGCAAGGAAATACGCATCCTCACCGATCACCTTGAAACGTACCACAGCGGAACGTTCCTTGACTGTCTTATACCCCTGTGCTACCTCATGTGACGAAAGCGGTGTTCCACAACGTGGACAATAAGGTACGATCTTGAATCCCTTGTAGAGAAGTCCGTCGTCCCAGATCTTCTTCAATGCCCACCATTCGGACTCGATAAATGTATTGTGATATGTGACATACGGATTATCCATATCTGCCCAGAATCCTACCTTGTTGGAGAATTCTTCCCACATACCTTTGTATTTCCATACGGACTCTTTACATTTGCGGATAAACGGATCTAAGCCATACGCCTCGATCTGCTCCTTGCCATCGATACCAAGCTCCTTCTCGATTTCAAGCTCAACCGGAAGACCATGTGTATCCCATCCGGCCTTACGGATAATCTTATGACCCTTCATTGTCTGATAACGCGGAATCATATCCTTGATCACACGTGTCAGCACATGGCCGATATGCGGCTTGCCGTTTGCAGTTGGAGGGCCGTCATAAAATGTATAAGTCGGCAGGTCTTTCTTCTCTTCGATACTCTTCTCGAAGATCTCGTTCTCTTTCCAGAACTTGAGTACTTTTTCTTCCCGGCTGGTGAAGTCCAGCTTTGTAGAAACCTTTTCGTACATACTTCTATATTTCCTTTCTTATTATGTTTGATTTTCATGCATATCTGTATCTGTCATAAAAATAGATTT
>OLIQ01000522.1_pt1 | contig 16583 bp, 14 predicted proteins | sample 1609631 | NCBI WGS metagenome assembly OLIQ01 (sample SAMEA4350114, study PRJEB24818) | metagenome | biome: human; feature: gut; material: faeces | place: Denmark | collected 2013-09
GAACAGGAGATCGGCATTTCGCTGGTTTACCTCCGCCGCGATGCGCTCCAAAAGCGCTCTCTGCTCGCTGCGGCGGACGGACGCCTTTTCCGCGTCAAGCGATTCAAAAGGAGAATCAAGATGCAGATCGGCAGCATGGATGATCCGGATCATGGCGTTATGCGGATCGCTTCGACCGCAGTGCATGCGCCGGTCTCGGTATCGACGGTGAAAACCGCGCCCTCGAGCTTTCCGGGGCCCTTCGCCTGCTCGTACCGGCGCGGGGGATCGCCGAGGAATTTGCGGATGGACTGCTCCGGCGCGATGCCGAGCACCGATTCGCTCGGCCCCGTCATACCGAGATCGGAAATGTATCCCGTGCCGCGCGGTAAAACCCGCGCGTCCGAGGTCTGGACATGCGTATGCGTGCCCCACACGGCGGAGACGCGCCCATCGAGAAACCAGCCCATGGCGAGCTTTTCGCTCGTCGCCTCGGCGTGGAAGTCAAGCAGCGTGAACGTCGGCTTTTCGCCGCTTTTGAGCAGCTCGTCCGCCGTTTTGAACGGATTGTCCGCATGGAACGCGAGGTCGCAGCGGCCGATGAGGTTCATCACCGCGATGCGGGCGCGCCCGCAGTCGAAAACGCCGTAGCCCCTTCCCGGCACGCGCGCGCCGAGATTGTGCGGCCGCAGAATATACGGGCAGTCGTCGAGGTAGTCGGTGATCTGCATCTTGCCGAATGTGTGGTTGCCAAGCGTGATGACGTCCGCTCCCGCGGAGAAGATGCGCTCGGCGTCGTTCGGCGTCAGGCCGACCATCGCGGCATTCTCGCCGTTGACCACGGTGAAGTGGATGTTCTTGAGTTTTTTCACGGCGCGCAGATGGTGCTCGAGGCAGCTGACGCCGCAGCCGCCCACCACATCGCCGATGGCCAGAATATTGTAGAGCATGGCGTTCCTCCGCTTTGCGTTTTCCCCAGTATAGCAAGGCGCGGGACAAAACGCAAGAAAGGCATGAAAAAAGGCCCCGCAAAAGCGGAGCCTTTTTCTTATTTCGCGTATTCGATGGCGGTCGTCTCGCGCAGGACGTGCACCTTGATCTGGCCGGGATATTCCATCTCTTCCTCGATCTTTTTGGCAAGCTCGCGCGCCAGAATGACCATCTGGTCCTCGCTGACCTGGTCGGGCTTGACCATCACGCGCACCTCGCGGCCGGCCTGAATGGCATAGGCCTTGTCGACGCCGGGATAGCTGCCGGTGATCTCCTCAAGCTGCTCGAGGCGCTTGATGTAGTTCTCCAGATTCTCGCGGCGGGCGCCGGGACGGGCGGCAGAGATCGCATCCGCCGCCTGCACGAGGCAGGCAACGATGGTCTGCGGCTCCACGTCGTTGTGGTGCGCCTGCACGGCATGGATGATGTCGTCCTTTTCGTGGTACTTGCGCAAAAATTCGACGCCGAGTGCGACGTGCGTACCCTCCATCTCGTGGTCGACGGCCTTGCCGATATCGTGCAGCAGGCCTGCGCGCTTGGCGGCGTAAACATCCGCGCCCAGCTCGGCGGCCATCATGCCCGCAAGGTGCGAGACCTCAATGGAGTGCTGCAGGACGTTCTGGCCGTAGCTCGTGCGGTAGTGCAGGCGGCCGAGCATCTTCACAAGCTCGGGGTGCAGGCCGCGGATGCCGGTCTCCAGCACGGCGCGCTCGCCCTCAGACTTGATGATGGCGTCCACCTCGCGGCGGGCCTTGTTGACCATCTCTTCAATGTGCGTGGGATGGATGCGGCCGTCGGCGATGAGCTTTTCGAGCGCCAGGCGCGCGACTTCGCGGCGCACGGGCTCGAAGCACGAGACGGTGATCGCCTCGGGCGTGTCGTCGATGATGAGGTCGACGCCCGTGAGCGTTTCGATCGTGCGGATGTTGCGGCCTTCGCGGCCGATGATGCGGCCTTTCATCTCGTCATTGGGCAGGGGCACCACACTGACGGTGATCTCGGCAACATGGTCGGCAGCGCAGCGCTGGATGGCAGAGGCGACGATCTCGCGGGCGCGGGAATCGGCCTCGTCCTTGGCGCGCTGCTCCAGCTCCTTGATCTTGAGCGCGGTCTCGTGCGTCACTTCGCTCTCGACCTGCTCGATCAGGTACTTCTTGGCATCTTCGGCAGTAAAACCGGAAATGCGTTCGAGCATTTCGGTCTGGCTGCGCTTGATGATCTTGATTTCTTCGTTTTCCTTGTCCAGAGCGGCATGCTTCTGGTTGAGGGCCTCCTCGCGCTTTTCCAGCGCGTCGGTCTTGCGGTCGAGGTTCTCCTCCTTCTGCTGGAGCCGGCGCTCCTGCTTCTGCTGCTCGGCGCGGCGTTCCTTGACTTCCTTCTCGTATTCGTTTCTGGAGCGCAGGATATCTTCCTTTGCCTCCAACATGACTTCGCGTTTCTTGTTTTCAGCGCTCTTGATCGCTTCGTTGACAATACGAAGCGCCTCTTCATCGGCGTTGGAGATCTTCTCCTCGGCGCGTTTAGCGGCTCTCTTGCGAATCCAAATACCAAGAAGAATGCCAATGACGAGCGTCCCCACCGCGATAAGCGCAGCGTAGAGATAGCTGATCATACGATTCCTCCTGTGTGCTTTTTTTGATCGATGCGATTGATCTATCGTTGGGTTTTTGAATCATAAACGGGAGATTCCCCTTCTCTCCCCTCCATAAATCCAAAAAACATTGTAAACTTTTTATAACCAGCTGTCAAGGAAAAGTCGCGCCCGGAAAATATCGGAAACGGGCGAAGATCACACCGCGATGTAGGCCTGCGCCGCGTAGCCGAGCTGGTCGTCGTAGCCCACGGAGTACCAGCCCTGATAGCTCCCGTAGACCTGCACGCTCTCGCCGTTCGGGATGCTGCCGACCACTTCCCCGTCGATGCCGGGATAGCTTCGTAGGCGCAGCGCCGAGCCCTCCGTCGTGACGACGCCGGTGCGCACGAGCTGCGGGTAAATGAACGGCAGACCGAAATACTCCGTCAGTCCCCGCGCGATGGCCTGCGCCGCGGCGTCGAGGCTATTTTCGATCCAGCGCGCATCGTCGTAATTGTCGTGATAGCCGAGCTCGATAAGATTTGCGGGGTATCTGGGCCGCCGCACCTCGCCGAGCGTTGTGGTCGCCTGCGTCGTCACCTTTGCAGGCAGCGGGTAGACCATGCGCAGCTGCGCGGCGAAGAGCTCGGCAGCACGCTTTCCGTCGCTGCTCGTGGGATAGTAAAAGACGATGATGCCGCGGTTCTTCCCCGCCTGCTCCTCCCCCGAGGCGTTGGAGTGCAGGGCAAGGTAAAAGTCAAAGCCGCCGAGGCTGTTCGCCTGCGCGATGGACGAGGCCGCGGTCATCTCCGGCGTGTTGCGCACAAAGGAGATGGTGTTTGCGTAAAGGTACGGCTCGAGCGTGTCGGCCAGCAGATTCATCCAGTATTCCTCGCTGCCACTGCCGTCGACATACGGGTTCCAATCCTGCGTGGAGGGACTCAAATAAATTCTGGGCATGTGCAAAACCTCCCGTCGTTTCCAGTCTATGCTTGAAAAGCGGCGCACATGCAAAAAAAGAGACCGCCGAAGCGGCCTCTTTTTTGATTGATAGGATGCTTTGCGTTACACGGACGCAGCCGCCTTGTCCTTCTTGTTCTCGATACGCTGGAGAACGAGGACGGCGACCAGCACCGCAAGACCCGCAAGGTCAGTGACCGTGCCGGGGATGACCATCAGCAGGCCGCCGGCGACCAGCGCGATGCGGCTGATCCACTTCATATCGCGGATCAGGTAGCCCATCAGGCCGGAGGCGATAGACGCCATACCGAGGGTCGCGGAGATGACGATGGAGGCAACGCTCAGGAACTTGACGTCGTTGCCAACGAAGATCAGGGCGTTATTGTAAGCAAAGATGTAGGGGATGATGAACGCCGCGATGGCGAGACGGGTCGCGTTCCAGGCGGTCTTCATCGGGGGAGCCTTGGCGATGGCGGAACCAGCGTAGGCAGCCAGCGCAACGGGCGGGGTGATGTCTGCGACGATACCGAAGTAGAAGCAGAACATGTGGGCAGCCATCAGGTTGAGATCCATGCCGGAGGCAAGGATCGGCGCGCAGGTGGTGGCCATGATGATGTAGTTCGCGGTGGTGGGAACGCCCATGCCGAGCACGATGCAGCAGAGCATCGTCAGCACGAGAGCGATGATCAGGTGACCGTTGGACAGACCGACGATCGCGCCGATGAGCACCTGGCCGAGACCGGTCATGGTGACGACGCCGGCGATGATACCAGCCATACCGCAGGCAATACCAACGCTCAGGCAGTTCTTGCCGCCGTTTTCAAACGCGTCGATGATGGTGGGCAGGCTCTTGACATTGGGCTTGCTGATGGCGTAGTTGATAACCAACAGCGCGAAGGCGATGGCAAGGCAGAGCGTGCTGCCGTTCTCGCCCATGAAGGTGCCCGGCTCGAAGCTGCGGCTCATGAGGGTCATGAACAGAAGCGGGATCAGGGGGATGGCCATGACGAGCTTCTTCTTGCCCTCTTCACGGCTGATCATGGCGACGACCACGCAGTAAAGGGTCGCGTACACGGCGGCGGTGGCCATCGTGAAGCCGATCATGATCATGTAGACCAGAACGACCAGCGGGAGGATGAGGTAGATCTGCGGGAGCAGGAGCTTCCACTTGGGCAGTTCCTCGCGGGGAAGACCCTTGAGGCCGAGCTTCTTGGCCTTGAAGTGCACGCCGAGGAAGATGCCGAGGAAGTACAGGAATGCGGGCAGGATCGCACGCACGATGATCTTTGCATAGGGAACGCCGACCATTTCCGCCATCAGGAACGCCGCAGCGCCCATGATCGGGGGCATGATCTGACCGCCGGTGGAAGACGCAGCCTCGACCGCGCCGGCAAACTCCGGGGGATAACCGGTCTTCTTCATCATCGGGATGGTGACGGAACCGGTGGTAACGGTGTTACCGACGGAGGAACCGGAGACCATGCCGCAGAGGGCAGAGGAAACGACCGCGACCTTTGCAGGACCGCCGGAAGCCCAGCCGACCAGTGCGTTCGCGCAGTCGATGAAGAAGTTTGCAACACCCGTGGCCTCCAGGAAGGCGCCGAAGATGACGAACAGCGCGATGTAGGTCGAGCAGACGCCGATCGGGGTGCCGAGGATACCGGTCGTGGTGTAGAAGAGGTTATACATGACGGTCTTTAAGTCCTTGCCCGCACCTAAGAAGGCGTAGAGCACGAACACCGCCGACACGCAGATGATCGGCATACCGACCACGCGGCGGCAGCACTCGACGAGGATCAAAGTGCCGATGATTGCAAAAACGATCAGAAGGGGGATGGAAATGCTGCCGATCTGCACGACAAAGGCCTTCTGGATTCGCGTACCGGCAGACACGATTTTTTCAAGATTTAAGGGGTAGAAGAAGAAACAGAACGCGCCGACTGCCGCCATGACGATATCGTACCAAGGCATGTAGTTGACCTTCTGAGAGCCCTTCTTGATGGGGTAGTAGATAAACACGAGAATGATGACCAGGCCGAGGAAGAGCGGACGGCGCGCACGCTCGTCCATCTTGATCCACATGTTCATCACGATCAGGAAAATGCCGAACAGTGCCGTAAGGACACGCAGAATCTTGCGGGGAGTCCCCTCCCAGACGCGCGTGTTCGACTCACGGTCGTACTTTTTCATGATCGCATCGACGTCTTCCATGGTGCCGACGTCGTTGTCGACTGCAACATTGTTGAGCTTTTCGTTTTCAGCCATGATGCAATTTCCTCCTAATTCTATTTGAGAGCGTCCGTGCGCTCAGACGAGCCAGAATTCGTAATTAAAACGCACAGGCGCGTTTTTTCCACACAAATCACGCAGACTGACATCCTCGCCGTTTACATTGAGTACATGGTCAGAGACCGTACCGACAATGTAGCCGACGTCTGTCCTGTCCTGATGGATGTTTCGGATGACCATTGCCCAGCCCTTGTAATCGGGGCGGTCCACATAGACCTTGTCAAGCGTTTCGCCGGGGTTGAGCTCCGTCTGCACGCCTGCGCCAAAGGAGCAATAGGTCGTCTCCTCCACATAGATCGTTTTGTTTTCGATCTCGTAGGTATCGGTCAGGGGGTATTTGTTCACGGAATGGATAAAGGTCACGGAAAAGCGGTCTCCCTCGCCCATTTTGTACCGGGCGTAGACCTCGCCGGTGTCGCGGTTGCGCAGGGTCAGATAGTAGCCGGAGCGAGGAAGAAGCACGGCGGCCGCTGCAATAATCGTTATTATTGCAGCGGCCGCAATTATGTATTTCCGCAGATGAGAATTCACGTCAATACACGGTAGCGATCCTGCTTACAGGACGCCGATTTCCTTGTAGTACTTCTCAGCACCGGGATGCATGGTGACGGTCGCACCAGCAGAGGCAGCCTCGGGATCAAGGAAGCCGAACTTGGCGTGGCCTTCGGTCAGAGCGTCCTTGTTGTCGAACATGGCCTTGACGAACTCATAAACGACATCCTCGCTCAGCTCTTCGGAGGCAACGAGAGTAGCCTGGATAGCGACGCAGGTGACGTCGGCATCCTGACCGGTGTAGGTGCCGGCAGCCAGGTCGTCACGGATCAGGAACGGATATGCCTCCTGGATGGCGGTGAGCTCATCGTCGCTCAGGGAGACGAGGTTGAGGGTGTTGGTGGTGGCATAGTCGACGATAGCGGTCGTGGGAGCACCGGCGACAGTGAAGGCGGCGTCGATCTTGCCGTCCTTGAGCTGGTCAACGCCATCCTGGAAGGAGCCGTTCACCGCATTGACGTCGTCCTTGGTAAGACCCGCAGCGCTGAGGACCTGCCAGGCGTTGATCTCGGTACCGGAACCAACGTCACCGACGCAGATGGTCTTGCCCTTGAGGTCGGACACGGTGTTGATGCCGGGCTTGGCAAGGATCTGAACGGTCTCGTTGTAGATACCGGCGACCCAAAGAGCGTTGGTCTCGGGAGCGCCGTCGAAGGAGTTGGTGCCCTCGTGCGCGTAGTTGATAACGTCGGACTGGAGAATGGCCATCTGAGCATCTCCGTCGGTGATCATGTTGACGTTCGCGACGGAAGCGCCGGTGGACTCAACAGAGAGCTTGGAAAGGGTCAGCTTGGAGTCGAGGACGGTCTTGAGAACGCCGCCGACAGCGTAGTAGGTACCGGAGGTACCGCCGGTCGCCAGAGTGATCGCAACGGGGGAGCTGGAATCGCCGTCGTTGTTCTGGCTGTCGTCCGTCTTCTCACCGCTGCAGGCGACCAGCGCGAAGACCATCGCGAGAGAGAGGATCAGAGCTAAAAACTTTTTCATACGCAATCTCCTTTTTGATTCTTCCGGCATTCACCGCTTCACCGGCACATGCTCCGCCGCGTGGGGGCGCTTCGGAGCACCTACGTTGGAGAAGCGTTGAATTCCGAAATTTACTTGCCTCTTTCAGGCAGTCTCATTATAGCTGAATGACAGGTCTATTGCAAGACGTTTTTACTTTTTTGGATATTTCGCCAAATTATCGTTGAATTCCGTCATCATTCGACCGATTATTTCGTTAAACATTTGTCAGGTTTTCAATTTTTTCTTTAGGTATAAAAAATCAGGGCGGCAAAGCGCCGCCCTGATTCTATGAAAGGCTCAAATGCTAATTATGCAAAATCGGTATGCTATTATTTCTTTTCCTTGTTGTCCACGACCTGCTTGAGAAGCGCGGAGAACTCGTCCATGCTCATCGCGCCGAGGTCGCCGTCCGCGCGGTGGCGCGGGGAAACGGTGCCGTTCTCCATGTCGCGGTCGCCGACGACCACCATGTAGGGGACCTTCTCCATCTGCGCGTCGCGGATCTTGCGGCCGATCTTCTCGTTGCGGTAGTCGACCTCGACGCGGAAGCCCATGTCTTCGAGCTTCTTGGCCTGCTCGGCGCAGTAGTCGGCGGCGCGGTCGGTGACGGGCAGGAAGCGCACCTGCTCGGGCGCCATCCACGTCGGCAGCGCACCGGCATACTCCTCGATGAGGTAGGCGAGCGTGCGCTCGTAGCAGCCGAGAGACGTGCGGTGGATGATGTACGGCAGCTTCTTCTCGCCGTTTTCGTCGATGTAGTACATGCCGAAGCGCTCGGCGAGCAACATGTCGATCTGGATGGTGACGAGGGTGTCTTCCTTGCCGTAGACGTTCTTATACTGGATGTCGAGCTTCGGGCCGTAGAATGCAGCCTCGTCGATGCCGACGGTGTAGTCGACGTCGAGGTCCTTGAGGATGCGCTCCATCACGCTCTGGGCGTGATCCCACTGCTCCTTCGTGCCCTCGTACTTGTTGTTCGGGTTCGCGGGATCCCACTGGGAGAAGCGGAACGTGCACTTGTCAAGAAGGCCGACGGTGCCGAGGCAGTACTTGGCAAGGTCGAGGCAGCCCTTGAACTCCTCTTCGAGCTGGTCGGGACGCAGGACGAGGTGGCCTTCGGAGATCGTGAACTGACGCACGCGGATGAGGCCGTGCATCTCGCCGGAATCCTCGTTGCGGAACAGCGTCGAGGTCTCGCCCAGGCGCATCGGCAGGTCGCGGTAGGAGCGCTGGCGGTTCAGGTAGACCTGATACTGGAACGGGCAGGTCATCGGGCGCAGGGCGAAGCACTCCTTCGTCTCGTCATACGGGTCGCCGAGGATGAACATGCCGTCGAGATAGTGATCCCAGTGGCCGGAGATCTTGTAAAGGTCGCGCTTGGCCATGAGCGGGGTCTTGGTGAGAAGATAGCCGCGCTTCTGCTCGGTATCCTCGACCCAGCGCTGGAGCACCTGCACGACGCGCGCGCCCTTGGGCAGCAGCACCGGAAGACCCTGACCGATGCAGTCGACGGTGGTGAAATATTCGAGCTCGCGGCCGAGCTTGTTGTGGTCGCGCTTGACGGCCTCCTCGCGCTCTTTGAGGTAGGCGTCCAGCTCTTCCTTCTTCGGGAAAGCGACGCCGTAGATGCGCTGGAGCACCTCGCGGTTCGAGTCGCCGCGCCAGTAGGCGGCGTTGCAGGCGGTCAGCTTGATGCCGTTGCCCTTGATGCGGCCGGTGGAGTCGAGGTGCGGACCGGCGCAGAGGTCGGTGAACTCGCCCTGCTTGTAGAAGCTGATGACGGCGTCCTCGGGCAGGTCGTTGATGAGCTCGACCTTGAACGGCTCTTCCTTTTCTTCCATAAACTTGATGGCCTCGGCGCGCGGGAGCTCAAAGCGCTCGAGCTTGAGCTTTTCCTTGCAGATCTTGCGCATTTCGGCTTCGATCTCAGCCAAATTCTCCGGCGTGAAGGAGAACGGGGCGAGCATATCGTAGTAGAACCCGTTGTCGATGCTCGGGCCGATGGCGAGCTTCACCTCGGGCCAGAGGCGCTTGACGGCCTGCGCCAGCACATGGGAGCAGGTGTGCCAATAGGTCTTGCGGTACTCGGGATTTTCAAACGAGAACTGGTTCTCTTCGCTGATCTTGACTTCTTCAGACATGTTATTTACCTCCATTTTCACTTGAGGGTGCAAAAAAGCTCCACCCCCGATGTCTATCAGGGGTGAAGCATCGAAATACTCCACGGTTCCACCCTGCTTGCGCGTTGCGCGCCGCTTGTGTCCGCTGTAACGGGCGATCCCGTCCCGCTTGTTTCGCGGGCGGCTCAAGGGTGGTACTGCCGGCTCTGCACGCAGGACGCTTGCACCAAATGCGTCCCTCTCTTGGCGGCGAACTCCGGTTTCTTCCCTATCCAAGCCATTTTGATGATGGGAGTGTACACCCGCCGTGCGCGTTTGTCAAGCAAAAAGTGCGCACAGTGTGCGCACTTTTACAATAAATTCATCAAAACTCCGGCGGGCGGTTTTTGGGCGGCTTGCCGTCGTCCTCGTCTCTGCCGAGAATGCCCGAAAAGAGTTTTTTGCGCTTTGCACGCCTTTCCTCCTCTTTTTGCTTCTGCTCCGCCTTGTAACGCTCGATCGACTCCAGCTCTTCAATGCGCTCGCGCGCAACAGCGCGCAGCATATCCGGATTGGCATCGTAAACGATCGTACGCAACTCGTCCATCGTCATTTCCTCGCAGGCATCCCGAAAGCGCTTTTCGCGCACGTCCTCCGGCTCAAAGAATGCCATGCGGCCGCACCACGAGCAAATGTACACTTCGACCGGGACGTGATCCGTCCAGAGATTCGAACCGAGGCTTGAGCCGTTCATCTCGAGGGTCTGCTTCCCCTGAGGCTTCATTTCGTGTCCGCAGACGCAAAGCTTACCGAGCATATCGTTCCTCCTTTTTATGCACTTCCTGCTTGGGAATGTCATCGTAAAAGGCAAAGGTCTCTTCAAAGAGCTTCTCGCCGTAGGCGCGCAGCTTCTCGCAGTATTCATCGTAGGCGGTGAGCATCTGCCGCGCCTCGTCCGTCAGTACCGCGCCGCCGCCGTGCTTGCCGCCCGCCGTGGAGGTCAAAAGATGGAAGCCCAGCCCGTCCTCGGCATTGCGGACGACCGTCCACGCCTTGGAATAGGCCATGGACATCGACAGTGCCGCCGCGCGCAGCGAATGCAGCTCGTCTACGCGCTTCAAAAGCTGGGACACGCCGGGGCCAAAGCATTTCTGGTCGGAAAACACACGGGCGGAGAGAACAACGCGGAGCTCACGATCCATAGGGCGGCACTTCCTTTCTGTTGTATTTCATTATATCCAGGTGAATGCGGTTCGTCAATACGGCAAAAGCTAAGCGGGAGCATGCCGCTCCCGCTTTCTTCACTTTAAGGTGTTGTAGTGCGTATTTTCGCCGTCGAACAAAAAGCCGTCCGTGTCGTGCACGCGGCCGTTCGACAGCATCTGCCGGTAACGCACATCGTTCGAGATTCCATTGATATTTGTGCCTGTCAAACTGCGTCCGTTGCTGCGCAGCTGCGCGTTTGCGCTCTTTTCCGTCTCGGGGTTCAGATAGGTCTTGCCGTAGAGGTTGCCGTTTTCGTGCGTGATGGTCTTGTCGCTGCCAAAATAGCGGCTGCGGTCGCTGGCGCTCGCGGCAGCATTGCGGCGGTCGACGCTGCGCGTCGTATTCTCTCCGTCGCCGTCCATGTCGTCGCCCATCATGCCGTCGCCGGTCACGCTGTCGTCTTTTTTGTTTTCGCCGCTCATGTCGTCGCCGGACGCGTTGTCGTCCTTCTTATTGCTGTCCGCCGCGCCGTTGTCGGTCGTACCGGTCGACGGGCCGTTGGCGGTGTTGCTGTCCTTCTTCTCCCCGCAGCCCGCGAGCGAGAAGAGCAGCAGCGCCGTCACAAAAAGCATGGCAAGGGTCTGCTTCATTGCTGCATTTCTCCTTACGTTCATCTCCCGCGATACCCAAGCAATAGTATGCGCACGAAGCAACAAGAAACCAGACGTAAATTTTGTCAAAACACGTGTCGCAGACACTAACTCGGCAAAAAGCCTCGCAGAGTTTCGCGCCTATGGGCGCGAAATAATTTTAATCGTAATTTCCAACAACATGTGCGTTGGAAATTACACTTCTCAGGCCGCAAGTGTGGAAATCGACCGCCTGCGGCGGTTGATTTATGCGCGCAGCGGCCTGCAAAAAATCAAAAAAGAAGGGCATCGCAAAACGATGCCCTTCTTTTTTGAAATTGTCTTACTTGCTCGCCTTCGCGGCCTTGAAGGCCTCGATCAGCATCGGGGTGACCTTGAACAGGTCGCCGCAGATGCCGTAGTCGGCGATCTCGAAGATCGGCGCGGTGTCGTTCTTGTTGACCGCGATGATGCACTCGGACTCGCTCATACCGGCCTTGTGCTGGATGGAGCCGGAGATACCGAGAGCAACGTAGACCTTCGGGTGGACGGTCTTACCGGTCTGACCGACCTGATGGTCGGCAGTGAGCCAGCCGGAGTCGATGGCAACACGGGAGCCGCCAACAACGCCGCCGAGCACATCGGCGAGCTCGTGAGCGAGCTTGATGCCGCCCTCGACGTCCTTGGAGATACCACGGCCGACGGAGACGATGTAGTCAGCGCCAACCAGGTCGACGAGCTTCTTGGCAGCCTTGACGACCTCGACGACCTCGGTCTGGAGATCGGCGGCGTCGAGCTTGACGTCGTACTTGGTGACCTTAACGGCCTTGGCCTTCGCCTCGTCGTAAGCAGCCTTCTTCATAACGCCGGGACGGACCGTCGCCATGGAGGGACGGAAGCGCGGGCAGATGATGGTAGCCATCAGGTTGCCGCCGAACGCGGGACGGGTCATCTTCAGGTCGCGGGACACATCGTGATCCTTTCCCATGACCTTCGCGGTGGCCATGCCGTCGATCTTGGCCTCGGGCAGCGTGGAAGCGCCGCGCAGGAAGTCCTTGTAGATGGGCATGTCAACGTCGAGGTGGGTGCAGTCGGCGCAGAGACCGGTGTGCAGACGGGCTGCGCAGCGGGGGCCGAGGTCACGGCCGATGTTGGTCGCGCCGATGAGGAAGGCCTCGGGCTTCATCTCGGAGATGACGTCGCAGATGACCTTGGCATAGGCGTCGGTGGTGTAGTTCTTCAGCAGGGGGTGGTCGCAGACGATGACCTCATCAGCGCCGTAGCCGCCAATGCTCTCGGCGAGATCGCCGACATTGTCGCCGACCAGCAGACCGCAGAGCTTCACGCCCAGCTCATCCGCCAGCTTGCGGCCTTCGGAGATCAGCTCATAGGAGGTGGACATCATCTGGCCCTGACGCTGTTCGCAGAAGACCCATACGTTCTTGAACTCTTCGATCTTGGAGGAGTCATAGTTGGGGTTAGCAAGTTTCACTTCGTTACGCATCGTATTGATCTCCTTTCCTTAAATGATGTGTTTTTCGAGCAGGATGCCGGCGAGCTTCTCGCAGGTAGCCATGTCGTTGCCCTCGAGCATCTGACCGGCGCCCTTCTGGGGAGGCGTGAAGGAGGTCAGGATGTTGGTCGGGGAGCCCTTGAGGCCGATGGTGGTAGCGTCGATGAGGGGGTGATCCTTCAGGGCGTTGTAGTCCAGAACGGTCATGGGCTTGGAGTAGCACTCAAACACACCGGAGACGCTCATGTAACGCGGAGTATTGAGCTCCTTGATGCAGGTGATCAGGCACGGAGTCTGAGCCTTGATGGTCATGTAGCCGTCCTCGAGCATGCGCTTGACGGTCAGGGTGTCGCCTTCCTTCTTCACATCGGCGGCGTAGGTGATCTGGGGCAGGTGCAGCTTCTCAGCGATCTGAGGACCGACCTGAGCGGTATCACCATCGATAGCCTGACGGCCGCAGAAGACGATGTCGTCGTCATCGAGACCGATGGTGTCGAGAGCGGCGGCAAGGATCTGGGAGGTGGCGTAAGTATCGGAGCCGCCGAACTCACGGGCGGAAACGAGATAGCCGTCATCAGCGCCCATGGCCATCAGCTCGCGCAGCATGCCTTCTGCCGGCGGGGGACCCATGGTGACGACGGTGACCGTGCAGCCCAGCTCATCCTTGAGCTTGAGAGCGGCCTCAACGGCGTTCATATCATCGGGGTTGATGATGGTCTGCATGGAAGCGCGGTTCAGGGTACCATCGGGATTGACGGCAACCTTACCGGAGGTATCGGGGACCTGCTTAACGCAAACAAGAATCTTCATTATATCTTTACCTCCTTTTTTAGTTCACACCAAGATACTTGGCAACGACCATACGCTGGACTTCGGAAGTGCCCTCGTAGATCTCGGTGATCTTGGCATCGCGCATCATGCGCTCAACGGGATACTCACGGGTGTAGCCATAGCCGCCGAAGAGCTGAACAGCGCGGCGGGTGACGTCGGAAGCGGTCTCGGCCGCGAAGAGCTTGGCCATGGCAGCGTCCATGGAGTAATCCTCGTGATTCTGCTTCTTCATAGCGGCAGCGTAAACGAGGTACTGGGCAGCCTGAGTGCGGGTGTGCATGTCGGCCAGCTGGAACTGGGTGTTCTGGAACTGGCTCAGGCGGCGACCAAACTGGATACGCTCCTTGGTGTACTTGACAGCCTCGTTGATGGCGCCTTCGGCAAGACCGAGAGCCTGGGAGGCGATACCGATACGGCCGCCGTCGAGGGTCTTCATGGCGATCTTGAAGCCTTCGCCTTCCTTACCGAGCAGGTTCTCCTTGGGGACGACGCAGTCTTCGAAGACGAGGTCGCAGGTAGAGCTGCCGCGGATACCCATCTTCTTCTCGTGCTTACCGGTGGAGAAGCCGGGGAAGTCCTTCTCAACGATGAAGGCGGTGATACCGTGGTTGCCCTTGCTCTTGTCGGTCATGGCGAACACGACGAAAGTGGAGGCAACGTTACCGTTGGTGATGAAGCACTTGCTGCCGTTGAGGACGTAGTCGCCGTTCTCGTTCTTGACAGCGGTGGTCTGCTGGCCGGAGGCGTCGGTACCGGCGCCGGGCTCGGTCAGACCGAACGCACCGATCTTGCGGCCGGACAGAAGGTCAGGCAGATACTTCATCTTCTGCTCCTCGGTGCCGTTCTCGAAAATGGGAGCGCAGCAGAGGGAGGTGTGGGCGGAAACGATAACAGCGGTGGTGCCGCAAACCTTAGCGAGCTCCTCCACGCACATGGCATAACTGAGAACATCGCCGCCGGCGCCGCCGTACTGCTTCGGGAAGTAAATACCCATCATGCCGAGCTTGGCCATCTTTTCGACGGTCTCCATGGGGAAGCGCTCTTCCTCATCGAGTTCCTCAGCTAAAGGCTTGACTTCATTTTCTGCAAATTCGCGATACATTTTGCGGACCAGCAGATGTTCTTTGGACAGATGGAAATCCATAGTCTTTTGCTCCTTCACTATAAAAATAATTGGATTGTCTAATTTTTCACAAATCAGTTCCGTGACTCTCATTATATCCTGTGCGTTTCATTTTCGCAAGGGGAACTATCATTCCTTTTTGGAATTCGTGCTTTTTGCCGAATTCATTAAAGCCTTTTTGACATTTCCGTTCCTTTTATGACAGTTTTCTGTCATTTTCAGGAATCCTTTCCATTCCAAAAGAGAAAAGGGGCGGCAGTTTTTGTAAACTGCCTCCCCTTTTTGTATCCCGAAAACCACTCGCTGGGCGAGTGGTTCAAAAGAGGCTGCTGCCGATGAGGAAAAATAAAACTCCCTCTGTTATAGTAGAGATGCGGTCTGGCAACTGCAAACTACAAAACAAAGGGAGGTCACTCAAGAATGAATGACACAAACAGTTTAGCGCATACGAAGTGGAATTGCAAATACCACATCGTATTTGCGCCGAAGTATCGGCGCAAAGTGTTCTTCGGCGAAAAACGCAGGGAGATTGGGAAAATACTGCGGCAGTTATGCGAATGGAAAAAGGTGAATATCGTAGAGGCGGAAGTATGTCCGGATCATATTCACATGCTCCTTGAGATCCCGCCCAAAATTGCGGTTTCGAGCTTTGTGGGATACCTGAAAGGCAAAAGCTCGCTGATGATCTACGAACAGTTCCCAAATCTCAAGTACAAGTACAGAAACCGCGAATTTTGGTGTCGCGGATACTACGTGGACACCGTGGGGAAGAATGCGAAGAAAATAGAAGAGTACATCCGGAATCAATTAGAGGAAGATAGGATGGGCGAACAACTGACGATGGGCAACTTCTAAGCCCGTTTACGGGCTGCTGGTAACAAGCCTATGCAGATGTCAGATCGTACCAACGCCGCATGAGGCGTGGCTGGTAACATAGGGCTTCGCCCGTCTAAGAAATACCCCCGGCTAGGCCGGGGGATATTTATTATCGGGAAAAATCAGTTAGCGCTGCTCTGCTCGCTTTCGGGCAGGAGGTTCGTCATGCTCTTGAGGCCGATGGCGAGTGTGGACATGTTGTGCAGCAGCGCCGAGGTCGTCGGCGGCAGGATACCAAGCACGCCGAGCACGATGAGCGAGAAGTTGAAGCCCACGATGAAACGGTAGTTGCGGTGGATGCGGGCCATGAGCTCCTGGCTGAGAGAGCGCAGCGTGACGAGCGCAAACAGATCTTCGGACGAGATGGTGATGTCCGCGATCTCGCGCGCGATGGCGGCGCCGGTCGAAATGGCAATGCCGGCATCGGCCTCGGACAGGGCGGGGGAGTCGTTCACGCCGTCGCCGATCATGATGACCTTGCGGCCCGCGGCCTTTTCGCTGCGGACGAACGCGGCCTTGTCCTCGGGCAGCACTTCGGCGTAGACATCGTCGACGCCGACCTCGGCGGCGACGGCTTCGGCAGTCTTGCGGCTGTCGCCGGTCATCATCACGACCTTGTCGATGCCGAGCTCGTGCAGCGCGCGCACGGCGGCTTTCGCCTCCTTGCGCAGGGGGTCATGAATGCAGATGACCGCGGCGAGCTCGCCCGCGATACAGAGGTACAGGTGCGAATACTCGGGCGGGAGCGATTCAAACTTCTCATCTTCGCCCTCCGGCACGCGGCAGCCCTCGTCCTCGAAGACGAAGTGTGCGCTGCCGATGAGCACTGTTTTCTCGTCCACCATGCTCGAAATGCCGTGCGCCACGACGTACTGGACCTGAGAGTGATACTCCTCGTGTGTCAATCCACGGTCCCTGGCCTCGGCCACGACGGCGTTGGCGATGGAATGGGGAT
>OLIQ01000526.1_pt1 | contig 16523 bp, 10 predicted proteins | sample 1609631 | NCBI WGS metagenome assembly OLIQ01 (sample SAMEA4350114, study PRJEB24818) | metagenome | biome: human; feature: gut; material: faeces | place: Denmark | collected 2013-09
ATTAAAACTAGCTTATAAAATAAAAAAAGATTTATTCGGGGATTTATCTGATTTAGAAAAACTATTATATATTCGTATTATTTTAAATGCTAACTTTGGAACGACTAGTCTTTTGAAAGAAAGGTTATTAGAAAGTAATTTAGTAACTAAACTAAGTACAAGTGCTACTATCGTAGGAGATTACGTTGAAATAGTTATTAGCTCAGAAACTAATTATCCAAATGAAATAATTAAAATATTAAAAGAAACATATAGTAATATGGATATTACCAAAAAACGTTTAGAAAGAAGAATACGTTGTAATATTGCAGATTTTATTTATGGATTGGATGATATAGAATATACTAATACTGTAATTCAAGATAATATAATAATGTATGGTAAATTAATACCTAATACCTATGATATAATTAATAGTTTAAATGTTTTAGTAGCAAATAAAATTATTAAAACAATGCAAACTGAAAATAACTGCTTTGTAATTATGCACCCAATAAGTAAAGAAGAACAATCTATCAGTGCTTAGATTGTTCTTTTCATATATTTATGATAAATAAAAAACTCTCAGTTGGAGAGTTTTTTTACTATCTGTTGTAATATTCAACGATTAATGCTTCATTAATATCAGGATTTAATTCGCTTCTATCTGGATAACGAAGATATTTTCCTGTTAATTTATTAGCATCAAATTCAACATAAGCAGGTCTATTTAAAGTAGCTTCAACAGCAGCTTTAATAGCAGGATGGTCTAAAGATTGTTCTTTAACAGCGATAACATCACCAGGTTTTACTGTATATGAAGGAATATCAACTTTGATACCATTAACAGTAATATGACCATGATTTACAATTTGACGAGCAGCACGACGAGTAGTAGCCATTCCCATACGGTAAACTACATTATCAAGTCTTGTTTCAAGAAGTTGAAGTAAGTTTTCACCAGTAATACCAGCCATTTTAGTAGCACGTTTAAATGTTTTAGCAAATTGTTTTTCATTTAAACCATACATAAATCTTACTTTTTGTTTTTCTTGTAACTGAACACCATATTCACTTAGTTTTCTTCTTCTATCTTGTCCATGAATACCAGGAGCATAAGGTCTTTTTGCAAGTTCCTTACCATTTTCTAAAGTAGAAAAACCAAGATGACGTGATTTCTTATATTGAGCACCAGTGTATCTTGCCATAAATAATTCTCCTTTCTTTATATTTGCTTTTACTTAGTACGAGCCTAAAGATTATAGGGGAGTCTATCTAGATATTTTCTCATAGGCAGAGATAGATACTAATAACCATTTCTGGGATAGACACATCAATAAACTTTTGGGCACTGCCAATTAAATGCAAGAATAATTTATCATATCCTTAATTATAAGTCAATCAAACTATGAAAATTTGTATAAATTTGTCATAATAAATTGTTTTTTTAATGAAAAAATGGTATTCTTATATTAGTTATGATAGAGAAGGACAGTGTATGTATGAAAAATAAATTGAAAATAAATTTTAAAGACAAAAAGACTATTATTATTTCAATATTATTAGGACTTATCTTAATTAGCCTAATAATATTTATTTGTGTGAAGGTATTTCATAAAGATAAAGAATTGACTCCCGATGATCCAACAACAAAAGAATTTGAAAATTATTTAAAAGATGCTATAAAACCTTTTGATGAAGATACTATAAAAGATTTTATTAGTAGTACCGATAATATATCTACCGTAGATGATTTTTATTGGGGAGTAAATTATAATGGGGATATTTCTAATGACGAAAAAGTTCTTTATACCCTTAGTCGAATGGTTTATAAAGACTCCAATATAATTGATTATATGACTGGAGCAAATATGTTTAGCGAAGATACCAGACTTGGCGATATTAAATTATCAATTAAGTTCATTAATAAAGCCCTAAACGCTAAATTTGCTGATACCACTTTAGAAAAGAATACAGTTATATCAGAAGGCTTTTTCAATGGCATTAATGCCGTTATATGTGATGATAAATATTGCATTATCCCTGTGTCTCAAACAACAGATAGTGGATTAGATTCTGATGGGGTTTATGCCAGTAGTCTTGGCAATTTAGAAAAAACTTCCAGTGGATATCAAATAACGGCTGAAACTTATTATTACGAAATGTCATTTGAAGGTGTAATGAAACTGGGAGTATATAATAATGAATATAAAGATGTAACGTATTGTGAAACTAGTATGGGCGAACTGTACTTTAGTGATTTGAAATCGATTGAGGCTTGCAAAAATGTAACATATCCAAAAGTGAAATATACATTTGACAAAGATTATAAATTTGTTAATGCCGAATTTATAAGTTAGAAAGGAATAATATGAAAAAGTATCTATTTAGTTTTTTAACTTTCTCATTATTAATGATTGCTAATGTTAAAGCCGAAACTTGTTCATTAGAAAAGCAAGTTACAATAAATAATGAGGCTGGCTTAGTATCAGTAAATGCTGAGCCGTTTGAATACCAGTATTCTAGTACTGTTGAAGATACTGGAGAAGTGTCTGAATTTACTGGTTATCTTGGTTCTATAAACATATATAATTTAACCGAAAATTTATACGCTGTTATAAGTAATGGTAGTGCCAAAAAAACGGTTAACTATAGCGCTGATACTAATGGTGTCAATAAAGTATCAACGGGTTCTATGAATGTCTTGAAAAATTATACCATAAGTATTTACCCTAGCGATACTAAATGCGGTAAAACTTCGCTAAGAGAGTTTCAAGTAACCATTCCTATTGAAAATCCTTACTATAAAATGCAAATTTGTACTGAAAATCCCGATTACTTTTATTGCACTCAATTCTTAAATATAGAAAATATATCCCGTGATGACTTTACTAAAGGAATTAATGAATATATAAATAAGAAAAAAAGTGAAGAAGAAGAAAAAAGACATGAAGGAATACTAAATACAGCCACCTCATTTATGAAAAAACATTGGCTGGTTATTCTAATATCTGTTTTATTGATAGCCTCAGCAACGGGCGTTTACATATATATAAAAAATAAGAAAAAGAAGGAGCACATCGTTTAATGAAAACTAAATTTAAGATATTATCATTTCAGTTATTTACTTTTATTCTTCTTTTAATAGGAATAAACAATGTTTATGCCAGCGATAGGTGTATAGCAAATAGTAAAAAGGCTAATACATATACTTACTATATTGATACTGCTGGTTACTATAATAATACACCAAACGCAATTAATCTAAGGAATGTCTTTAATGCTTGTGGCATTAGCTATAATACTATCTCAAGTTATAGTTCAAGTAATAATTATTATGTTAAATCTGTACTAACAACCGGTGGGCAAATGCCGCTTTATAATACAGATAAAATAACAGATTTAGCCAGAGAAAAAGTTACTGTTAAGTATACTGATGGTACTCAAGCCGGGGAAAAATCGGCTAATATTACTTTTACTTTTAAAGTGAGTCATAACAATATTGACTGTGTTGGTAGGGCAATCCAAGTAAAATCTGATAACACAACGACCTCAGCAAATTATGAGGCCCGTACGGATTTAACTAAATGTACAACTGATGATTTCTCAAAAGTTTCTAACGTCAAGGTAACTAGTAATAACCCTAATCACTTAAGTGTTATTGCTGGTTCTAAAATTGAATTTAAAAATTTAAGTGATGTAGAAGATGGCGATAAAGACTCTCTTAATATTGAGTATGATTACAAAAATCAACATTACAAATATAAAATAACATATACTTATAAAAAGAGTAGTACTTGGGCTCCAACTTTAAGCTATGTTAATGATATAACCTCGAAAGTAAAATCGGGAGATTATACTCTTAAACAAAGTGAAATAAAAAAGGATGTTAAAACGCAATTAGCAGCCAGTTTATCAACAAGCGTAAATAAGATAAGTGATAGTAACATTACTTGGGTTTCATTTTCTAATGTAGCAGCCGGTTCTTTTGTTGAGAATCTATCAGATGGCTCTTATAAAGTTGTTAAAACGAGAACGGATAAATTAAGTCAAAATACTGATACTAATTTTACTGTAAATTTTAAATATCAAGGTAAGAACTATAAATTAACATATACATTAAGATATGTTAAAGATGCTAGTAGTAGTGGTGGTAATCAAACAACGCCAGAAACGGCTAAGTGTTACTATAATAAAGAAATGCAAGTTTATGCCTTTATAACACCTAGTGAGGCTGCTAAGGGAAATTATGAACTTTACAGGGATGCTAATGGACAAGAAATAACCGATAAGAACACTTGTATTGCTACTAACCCACAGCCAGAACCTAGTCCTGATGTTGATACCGATAGTTCTTCTAGTGGTTCTTCTGGTAGTTCTTCTAATAGTGGTAAAAATACTTGTACGGTATTTAAAGTAGCCAGAGAAAGATCTTATAACTGTAATGAAAGTACTGGGGCTTGTCCTAAATTAAAAAACATGGGAGCTAATTATTCTGATAGTTACTTCAAACCTGTTGTTGCAGGATTAAACAGTTATTATTATGTTTATAAGGCATATTATAATTGCGAAGGTGCTGATTCGGCTACTCCTATTACATCATTTTGTGTAGATCCTGGGTTACAAGGTCCAAAAGTTAAACAAGAAGGTTATAACAATTATCATGCAACGGCTACTGAATTAGATAAAAATTCTAAATTCTATAAAGGTTTATATCGCCTATATACGCAATGGTTCCGTGAAAAATATGATTACGTTGCGGGAAAATACGTTGGTACGAGTCCAAATGGTAAAGAAGACTTTGTTGACTTTATTATGGACAATGTTTCTAGAAAATTACGTATGGAATATGATTTAGCCAATGCTGATTATTTAGTAACAGCAGGTCGAACTCTAGTTAATGAATATAACGCTTATAAAAATTATTCATTAGGTAGTGGTACTAATAATGTTGCCAACAGCCTAGTAAAAGAAATATGGGAAGATGTTACTAATTTTATTGCAAATGGTAGCATAGATTCTGGTAAATCCTCATCGTATACAATGCCAATTGCTCATTTTGATTATATTGTTGGTGATTTTGATGGTAAAACAAGCACTCAAGGTTATTATTGTGGTTTAACTAGTAATCATCATAGAAATCCAGATGGGACAATTTATAAAGAACATTTTGGCAATTCTAATTATAAACATAATGGTATTGATTTTGTGGCCAGTACAGGAACGAAAGTATATGCTGCCACATCAGGAACTATCGTTAAAGTTTACGATGACATGCCTGAAAATTGCTATGGAAAACCCGCTTGTAACAACAGTACTTACAAAGTCGGACTTGGTTATAAAGTTCTAAATGATGATGGTACATATAGTTTGTACATGCATATGTCTAAATTATATAAAACTAAAAATCAACGTGTTAGTTTAGGTGAAGAAATAGGTGAAGTTGGTGCTACTGGTGAAGCTCAAGCAGCCCATTTACATTATGAAATGCGTAAAGCTCCAGGTGAGTTGGGTTATGCCATAAATGCTAGAGCATATTTACCAATGGATAACATTGAAACCTGTGCAATTGATTCTTGGACAAAAACTGCTAACGATACAGCAACAATTACTAATAGCAATTCATCAGCTAACATTAAGTTTTCAGCTGATTTAGTTGGAACAGCTTCTAAAATTAACTCTGGAAAAGGCTTCGAAGTAACTGTTAAGTTCAGTGTTACTGGTAATAATGAAAACATATTAAATTCGATTAAGCAAGATGCTAACAATGCTATTTTAGTTAAGACCGATAAAGATGAAGTAATAAATAATGAATCTTTGAAAATTGAAAAAGCGGAAGACTGGACAAGTATCGAAGGCGGGTACGCTATTACTTATAAGATTAGTTGCGATAATGTATATAATTACATAAGCAATAAAGATATTAATAGTGTACTTGTTGGCTTAAAAATATCTTATGTTGATCCATATTCTATAAGTAATATCTTGATACTTAGAACTGATGAAACCAATGGAGCGGCTAAACGTTTACAAGATTTTGTTACTTTCTTAAATGGTAATCTTGATAAGTATACAAATGTGGCTATCTCATTTGAAAACGAACAGAAAAATGTTTGTCGCCCTACATTTACAATGCCATGTACAACTCAAGAAAATGTTTACTATTTAATAGAAGGTACTCAATCTGGAGCACTATATAATACGATAATGAATGGTATTAAAAATGTTGGCGATTTACAAAATTTAATGAGTGATGCATACAATATGTTAGCTCAATTAAAAAATATAAATTTAACCGATTTAGGAAAAAATGATTTAAAAATAATCATGGGAGTTTTAGAAAATTTTGTAAATAATGGAGCTATACTAAAAACAATCAATAAGGAACTAGGTAATTACTTATCACCATTAGCCAATAATGGAAACAAAACAGCAAAAGCCTTACTAAGTGCTATAAATTCTGTATCATTTAGTAACGATGCTCAAACTAATTTTCAAAATTTAACCAGTGTATTTATAAGCACATTATTAAATGTTTTACCAAATGGTGTTGATAATGTTTCAAAAGAGTGGGATGAAATCGTTAAAACATTAAAAACTGGTGTTGAAAATCAAAATGTTTCTGAAAACTTATATGGCTTAATGGAAAATTTAGGAAATGCTATTAAAAATTCTGGTTCATCATTAGGAAACATTCTAAAAGGTGTAGATGCCATAGCTAATTATTTTAAAAATAATGAAAACTTTAAAAATGTAACCGATATTGAAAGTGCTATTACTGCTGTTGAGGCAACCATTCAAAGTGTCATTACTGATGGTACTCAAAAATTAAATGGTTTCTTAGAAAATCTAAAAAATATGACAGGACAATTAGATCCTACTAAATTATTAACTTCGGTGGGCAACTGGAATATATTTGAAACTATTTCGAACGCATTGATAGTAGATTGGGAAAAATGTATTATTGGTGAAGATGGTATTGAAGCAACTGATCCAAATGGCAATTCTTATACAATTCAACAGAGTAATGATAACGATTATGGGATGTTTTGTACAATAACTTGTAAAGAAGATTATGCTGTTAAAATGCCAGGTAATTTAGGGACAACTTATGTTGGAAGATATATTTCTACAAATGTTGATAACGTTTATCATGCAACTATTGGTATTGCTGGTCAAAGAACTTGTGTTACAACTGAAATAAAAAATGATAAATATGTTGAATCGGCTAAAACACAAAAAGATGCGATGCTTAAAGCATATAATGACTTCTATGATTCTTATGCTCAATATAAAGAATTAAAAGGTAGAGAAAATAATGATAGTAGATCGCATGATGCATATATTCAATCAAGTGCTGATCCAATGAATATTGAGGAAATAAAGAGTAAATTAGTTCATGGATTACAAGATGCTGTTCAAAACACTTTTAGTCAATTTGTTTCAAGTGTTTTACCAAATGAAGATGCTGAAGCGGTAAAAAATCAATTTGCCACTGATTCTGCAACTATTATTTCTAAGATTGCTATGATGGCAATTTCTGGTGAGTTAAGTGGTGATGGCTTAAAAGATACATTTAGTAATTACTTTAAGGAAAAACTAGAGCAATATCAAGACAGATTAGAAGGTGCGATTAGTTCGTTTATTCCAAATCTTCTTAATAATTGTCAAGCAGTTGCTAAAGATATTTTAGGTGAAACTGGTGGCAACGCTTTAGGACTTGTTGGTAAAACTGCATTACAATTTACTTGCAATGAAGCTGCCGATGCATTAATGGGTGTTTTTGGAATAGGGGAAATAATTAAGGGTGTTTGTGGTGCATACTCATCAGTAACAACAACGGTTGCTAATGCCATAATTGGGGTTAATAAAGCATCTCAACATAAAATTTTCCAAATCGAATATGGTATTAATTACTCATATACTTATCACAAATATGTATACTCTGATGCCTCTACTCCAGAAAAAATATTAGCATCAAAGTTTGTTGAAGGTACTGATGCTGATTCAACAGTTTCAGGCAATAAAACTACTGCTGGCAATGAAACAACAATTTGGGTAATGAAAAACGAAGGACGTTTTGTAATTAATGATTTAAAATATGGTAGTGTTGTATTTAGAGCAGCAAGCCAAATTTCTAAAGTTACGCAAAGTTTACAAAAGATGGGAAATTTAAATATTCTTCAATCTGGAAACTTTGAAAATCAATTAAATGCCTTAGTAGAAAGTGCAAAGAACTTAAGTGGAAGCTTTAGTTATAGCTGGTTAAAGAAAAATGGTGGATCTTTAAGTGCTGATGGATTCTCTGGAATAGTTGATATGATTACTAATATTATGGGTATCTTTACTGATATGAGTGGTGTTACAGATAATGTATTAACAGGTGTAACTGATGCTGTTGATACTGCATTACTTGTATATTATGATTTCTTAGGCATTTTTAACCCATATTATGCTGCCTTAGGTGATTTACGTCACAAGATGGAAGATTCAAAAGATGAATATTATGCAGCTCAAACAGAATTAGTTGATTTAGCTAATAGAATGAATGCATGTACAATGTGGTCGAACACTTACGAATTTGATCCACAAATAGAATTTACTTATGGATTATCTGGATATTTTGTTAATAAAAATGATAAAACAACAGATAAAGTTAATTTAAAAGCCATTAATAAAGGGGAAGCAGAAAATATTTCTTACTATTGTGATGGTGACGTTGCAATTAACGATATTCAAAACTGGGATGTTATAACTTCTGGTAAATGTCGTACAGATGATGGAATGATAGGTGGTATCTTATCATCACTAGCTGGTGAAGATAGTACTTTAAATAAAATACTAGAAACATTTAAAGAAAATTCAACTGGTTTAAAGAAGTTACTTAGCAATTCTAAAGTTAAAGAAGCAATTCAAAATACTGGATACGGTGAGCAAATTGGTAATTTCCTATGTTCAGGTTTAGGAGAATCATTCTGCAATATATTTGGAACTAATGATGATGATTCACTTGTAACTTTTGTTCCAGGAAATATAGTTTATAAAGCTATTCTTAGCGATGGTACAACTGATACAAGTTCAGGTGTTCAAAGTTGGAAAGGATTATTAGGAGTTATAGGCTCTGGAAGTTTAAGCTTTGACAACGTAATTTCTAATATAACCAATAAAGTAACATATTCAACTGGTGCTGGTTCTGAAATTAATTATCGAAATGTTGGGCGTGTTGTAAATATTTCAAGATATGGTAATCCAGGTGTATCAATCTCTGGATTAAGTTGGACAAGTATTCTATCAAATATGGCATCATATATCTCATCTAAGACTGGTACTGATGTTATAAATAAATTAAATAATGGAATTATGAGTATAACTGGTCAAGGTGCTCAAGAATTTATCTACTTTAAATCTTCACAAAGTTATTGGACTTCATCAAATAAAGGTATTTATACGAAGACCAAAGCCGCAACTGATTCAGTATTAGTTGATACAGGAGATCCTGCTTTAACAGATGACAAATATGTTTCTGGTACATCTGAAGAAAAGAAAGCAGATGGATTAGTATATCCAATTGCCTTATCTACATCAGAAGGAAGTTATAAGTATCAAATAAAAATTAACAATGTTGGTCAATATTATAACAATACTACTTCACTTGGTAGAATTATTGATGATAGTGGTTATGTAAATGGCTTACTAGCTAACCAATATGTATGTAAATACGAAGTTGAAACAGAACCACCTACACCAAATCCAACGTGTGAAGAAATCTTAGAATCATCTGATTGTAAAGATGAAAATGGTTACTTTAAAGATTTATATAAGAATCAAAATTATGATAAAACTAACGGTATTGATTATGAAGCTAAATGGAATGCATGTATAACTAAGTTACTTGCTGAAAATAATTCATGTTGTTACTTAATTGATGCCAATAATGTACCAAATGCTAGTCAAGACCGTTATAACAGCATGTGTAATTCTAAATGTCAAGGTATTAAACTATATGGCTCTGATAGTGCTATTAAAGATTCTTCTACTTCTAATAGTGCTCTAATTAGTAAAAATGGTGTCTTACAATTCTATACAAAAGTTATTTCTAACTATGATTACTTCCCAAATGGTGAAGGATCAAAAGGATTTAACTGGAGTGGTAAAACATCTGGTTATGAAAATACTGATGAATCTGGTAATCCAGTCAGTCAAGATATCAACACCATCATAAATAATAAAGAAGAAATAGGCGATGGCATTTATGGTGATGATGAAAAATATCTAAATTATTCTATTAATATCAGTAGTGCATGTATGGCTAAAATTAAAGAATATAATGATCAACAAGAATTAAATGATTTAGGTTTCGGTGATTACACTGGTGGCATTGAAAATGTAAAAACTCGTGAATATCGTTCACAATTCTTAAAAGACTTAGAAGAAAGCAGTGAATATGCTGTATGTCGTGAAAAACCAATCATCAATCAATTACAAAAATAGAAAGTAGGTAGGTAAAATATGAAAGAATCTTATTGGGGCTACTGGTTAGTAATGCTAGGTATCTTAGTAATAGGTGTTATGCTTCTAATTAGTAGCACAACTACCGGTACAACTCAAGATTACTACGAGTTAAAGGAGACAGCATCAGCATCTGTAATTGATGCTGTCGACTACTCATATTATCGTTTATATGGTGACTTAAAAATATCGAAAGAAAAATTTATTGAAAACTTTATAAGACGTTTTTCAGAATCAGCAACAATGACTAAAGAATACAATATTTCCTTCTATGATATTAGTGAAGTACCACCTAAGGTAAGTGTTAAAATATCTAGTGTAAGTAATACTGTAAATGTTGCTAATACAACAAATTCCTTTGATTTAGTAAATAAAGTAGATATGATTTTAGTAGGTGGCTCTGAAAATAAAAATTCTGCAAGTAATACTGATACCAGTGTTAAAAGTTGTCTAGAATACCAAGCAACACCAGAATTTGCTAAAGTCATGCAAAGTATTTTAAATGATAAAGATACTAGTTATGTAGGAGTGGCCTTAACTAATCGTATTATTAATGCTAACTTACAAAACCTAACAAAATGGGCTAGTAAGAAAGGTGATTTAAGTAATGCAGGCACTGAATATTTTAGTGAATTTATAAAAGCTATTCTTCTTGATTTTAGTACTTCTTTTGGTAGATCAACAGAAGATGATTTTATTGAAGCAGACCCAACTAGACCTAGTGAAGAATTAACAAGTGAAAATAGAACCTCTGGTATCTTAGGACTTGCTCGTCAAAAAGGTTGGTTAACTAAAGTTGGTTAAAAATACTTTTAAAAGTTAAGGAGAATAAAAATGGATAAAATAAAAGAAGAAATAAAAAAAGTCTTATCAAATAAAAATACATTAACAATTATTATCGTAATTATAGGTATTATATGTCTTTATGCTATATATAACTACCGTGTAACGCAGGCTGTAACTACAATACGTGTTCCTTATGCAAAAAAAGAATTAACTAGTCGTACTCAAATTACAGCCGATTCTATCGGTTATACTGAATTACCTAAAAGAATAGCTAAAAATCTAGGAATAGTTACATCAACTGCTAATATAACTAGTAATTATGTTAAGTATGGTGAAACTATTCCTGCCAATAGCTTTTTCTATAAAGATTATATCGTTTCATTTGAAGAAGCTACTACCAATGAGTTTTCAGATATTCCTGATGGTTATACCGCCTACAACTTAACAGTTGATATCAATTCAACTTATGGCAACTCTATTTATACTGGCAATTATGTTGACTTATTTGTTAAAGCTAATTCCAATGCTAATAGAGTAATCTTTGGTCGTTTAATTCAAGGTATTAAAGTTCTAGCTGTCTTAGATTCTAGTGGTAATGATGTATTTGAATCATCAACTGAGGAAAGAACACCAGCCCAAATGTGGTTTGCACTTCCTGATGAATTATATACATTACTTAAGAAAACTGAATATATTGGTGGTATAACTGTTATGCCAATTCCAAGAAATGCTAGTTATTCAGCAACTGATCGTGATGCAACCATTGATTCGCAATATATTCAAAATTATATCTTGTCAAAATCAATTACTGTTAGTCAAAACTTTAATAGTGATACTAATAATCAAAATACGCAAGATAATGCTAATTTAGGAGAGTAGAAAGGATATTTATGAAGAATGCACTTGCCCCTTTAAAAAGGTTTATACAAAATAAAAATACGGTAACAATTATTTGTATCGTTGTTGGTATTTTAACATTAGTTATAGGTTATAATTACCGTGTTAATAAAGCTATTGATTTAGTAACTATTCCTTATGCTCTAAAAGAAATACCAAGAAAAACACAAATTACTAAGGATATGATTGGACATGTTAAAGTGCCTCGTTCCTTAGTTACTAATGCTAAAAATATTATTCAAACAGATAAAGATTTAATTAACTATTATTCTAGTTATTCAACTGATATTCCAGCTAAAAGCTTATTTTATAAAGAAGCTGTGTTAAAAGAAGAACAAATGCCTGATTATGCTTTTATGAACATGAAAGATGGTAATACTGTTTATTCATTAAAAGTAAATAATAAATCAACATATTCTAATAGATTCCGTCCAGGCGATTATATCGATCTTTATATGGAAGCTAAAGATAATAATAAAGTAATGATGGCAATATTAGTTAAATCAATTAAAATCAAAGCTATAAAAGATTCCTCAGGTAATTCCATTTTAGAAAATACCTTATCTGGTGGAACTCCAGCTGCTTTATTATTCGAAGTAGAAGATAGCTTATTTGATCTTTTAAAGAAGAGTGAATATGTTTCTAATGTTGAAATTATTCCAGTTCCAAGAAACTCAAATTATACGAAAGAAGAAGGTTCAACAACAGTTTCAACAGAAGAAATTACAAGTTATATTTATAATAAAACGGAGACTATAACAAATTAGAAAGAATGTGGTAAATAATGAATGAAGCAATATTTGAACAAATGGACTTTGGTCCTTTGGCAGAATTTTTAGCCGATGATGATATTACCGATATTTCTTATTCTAATAATGGTCAAGTTTGGTTAAAAACATTATCAAAGGGTGTTTATCAAGTAGAACGTCCTGATATTAATAATACTTTTATGGAGAAATTAGCCTTCCAGTGTTCTAATGTTATGGGTAAGACTTTTAATATGGCTCATCCCTTATTAGATGCTGAGTCGGCTGAACTCCGTATGAATTTTATTCATGAGTCAATTGCAACGAATGGCATTGCTTGTCTTATTCGTAAAACTCCTGCTAAAATTCGTTTAAATAAAGAAAAGTTATTAAATGAAGAATATATTACGGAGACTTTACATGATTTTTTAATGAATTGTGTTGCTGGACACTGTAATATTATTGTTGCAGGAGAAACTGGTTCTGGTAAAACAGAGCTCTTAAAATATTTAGCTAGTCATATTAAAGAAAATGAAAAGATTATTACGATAGAAGATACCTTAGAACTACACTTAGACCGTATTTTCCCCCATCGTGATATCGTCGCAATGAAAACAAATAATATTTGTAGTTATACTGATGTTTTAGTAGCCTGCATGCGTCAGAACCCTATTTGGATTTTATTATCCGAGGTTCGTTCCGGTGAGGCGGTTATGTCAGTTCGTAATGCCATATCATCAGGTCATAATATTTTATCAACTATCCATGCTGATAAAGCATCATCTATACCTCTTCGTATGTATTCCTTAATGGAATCTAGTCAAGATGTTGAACAATTTTTAAATACAATCCATAGATATGTACAAATTGGTGTTTATGTTAAAGGATATTTTAGTAAGAAATTTAACCGTTTTCAAAGAGAAATTATTGAAGTGTGTGAATTCTATGTAGATGAAAATAATAAACCATGTACTAATGAAATTTATAAAAAAGCTTTGGATGGTCATTATAGTTTGAAAAATCCTACCCAACATTTACTAGATTACTTAAGTATTCAAAATGTTTTCTTAGATAAAGATACTTTCCATATTGGAAATAATAAAGAGTATGATGGTGATATTGAGGCTGACTTAAAGAAGTATCATGAAGAAGAGGCAGCTGCTGGCAATGTCAATGTACCAGCAAGCAGTACGAATAATTTAAACAGTCAAACAACAAGTACACAAACTGGTAATGTTACTAATCAAAATATAAACACAGCTAGTCCAGTAACTAGTAATCAAAACGCAGGGGTATCAGAAGCTACTTTAAATAATGCTACTAATCAAGTAAAGCAAGACCAAGTTGCAGGGCAACCAAATAATTTAAATGGAGTAGGGGTAGCAAATAACACTAATTTAAACAATAATCTAAAAGAGATGCAACCAAACCCAGCAAACTTAAATAATAATCCTACAAATTTTGGTAATGGCATTTCTAATCAAACGGTGGCTTCAAACCCTGCCAGTCAAATAAGCAATCCTAACACAAGCTTTAATGGTAGTAGTTTATCAAAAAACGGAACCACAAGTTCAAATCCAAGTAGTGAAGAAGAAGTTTTATAGGAGGAATAAAAATGGAGTTAATAATTTTAATAGCTTTAGCACTTTTTGCTTTTTCATATAGAAAAAGTGCTGATGCTTCGGCTAGTGGAGCCTTCAAATTTATTCAAAATGGAGTTGCTAACCTTTATGATAAATATGCTCCTTATACTTATAAGCAAGTCCGTGAGAAAACTAAAGAATTAGGAGAGGAGTATACCCCTAAACAATACATAGGACAAGTTATTTTATTTAGTGTAGTTGCTGGTGGTATTGCTTATCTTTACTTCTATAACTTATTTATAACTATAATATATGCTTTAATTGCTATTGCTTTTATTCCTTATCTTTCCTACTTACGTACCCAAAGAATTTATTCAGAATACATCTTCGAACAAATTCAGACTTATACTACTAACGTTATCATGGAATTTAATACGACTCAGAGTTTTGTTAAATCCCTAGAAGGTGTAGTAGAATCGGGTATTTTAGAAAAACCAGTTGTTGATGATGTTAAAACTATGATTGATATGGCTTATGCTAATGGTACTATCGACCAGTCAATTGCTTATTTTAATGAAAAATATCCATATTATATGGTTAAAAATATGCACCAACTTTTCTATCAGATTACTAAAGAAGGTTCAAGAGATGCAGGGGAATCCCTAGAAAATATGTCCTTAGATATTGATGCTTTAGTAGAAAGTGTTTATCGTGATAGAATGGATAGAGCAAACTTCCATAAAAAGTTCTTAACTTTCGGTATGGCTCTATTCTTACTAGCAGCCGTTATGCAATTTCTTTTAGGAAAAGACTCATATATTAAACTACTTGATATGTGGTATGTACAATTAATCTTACATTTAATAATTATTATTAACTGTTACTTCTTACTTACAGGTGAGAAATATTATAATGAAGATGTGGGGGTAGAGTAATTATGTATTTTGAAATATTGGGTTTATCTGTTCTTTATATCTATGTTTTAAATAAGACTAAAGTTATTGATATTAAAAAATGTATTAATGATAATGTTGGATATTTCTTAAGATTTAAAGAAAGTGATTATGACTTTTTAGTTAGAACTCGTTATGGTGAAGGAGTTGATCCAGACTACTTATTTGGTAAAAGAATTACTCAAGGTTTAGTAGTAGGTTTACTTGTTATTTGTTTCTTTATTAATAAATTTAGTTATATTTATGTTATTGTAGCTATAGTAGCAGGTATTTTAATGTTTAAATCTAGTTATTCTAGTTTAAAGAGTTATTATAAAAATAACTTACATACGATAGATGCCATGTTACCACATTACTTAAAAGGTTTAGAAATCTTAATTCAACACTATACAGTACCAGTTGCTATTGGAAAAAGTGTTGATACGGCACCAGAAATATTTAAAAAAGGCTTATTAGAAATGATTGCTAAAATTAATTCCGGTGATAGTACAATTGAACCTTATATGGAATTTGCTAGAACTTACCCAGTAAGAGATTCCATGCGTATGATGCGTTTATTATACCGTTTAGGTTTAGGACGTCAAGATAGAAAACAAGAACAGTTACTTAACTTCTCAAGGTCTATTTCTAATCTTCAACAAAAAGCTCGTGATACTAAATACAAAGAAAGATTAGATAAGATGGAAAATAAGACTATGAGTATGCTTATTTCTACTGGTCTTGGAGTTATGATTTTACTAGTACTTGCTGTAATGCAAATGATGAATGGATAGAGCTCTTAATTGGGCTCTTTTTTTAGATATACTAATCTTATTAGAAAAGTAATTTCGGTATAAATATAGAAGTTAAGAAAAAAGAATTTCTGGATTAGCCAGAGTATAAAAAATATCCAGATTTATTAACGTCTTCTCTTGATTTATTTTTATTACCTGTTGATACTTTTATTAAACAATTTGAAAAATCAAAAATAAAATTAGGTAGTGATTATGTGGAAAAATTAGCTTTAGCTAGTAATGAAGGATTAATAGAAATAATGTATGAAGATTAGATAGAAAGTTATGGTCTTTTGT
>OLIQ01000532.1_pt1 | contig 16408 bp, 15 predicted proteins | sample 1609631 | NCBI WGS metagenome assembly OLIQ01 (sample SAMEA4350114, study PRJEB24818) | metagenome | biome: human; feature: gut; material: faeces | place: Denmark | collected 2013-09
CTCATAATCAAAACGGTCAGCATAATGATTGTGGGTGCATAGTCCAAAGCAGCAGTAAAACCGCCTGCATATTCATAATAAAAAGGAGTCTCCAGTTTTTGATATTGACTAACCAGAAATGCTTTTTCCTTTTCACTGAATTGGTCTTTTGCTTCATCAGAATTAAGCCATTTCTCCAGATTTAAGATGCGGTTATCATAAAGCTTTCCAACCTCATCCTCTGATAAGCTGTCTGCCCGATAGTAATTATGTTCTCGGAACTCGGAAAATCCAGAGTTAATTAAATCCCTAATATCAGAAAATCCCTGTTTTTTGGAATAGCCAATGTTGCTGGTTTTAATATCTGTCGGGCTGTCAGGATAGGTTTCGTTGATTAGCCGATTTTGCCGAATGACCTCTCGAAGCACATCTTCTGTGATCAGGCCTTCCCATTCCGCTTTTGTATCACGCAAGTACCTTGCTGCCGCAATTCCTGTGTGTGTATCCCCCTCCTCATCCACATAGTCCATGGAAGATATTGCAAAATAGCAAGTAACAGCGATGGCTGCCAGCAATACGATCAGACCGATTTTATTTGCAGTTTTTGAAAATATCTTTTTTATTTCAAATCGAATCATTCCATGTCACCATCCTTTTCTCCAAAATAATACAAAAAGACGTCTTCTAAATTAGGGCGCACAAGTCTTGCATGTTCAAGCGGCTGCCTGGCAGAAATAATTCGTAATTCAACAGTACCATTTTCTGATTTCATATTAGATACTTTATATTGTTTCATCAACTTTGCTGCTTTTTCATGGGAAGTCTGACAAGCCCATACTTTTTGCGGCATGGAAGATACGATTTCATCTAAATTCCCTTGCTGCAAAATCTTACCGTCTTTCATAAGCCAAATATCCTTTGCAATATACTCCACATCCGAAACAATGTGAGTAGATAATATAACAATACGGTTTTCTGACAGCTCACTGATTAGATTGCGAAAACGTATTCTTTCTGCGGGGTCAAGTCCGGCAGTTGGTTCATCCAAAATCAAAATTTTAGGGTCATTCAGTATCGCTTGTGCAATGCCAGCCCGACGTTTCATGCCTCCGGATAATTTCCGCATTTTTTTATTAGCAGCTTTGGAAAGTCCTACCTGTGCAAGTAGTTTGTTTACTTTTTTCTTTGCCACAATCGGGCGAATCCCTTTTAAGGCTGCAATGTATAAAAGATAATCCTTTACCGTAAATTCCGGATAAAATCCAAATTCCTGCGGCAAATATCCTAAAAGATTCCGGTACTCGCCGCCCATTCCCCCAATATCCTGCCCGTCACATAATATCTTTCCACTTGTAGGGGTCAGCAGTGAGCATATCATTTTCATTAAAGTGGTTTTTCCAGCACCATTGACACCTAAAAGTCCATACACACCATTTGAAATCGTAAGATTCAGGTTGTTTACTGCTCGAAAATTTCCAAACTCTTTTGTCAGATTAACTAATTGTAGTTCCACTTAAATCCACCTCCCAAAATTTATTACAATCAAATATGGTTTTATAAATTGCACCAATCAGAAAAACAACAGCAGTTCCAAACAAAGCATACCAAACCGGAAGTGTAATGAGAACGTAAATGGTTTCGTTATTGATAATGAACCACCATATTCCGCTCCATAACAGGCAGAGAATAATAGAAGTTCCCTCATTTACACGACTATTGCTGCACAACGTACCAAAGCAAATGCAAGCAGTCACCACGGCTGGAAACAAAAACTGGATGACAATTTCTGATAGCGCGAGATTGACACTTCCTCTAAGTGTGATACAAAACAGGCTTATCATAAATAAATCGACAATTCCAAATAGAAAGATTCTGGCTGCATATATCTGTCGCAATGAATAAAGGCAGGTCGCTTCTATCTGCATACAGTCACAAGATTTGTTTTTCCAAAATTCCGGTATCATCAGAACAATAAAGAGTACCCCTATCATACCTAACATTCTTATCACATACCTATTGTCTAAAAGATATGGCAAAAGGGTTGCAGCAGTCCATAACAAAAGCATTTGCAGCAGCCACCACCGCTTGCGTATAAGATGTAACTCTGTCCATAAAAATTCCCAATACGTTAGTTGCTTTTCCTGCTCAACGGAGCAATAACTTTCTATTGATTTTCTTACGGTTTCTTTTATGTGCTGTTCATCAGGAATAATATTCTGATTTTCCCGATACCTTTTGAGTTGTTCTTCAATATTCACAAAATCACTCCTCCCTTAGCAGTCTTTCTAAATGTGTTTTTGCCTGTTTTACCCGGTATTTTACTAATGGCAAACCTATTTGTAAGGTGCTGGATATTTCTGTAAGTTTCAGTTCCTGAAAGTAATACAAGATAATAACTTCCCTTAATTCAGCGGGTAATCTATCCAGAGCTGCCTTAATCGTCAGCCTGTTAAGAAGCTCGTCTGTTTCAGGGGGATGTAAACAATCTTGAATTTCTAAAGACTGTTCCTCTAACAAACTTTCTCGGATTTTTTTATAGGAATCCCTGCAAAGATTTCCAGCAATCGTATACAAATAATTTTTGGTTTTTCCCATATAACGGTAGTCAGACAATTTCTCGAAGAAGCGCAAAAAAGTTTCCTGTGTTAAATCTTCTGCGGTTGATGTATCAGGGCAATGATAGTTACAATAGTTCAATATTTCCTTATAGTATTTGCGAACAAATACATCAAAAGCATTTTCGTCTCCACGCTTCATTCTTTGTAGCAACAAAAAATCTATATCCACGAAATCCTCCTTTCCCGTTATTGAAAGTCAATGCGCATTTCTCTTTCTACCATGTATAACGAATGAACACTGTAAAAAGATAGTGTGGCTTCATTTTTTATAAAAATTTTTTCCAGATAGATTGCTTATCCCTATTTATTATATTGAATTGCCCTTATAGCTTCAAGATAGATAATTTGACACCAATTCATCACTTGACATTGTGGCAAAGATTTGGCTGATTTTGGCTATGCCGGACTTTTTGGCAAGGGTCAAACGAAAGTTACCACTGAGATCATTGAACGCTGACGCCAACCACCATTTCCTATAGCAGCAACAGAGCTCTGCCGCTCAGACACGAGTAGCAGGGCTCCTTTTTTACGCGGTATTCGGTCAAGAAGTAAACTTAAAGAGCGGCGTTTAATATCAGACAGCAGATATCCCGGCAGATTTTTGGCTTGATTATCGCTTTCACCACTTTTGAGCATATCCATTTGCGTCGTGAAATGCGACGGAATTATGAGCGGACTTTGATTCCAGTCATAAGGTCTGTCAAACACATCTCCACTTGTGGCGAAAGTACAGAATTGAAGCACGGCGCACATTTTTGAGAAGGGATTGGTAGAACATTTTTGCGCCACCAATAGCGATTTCTGAAATTTTAGAATACGGTCTTTCTCCACTTGCAAGGGAAATGTTAGTAGCCGAATTTTCGGCTGCTAAGGGTAGTCCCGTTTCAGGATATCCTTGTCTATTGCTCAATTGTGAGCGATAGGTTCAAAGGTCGCGTTTTGCTACCTTTAGAATCAAAGGGTTGTAGATTTGTGGGCACCCGGTCATAGCACACTTCTGCGCACGGTGGACATTTTTGGCCATCGTCACTTGTGGCAATGGGAGTGTACCAGACAGTACAGGGTAGCACTCCTCATGCTGTGAACGAAACGCCGAACGTCTTGACTCACTTTCAACATCGTTCAAATTGAACGGTGTTGAGGGTAGTATAACGAAGGTACGTAATATTATTACATATAATCTGCGCGGTGTCATGGAGATCTGCTGCTACAGCCCCCATTCCAAGACCAACGCTCTTATAGACTGTATATATCATAGTCAAGCACCCTGCCGCCCGCTCCTATCCCCTGCCGATTCACGCCGCCGGGCATCCAAGGTCGCATGGGATCTCTGCCCTGAGCGCGTTCAGGAGCTGGCTGGCTATCCGCTGAATGGTCGCCCCTCTGCCGTGACCATGCTCGAGCTGCTCTATAATGGTGTCGCCCGCTATGATGATCTCTCTATTCTAAAATAAGCACTCCTCAACAACACCACCCCGCCACTCTATGTCGAGCAGTGGGGTATTTTTGTGTCTTGATCCCATCCTTCTTCTGAATCATCGCCGAACACCATCAAGTATTCTGCCCTGCGTCGCTTTTCCAGATCTTCATGCAATAACGTCAACGGGCAAATCATAAGGATCCGGTTGTCATAATTTCCCTTCAAAAACTGATCAACCGCCCATCCAGCCATCTTCCGGATAACGAATTCACTCTTGCCGCGTCCGGTTCCCATATCCAGAAGAACTCTTCCGTTCCCCCAATGCTGGAATGCATCACCGATCAATTCTGAAGCATACGCCAACCGCTCCTCCTCCACCGGGGCGTCCCCTCCTATCTGACCCAATGGCACGATTGCTTCTGCAGGCACCACCTCCACTTCCGGCGCTTCCTCTGTCTCCTGAACGGTACAGCACCCTTCCTGCAGCTCGGCGGGCTCTGGCGTCTGGGGACTGGATGTTCCCTCTGCCTCTACTTCCGGCTCTGCTGCCTGTCTGGTGAGTTCCGGCTCTGCGTTCAATTGTTCCAGCTCTGCAATCGCTGCACGGGCGCTTTCTGTCCATTCCCGCTGCTCTTCCTCGGTCAATGGGTTCTCCTTGCAGTTGCGTAGATATTCCTCATATTCATGGGTTCCGTTCTTTTCATCGGACAGCTTCAGGAAAAAACCGCCGAATGGCCAATGTGTCTTCATATTATATTTTATGCCCCTCCTTATAAAAAAGGGCGCACAGCCCAGCCATCTTGCCAGACCATGCGCCGGTTTGTCAGTGTCTGCCAGAAAAGGCTCTGGTCAAACGCTTCGTTCTGTGCTATTATAGGGGCGGGAACATACACACATAGATTTTTCCCGTCTCTATCGCCGCTTTGCCTGCGCCAACAGGTAAGGCGGTTTTTGTTTTACTGTTGCACATTGGCCTTCGCCTCGAGTGCTGCCGCCGCTTCTGCAAACCTCCGCATGGCGCTGCTGTAGCCAATTTCAAAGGAACTCTCGGCAATGGGCGCGACCAACCCTTCCAGAATTTCAGATAGAATCGCGTTCTGTACGTCACCCAAATACGGTCGAACAAGCACATCTAGCTGATGAAAGCTTGCCTCCGCAGCACTTTTGAACTTCTCTTGACTCTGCTTGATCTCGTCAGCGGTCTGAAATACATCTTCTAAAAAACTCATTTTAATCTCCTTTTTAGCATGACACTGCCTCATCGTCAATCAGGTTCCCTTTTACGTTATTTTCAACCATGTTATAGCTCCTTTTCCTTAAAATTCACTGTTGAAAGCAGATGCATTGTCGGTATAATGCTCGCCTTAGTCGTAATTCGAGACCCTCTGGTACATTTTCTCGACGGTCTCCTCCGTAACGCATCTGATGAGCAGCTCCGGCTCGCCTGTCTCATTCAGGATAGGCCTGATCCGCAGCGTTGTGCCGTCGTTCAGATGGTACAGCAGCCCCTTGTGTAGCGGAGCATCGTAAAAGCAGGGCAGGATGCACATCCCCGTGTCGGCCGTCTTTCCAGCCAAGATGTTGTTGAGTGTCGCCTCTGCATACTGCTCCTCTTCACGGTTCTCGGGCAGAAGATTTGCATCATTGAAGTAAAGCTCGATCATATCAGTTCTCCTTTCATTATGCACATTTGTTGTTCTTCAGAGTTTGGGTCAAAGCCTTGTCCGCCGGGCAGATGGACTGCAGCAGCCCTCGCGCCTCGCTCTCCAACCGCTGGAGTTCGGCACGCACTTGCTCCCATTCCTTCAGCTCCCCGCTGGCGACTCCCTCACGGAGCGTGCGTCTTACAGCTTCTGCCAGCGCCTCCTCCAGCCTTGCATGATAGGTACAAATATCGTACTCCACCCCGCCGTCGGCCTTCGCATGCGCCTTTTTCAACGTGTAATACACGCTGCCCGCGTCCAGATAATAATTCTTCCAAATTTTTAGCAATTTCAACACCTCTAAATTATATTTTTTGTTTATTTTGCCAGAGTCCACGCACAGTTTCCCTTGTTGGCAGGGTGCTGCCCGGGCTCTATGTTCTACCTGTCATATGGTCCTCCTTTTGAATTGAATCGTGTTTTTTAGAACGGTCTTGCTGTCTGCTCCCAACAGTGCCAAAGCGGGTCAGATCTTTCACCCTACCAGCGCTATGGGATTTTCAGCGGTCTACTGCACTGCATGCCACTTCCTCCTTTTTTGCCCCTGTTATGGCGACCTCAGCCTTGCAAAGCAGGGCTCAACATTGCAAAAGCAGAAATTGTGTTTTTTCGCTTTTCATCGATGTTTTTCGCCGACATTGCAAAATTGCAATCATACACCCTCAGCAGCCGTTACGCCACTGCCGTGCTCCGTGTCAGGGCTGTAACGCCGCAGACTCCGACCTCTGGTACAATTTGCCGGACGTTTTTGATGAGACCATCGCCACTCAGTTCGCTGCGCGCATGGTTATAGGTACTTTCACTGCATCCAGTTTTTTCCACAACCAGTCGCTGAAGCTCCTTGCTGACCATACGGTTCCCCGGGGCGGCATTCAACGTACGCAGGATCTCTCTCTGAACTTCTGCATACTTCTGCCCTTTATTGTCCGGCTTCTCCCGACAAAAATCCTCGTCCTTCCAATCCGAAGTCGAGTCAAACTTCAGCCTTACCGTCTTGATTCCCCTGACCTCTACCGTCTCGGTGGTAAAAAGGATCGTATCCGCCGGTACACCATAGCTGCTCTTTTCGTGGGAGACGTAACTTTTGCTGCCATCCCTCGTATGCCCCATAATCAGCACGCTGCGGGCGGTGTCCCAAAGTTCACCCGATCCATTCAGGCGCTTGCGCCCAAACGCGGATGGATTTTTGTTGGTATGCGTCACCAGCAGGATGGCAAACCCCTGTTGCTGTGCCAGCATGCGCAGGTCTTGAAGCACCCTCCGCATCTGTTGACGGTTGTTCATATTGGCAGAATTAGGCAAAAACGCCTGAAGCGGGTCAACAACCAGCACCAGCGGATTCGCCGCAATGATCCAGTTCACCAGATCCGGGTCTCCGAGGTAGGGCATTTTCCCCTTCTTTTTGTAGTATACATCAGAATCGATCACCACGACCTTGCCCAGATCAGCACCAGCAGCAGCCATACGCGGGCACAGCACAGCATCGATGGGGTCCTCGCCCGCAAGGATCACAACGTTGCCCGTGCGCTCGGGTGCCTGCGGAAAAACCTCCGTAGCCTCGCCCATGGTCAGGGATCTCGCGATCTGCGCCACGAATTGCCCCTTGCCTACACCGCCGTCACCGCAAAGCAGCGTGATTTCGCCGCACTGCAGACGTCCGGATGCCAACATTTCATGATTTTTGGGCGTCACATCGCTCAACCGCTGAAGAACAACGCCTCTCTGGTTCAAAGCATCCAGCTCAAGCTCCGCTACTCCCCCGGCGAGGTCTGCGGGCGCTGCAACGGGCGCGATATCCTGTACCACCCCCTCGTCAGCTACCTGTGCCTTCATGGGCAACTGCAGCAGATTCGTATTGAAAATGTCATTTTTTTCCATGTTCACATTCCTCCTTGTCCAAATAAATTTTTGACGATGTTCAGTTTTCAAGGTGCTCCACCCCGCTTTCACAGGGCAGCCGCCTGCTCCGTCGTGCAGGGGCAGCTTCTAGAAAACTCTAACATTTTTTCTCCACGCCAAAAGTATATCACCATTTGATTGTTATGTCAATCATTTGTAGTCAACATATGATTTGATAGTTCTTTTATCTCATTCTTTTTATATTTCATAATCATTCATAAGCTTTAACAAATAAAAATTCCTCTTTCATTTTGAAAACAATTGTGTTATATTGTAATCAATAGGAAAGGAGCACACTCAACATGACTACTGGAGAACGTATTCGATCAGCTCGGCAACAAAAAGGATTTACGCAGCGAGAGCTTGCCGAAAAAATCGGTATTGCACCTGCAGGCATTGGTCAATGGGAAAACGATGTTCGAAACCCAAAATTGTCATCATTGCTAAAAATCGCTACAGCACTAGACATAGACTATCGCGATCTTGTAGGTGATGATGATCCAAAGCGTGACTCTCTGCGCCCTATGGTAAGTATCAACGACTCAGAAATCAATGGTCTTGTAGATGATCTGCTTCTCTTGCAGCATACTTTTCAGGAAACCGGCAATCCCATCACAGACGAGCGACGCGAATTATGGCTCAAGGAACAGGTAGCAAAAAGGACGCAGGAACCCATCAAAACAAATATCCTGACCCAACTTGCAGCAAAACGATTAGGTTGGTTCGCTTCAGATGAAGCCACAGCAGAAAATTCCTCAGCTGATCAGTTTATACAGGAATTGACCGACCTTATGAAAACGATGAATTTGGATGGTCGTATGGCTATTCTCCATCACGCCCGTGAACTTGCCAGAATCCCTGACTATCAAAAGAGCATTCCCTGATAGATTACCTTCAACTGTCAGCACACCACATCAGCTTTTACCGAACTTCTCGAAAATCTGGACAACGAAGTAGATTGATTCCATCCCCCTCATTTCTCTTTTCATAGAGTAATGGGGGTATTTTTATGCCATCCACCAAAAAAAGCAGCCCCACCACCCGGCGGGGCCACTCATGAAGTGTACAATTCAGTTTTTACAGGTTCATCAGGGGGCTGGTCTGGGTGCCGCGATCCACGATATCCTTATCCTTGATGCCCAACAGGTAGCGCTGGGTGATCATGATATTGACGTGCCCCATCAGGCGAGAGACACTGTACAGGTCCAGTCCGTTCTTCAGCTGCATCTGTGCGAAGGTGTGGCGGCAGGTATGAGGGCTGACCCGCACCGAGGGCGAGACCCCCACCTCTTTTGCGGCGTGCTTCAATATCCGTGCTACGGCTTCATCGGTCATCGGCTTGCCTGTTTTGCTGGGGAAGAGATTCTTGTAGCGGGTAGGGTGCTCCTTCAGGTAGCCATCCCGGAGCGTGCAGTACCTGACGAGCTGCTTGGAGAGTGCGGGCGATTTGGGCACGACCCGTTCCTTGCTGCCCTTGCCGTGCTTAACCAGAATATAGTCCTGCTTGATGTCCTCCGGCTCCATCAGGATCATTTCGTTGCAGCGCATCCCGGTATCGAACAGCAGCATGATGATGGTCTTGTTCCGTACCTCCAGAAAATCCTTGCTGTCGTAGAACTGGATCATCCGCTTCATCTCAGCCACTGTAAAGGTATCGATGATCGTCCGGGGCTGACGCAGGCACTTTACCTTTTTGGCCGGATTGTCCCGCTCCTCCAGATAGCCCTCATTGACCAGATAGTTGAACCATGTGCGCCACACCTTGAGCAGGTCGTTGATATAGCGGGACGTGTTGCCCGCGTCCTGCTTCTCCTTCATCAGGTCCCGGATGTGGCGGGGACGGACGTCTTCCAGCTCAGTGATCTGCTTCAGCTCCACATATTCCAGCAAAAAACGGGTCGCAGCCTTATAATTGCGCACAGAGCCTTTAGCCAGATGGCGGCATTCACAGTCGTAGATAAATTCATCACGGAGATCTTTCAAACACATAAAAAAACACCCTTTCCTTCATGGCGGACCACAAAAGAAAGGGTGAAAAATTGCTAGATAAGCTTATCGTACCAAATCAGGCTTGTTCGTAGTTGAGCAAGACAAACTCCGGTCGACAAATCATCCAATTTTTAACGCAGCTGCGCAATTAGCAGTTCTCAGCGAAGTACTTAATGGTACGGACCATCTGAGAGGTGTAGGAGTTCTCGTTGTCGTACCAAGACACGACCTGAACCTGATAGGTGTCGTCGTCGATCTTAGCGACCATGGTCTGGGTAGCGTCGAACAGAGAGCCGTAACGCATACCGATGACGTCAGAAGAAACGATCTGATCCTCGTTGTAGCCGAAGGACTCAGAGGTAGCAGCCTTCATAGCAGCGTTGATAGCTTCCTTGGTGACATCCTTGCCCTTGACAACGGCAACCAGCAGGGTGGTAGAACCGGTGGGAACGGGCACGCGCTGAGCAGAGCCGATCAGCTTGCCGTTCAGCTCGGGGATGACCAGGCCGATAGCCTTAGCAGCACCGGTGGTGTTGGGAACGATGTTCTGTGCGCCAGCACGAGCACGGCGCAGATCGCCCTTGCGCTGAGGACCGTCCAGGATCATCTGGTCGCCGGTGTAAGCATGAACGGTGGTCATGATACCGGAAACGATGGGGAAGGTCTTGTTCAGGGCGTTAGCCATGGGAGCCAGGCAGTTGGTGGTGCAGGAAGCAGCGGAGATGACCTGATCCTCAGCGGTCAGGGTCTTCTCGTTGACGGAGTAGACGATGGTCTTCAGATCGTTGCCTGCGGGAGCAGAGATAACGACCTTCTTTGCGCCAGCCTGGATGTGAGCCATGCTCTTCTCCTTGCTGGTGTAGAAGCCGGTGCACTCCAGAACGACGTCAACGTTCAGCTCGCCCCAAGGAGCATCCTTTGCGTCCTTAACAGCGTAGATCTTGATCTCCTTGCCGTCAACAATGATGGAATCCTCGGTGGACTCGACAGTGTGCTTGCCCTCGCCGATCTTGCCGCAGAAAGAGCCCTGAGCAGTATCGTACTTCAGCAGGTGAGCCAGCATCTTGGGGCTGGTCAGGTCGTTGATTGCGACGACCTCGTAACCCTCAGCATCAAACATCTGGCGGAAAGCCAGACGGCCAATACGACCGAAACCATTGATAGCAACTCTAACAGCCATTGTAATAGTACCTCCTAATTATTTTACCCATAATCGGATAAATCACGGTATCTTTATTGTAGACCAAAACCGGCAAACTTTCAAGTATCTGCTAAAAAATTAACAACACAATTTTATCTTTTTTTGCTTTTGTATGATTTTATGCACCCTGCCACAAAGCTTTTGTTCAATTACACCAAGGGTGCACAGCCGTTTTTGTCAGTTATTTCCAGCTTTTCCCTTTCCAATGCAGGCAAGCCCCATGCCGCCGATGCAGCACAGCGCAAGACCGGAAAGCAGCTCCGGCAGCACCGCCGCAGCGCTGCCGCCAAAGCCTGCTGCCAACAGCAAAAATACCCGGGGCAGTTCCCAGCACAGGCACAGGCAGAAGGCTGCAAGCGCCGCAGCGTGCAGGGTGCGGCCGTTCTCCGGCTGGGGCAGGTACAGCGTGCGCGCCAGCGCCGCCAGAAACAACAGCGCCGCCAGCTCCTGCCAGACCGCTGCTGTGGGCTGCACCCTGTGCCAGCTGGAGCTGTTCTCCATAAAGCGCATCAGCACGTTCCAGTAAAACAGCGCACTGCCCGCTATGGCCAGCGGCAGACCGCCGGCAGGCGTTTTCCAGCCATCCCCGCGCAGCCAGCTGCGCCCGAGATTGCTCAGCCACACGGCACAGGCTACCTCCAGCAGAATGCGCACAAAAGTGCTTACCGTACCGGCAGCGAACACGAACTGCGCCGCGCCGGCAGCCAGCATACACACTGCCCCGGCAAAGGCCAGCACGCCTGCCGCCGGGCGGCGGCTGCGCAACGGCTCCGGGGACAGCGGGCGGCTGCGGCCAGCCAGCACTGCGGCCAGCACCACAGCGCCCAAGGCAAGATACCGCCACCACACCGCGCCGGCGGTGCACAGACCGGTGGCGGCGTCCGTAGCAAAGGCAAGGTCTGCGCCGCGGCCAAGGCCAAGCAGCACGCAGAGCAGGATAACAACGAACTCTAACGGTTTCATTAGCGCTCCTCGATGGGCTTATATTTCTGGCGCACGCCCAGATACTTGTAGGCCGGGCGGATGATACGGTTGGCGAAGATCACCTCTTCCACCCGGTGTGCGCACCAGCCCGGCACACGGGCGATGGCAAACAGCGGGGTGTACAGATCCTCCGAGATGCCCAGCATATTGTAGATCAGGCCGCTGAACAGGTCCACGTTGGCGCACACCGGCTTGGAGCTGCCCTTTTCCTCGGCAAAGATGCCGGGTGCCAGCCGCTCGATGCTGCACAGCATATTGTACTCTTCCTCAAAGCCCTTTTCGTAGGCCAGATGCTTTGCGCGCTGCTTCAGGATGACCTCACGGGGGTCGCTGATGGTGTACACCGCATGACCCATGCCATAGATCAGGCCGGAGCCGTCACCCACCTGCTTGCGCAGGATGCGGCGCAGATACTCGCGCACCTCGTCGTCATCCTCCGGGTTCTCAACGTGCTTGAGGATATCCTGCAGCTGGCGGTTGACCATCAGGTTCGCGCCGCCGTGCTTGGGGCCCTTCAGGGCACCGATGGCCGCAGAGATAGCCGAGTAGGTGTCCGTGCCGGAGGAGGACAGTACGCGGGTGGTAAAGGTGGAGCAGTTGCCGCCGCCGTGGTCTGCGTGCACCAGCAGGCACATATCCAGCAGCTTTGCCTCCTCGTGGGTAAACTTCTGATCCGGGCGGTAGGTGCTGAGGATGTGCTCTGCCGTGCTCTGGCCGGGCTTGGGCAGGTGGAAGAACATACTCTGTTTATCGTAGTAACGGCGCTTCATCTGATAAGCGTTCACCATCATGGTGGGCATACTGGCGATCAGGTTGATGCTCTGATTCAGGATGTTCTCAAGGCTCAGATCCTCAGCGCGGTCGTCGTAGGAGTACAGGCCCAGCACGCAGCGCTGCAACTTGTTCATGATATTGGGCGAGGGTGCGTTCATGGTGTCCATAAAGCCGTCCGGCAGTGCGCGGGATTCTGCCAAGATCTCGCAGAAATCGTCCAGCTGCTCCCGGGTGGGCAGGCTGCCGAACAGAAGCAGCCAGATCACTTCCTCAAACACGAAGCGGTCGTTGCGGTAAGCCTCGTCCACGATCTCGTTGATGTTGACGCCCCGGTAGATCAGCTTGCCGGGGGTGGGGATCACATGACCTTCCTGATCCTTTTTGTAGCCCACAACGTCACAGACGTTGGTCAGGCCGGCCAGCACGCCGGTGCCATCCGGGTTGCGCAGGCCGCGCTTGACCCCCAGCCGCTCGCTGGTCTCCGGATCGATGTAGTTGTTTGCGATGTACTCCTCGCACAGGGTACGCATGGTCGTCGGGTCCAGCGTTGCCACTTCTGCGTGTGCAAAGTTCATAGGAGTGCTCCTTTCCGTCTCTTACTTTTTATACTTTCCGATCCCGTCCATCCTACGCTCTGATGGACATACTTTTATAATATCGCTTTTGTGCAGTAAATTCAAGCGCTAAGTGCGCACTTCTCACCGTAAAGCGCAAAAATGCAGGTTTTTCTCTGCGCATTTCCCGCCGGTTTGCACGCCGCCGGGCGTATGATGCTTCTGAAGCTTGCGTTCCGGGAGGAGGTCTAGTATGAAACGTTCCTTTTTGCTGCTGTGCGCCGTTCTGCTGGTGCTGGGCTGCGCCCTGCCGTGTGCTGCCTACCGCCTTGCCCGCATGACCCTTGCGCAGAGCACCGCTCCGTCCGCAGCAGAAGCATCCTCTGCCGCTTCGGAAGAAGGCAGCGGTCAGGCCACCTCCCCTGCTGACACAGCCGATACCGTCTGCTTTACGGATCAAAGCACCGGGCAGGCGGTGGAGCTGCCGCTGCGGGAGTATCTCATCGGGGCGGTTGCCGCCGAAATGCCGGTCAGCTGGCCGGATGAAGCACTGAAGGCACAGGCGGTGGCGGCGCACAGCTATGCCCTTTACCGCCGGGATCACAGCACGGAGGAAAACGGCGCATGGTTCACCGCAGACCCCGCCCGGCGGCAGGGCTGCCTGACCGATGCGGTGCTGCACAGCTACTGGGGCACCGCCTACGCGGCCAACTACGCCCGGCTTTCCGCGCTGGTGGATGCGGTACAGACGCAGGTGCTGTATTATGGGGACGCCCCCGCCGGGACAAGCTACTTTGCCATGTCCAATGGCCGCACCGAAGCCAGCGAGAACGTCTGGGGCACTGCCCTGCCCTATCTTGTACCGGTGGACAGCAGCACCGACACCGCCGCCGACAACTATGAATACACCCTGAACCTTTCTACCGCCCAATTACAGCAGCTGCTGGCCGAACGGCTGGGCATCGCCGCTGATCTTTCGCAGCAGGCGCAGTGGTTCGGCACGCCGATGCTCACCCCCTCCGGCTATGTAGACAGCCTGCCGGTCTGCGGGCAGACGGTGCAGGGTACCGCCCTGCGCAAGGCGCTGGGGCTGCGCAGCACCTGCTTTACGGTGGTCTGGCAAAGCGGCACCTTCTCCTTTACCACAAGGGGCTACGGCCACGGCGTAGGCATGAGCCAGTGGGGCGCAAAGGCGCTGGCAGAGCAGGGTGCAGACTACCGCGCCATTCTGGCGCACTACTACCCCGGCACGGAACTGCGGGGGGAATAGCGGCAGAACAAAGCGGAAAATTTATTTTAAATAAAGTCCTAAATTACGCAAATGGAGCCGCTGCACATTGCCTTGTGCAGCGGCTCCAAATTTATATCCTTTTATCAGCCGAACAGCTGTGCAAACCAGCTTACGGTGGTCTCGGCGGCGGTCTCTACCGTGGTCTCCACCTGCTGGACCGTCTGCTGCAGCTTGGTGCCCTCGGCGTCCTTGAGCGACCAGTAGGTCTGGGTGCTGCTTGCACTGCCAGACACCGTGAAGTCCGATGCAAAGCACAGGCTCTCGCCCGCAGAGTCTGTCACCAGCACCATATAGGTGTAGCTGCCCTCCGGCAGCTCCCCGAAGCGGATCTGGCTGTCCAGCGTGTTCAGAGAGAAAGCGGCGGCATTCACCTGTGCCGCCGCGCTCTGCACAGTTTGGTCAGCTGCGTCCAGAACCGCCACCTGCACACTGGTCAGGGTAGTACCGGTGGCGCTGTTGGCTGTACCGGTCAGCGTCATGCCGCTGCCGGTGCGAAGATTTACCGGGTAGCGCACCCCTTCCAGCCGCAGGCCATCGGCCTGTGCCGCCACGCTGTTATGATCTGCGGTGACGTACCAGTAGCAGGAAGATCTTGCAATGGACACGCTGGAGCTTGTAATAGGGATGCGGCCGTAGCCGATGTTCCCCGCCGGGTCGGAGCAATAGAAAATACCGTTGGTGTAGTCGGTCAGCAGCACCGCATGGGGCTGGGTACGGTCGTAAAGGACGATGCCCTCCGGGTGCTGCTCCAGCAGAGAGATCAGCACCGCCGTTTTGCTTTGCAGGCTGGAGGGCAGGGTGGCGTAGCCCACCTGCATTTCCTTATATGTAAAGCTGTGCGCAAGGCCGTTGGCCCATGCTGTGGAGCGCACACTGTTCTCGGTCACGTTCGTCCAATCGGTCAGCCCGTCAAAGTAGGCACGGCGGCGCAGCATCATGGCTGCGGAAGCCAGCGTGCAGGTGCCGCCCCGGCTTTGCTTGAAGTAGAAGCCTGCGTCCACGTTCAGATCCACTGCCAGTGCAGCGGGCAGACAGGTAAGCAGAAAGGCAAAGCTCAGTATCAGGGTCAGCAATCGTTTTCTCAGGGTGTGCGGTGCGGTGGTATTCACGGTTCGGTATTTCCTTTCTTGTTTCTTTGCGGATCTCATAGGGATCTACCGCTAAAAAGTATACCAGCCTGTAATCCTTTTGTAAACAATCTTCCGTCTATTTTCTCAATATCAACACGTTTTGGGGATATCCGTTGGCTGCTTTTCACAATTTTTTCTGCAATATTCCACGCATCTGACAAAATTTCGTCCTACCCACCGCACAAATATGAAAAGATATTTCTTTTTTCGCCCGTTTTTCGGGTGCCAAACTGCAAAAAGCACCCGCAGCATTCTCCCTGCATTTCATTGCAAAAAACGGGAAACTGCTGCGGGTGCTTTATTATTTATGCTTCTGACAGACGTTCGGGTCACAAAATTTTATGCAGCTCCTGCACAAGGTCGCCGATCACGATGGGCTTGGACAAAAAGCCGTTCATGCCGCTTTCCAGCGCGTTGCGGCGATCCTCGTCAAAGGCGTTGGCGGTCATGGCAATGATCGGCAGCGTTGCCCGGGCAGGGTCGTCCAGCGCGCGGATCTTCCGGGTGGCGGTATAGCCGTCCATGATCGGCATCTGCACATCCATCAGCACCAGATCATAGCTGCCCGGCGCTGCGGTGTTTACCTTTTCCACCGCCACAGCACCGTTTTCAGCCGTATCGACAAGGAAGCCGTACTCCCGCAGGATCTCCTGTGCGATCTCACGGTTCAGCTCATTGTCCTCCACCAGCAGGATCTGTTTGCCCTTGAAGTCGGCGTTCTTTTCCGGCAGAAGCCCCTGCGCCGCATCCGTCTGCTTCTGACCAAGGGCGCTCATCAGGGTCTCGCGCAGGTCGGACATAAACATGGGCTTGGAGCAGAAGGCGGTCACACCGGCGGCCTTTGCTTCCACCTCAATGTCAGACCA
>OLIQ01000538.1_pt1 | contig 16301 bp, 14 predicted proteins | sample 1609631 | NCBI WGS metagenome assembly OLIQ01 (sample SAMEA4350114, study PRJEB24818) | metagenome | biome: human; feature: gut; material: faeces | place: Denmark | collected 2013-09
GCGCACCGCCGCAGGCAGTATCGGGTATACGGCAAGGCGGCGGAACGAAGCACGGCGGAAAAATCAGAGCTTGATCTCGATCTCCACGCCGGCGGGAAGCTCGAGGCCCATCAGAGCCTCAACGGTCTTGGGGGTGGAGTTGGTGATGTCGATCAGGCGCTTGTGGGTGCGGCGCTCGAACTGCTCACGGGAGTCCTTATACTTATGAACAGCGCGCAGGATGGTGACGATCTCCTTCTTGGTGGGCAGAGGGATGGGGCCGGAGACGGTAGCGCCGGTGCGCTTGGCGGTCTCGACGATCTTCTCTGCGCTCTGGTCGATGACCTGGTGGTCATAGGCCTTGAGACGAATGCGGATCATTTCTTTTGCCATTTTCGGTTTCTCCTTCATTTTGTACGGTTTTCTTGCTTTGTCGAAGCCGTACGGTGAGAGGTTTTCTTGTACGCTTATCCGTGCGTATCATTCCGGCTCATAGAAAAACCGGCACGAATAAACGGCCGGTCCACACATGGCGCAGCGATCTACGCAACGTACAGATATTCTCTCAGCCGCCCGATGTTCGGACATACTCCCCGAAAGTTACCTCAGAAACCTGAGCAATCTCCCGGTTCATCGCAATATCGCGCAAATAGGGCAGGATGCGCCCAATCGCGGACTTGCATATAGTACCAAATTCCGTTGCACATGTCAAGACAAATTTCACTTTTTTCTTGAGAAATTTTTTAGCAGTCTCTTTTCGCGGCAACTGTGGCGGATTTGGCGCAAAAACGCGGCATATTGCCCCCTCCCTGCCGATATATTTAGGGGCAAAGGAGTTGATGGACATGGCAATGGCCTGGCTTTGGACGGGAATGGTGGCAGTCTCGCTCATTTTCGGCGCGCTGACGGGAAACTTGAATGCGCTCAGCGCGGCCGCGCTCGAGGGCGCGCAGAGCGCGGTCGAGCTGTGTTTGGCGATGTGCGGCGTGATGTGCCTCTGGACGGGCGTGATGGAAGTGATGAACCAGTGTCATCTCACCGACCGCCTCGCTTCCCTCTTCCGCCCGCTGCTCAAGAGGCTCCTGCCGAACGCGAGCCGCGACAGTGAGACGCTGGCCGCGATCTCCGCTAACCTCTCTGCCGATCTTTTGGGCCTTGGCAACGCGGCCACGCCGCTCGGCATCCGCGCCGCCTGCCGTATGAGCCGCGGCTGCAAGGGTACCGCATCGGATGAGCTGTGCCTGCTCGTCGTTTTGAATACGGCGTCCATTCAACTGTTGCCCACCACGCTCGCAGGCGTGCGCGCTTCGCTCGGTGCCGCCGACCCGTTCGACATTCTGCCCGCCGTGTGGCTGACGTCGCTTCTGTCCGTCCTCGCAGGGCTCCTTGCCGCAAAGCTCTTCGCCCACTTCTGGAGGAATTGAACCTATGGCGCTCTCTACGCTCATCGTGCCCGTACTGCTCACCTTCACGGCCTGCTTTGCCCTCGGCAAGCGTGTCGACGTCTACTCCGCCCTCACCAAAGGCGCGGAGGAGGGACTCACGGTGCTGCTGCACATTCTGCCGTCACTCATCGCACTGCTCTCCGCCGTCTACATGTTCCGTGCGTCCGGCGCGATGGAGGCGCTCGGCGCGCTTTTAGCCCCCGCACTCGACAAGATCGGCATTCCTGCCGAGACTGCGCCGCTTCTCTTCATCCGCCCCATCTCCGGCAGCGGCGCGCTGGCTGTCGGATCGGAGATCATGGACTCCTACGGCGTCGATTCCTATGTCGGCCGCGTTGCGGCGGTCATGCTCGGCTCGAGCGAAACGACGTTCTACACCGTCGCCGTCTATTACGGTGCAGCGGGCATTACGAAAACGCGCTATACTATCCCCGCCGCGCTCTGCGCCGACGTGGTGATGTTCCTCGCATCCGCGTTTTTTGTGCGGCTACTCATGGGCGCGTAAAAAGGAGCCGCCGCAGGCAGCTCCTTTTCCTTTATTCTTCTGTTCTCACGCGGATGCGCAGGGCGCATTTTCCTCTCTGCCCGCCGATAGTAATTGCATAGCGCAGGGCCAGCATCCCGCCGTCCTCATCTAGCTTCCACTTGACCGACTCCGCCTTCACTGCGACCGGCAAGGTTCCGTAGGGCACGGCATAGAATGAGGTGTGCTCCTTCCCCTCCGCAAAGACCATCTCGCTCGTCACCTCGCCCGTGCGCGTCAGAATGATGCAGTCCGGCGCGAGGGCAAGGCGCGTCGCGGTGGTCACCTTGCCGTCCCCGTCCGTTTCCTCATAGCGCAGGAGATAGCCGTCGCGCGTTTCCTCCATCGTGCCGCGCACGCGGAGATCTGAGCTGTCGGCGCTCATGCCTTCGTATTGCTGCTCGCCGTGCACGGTGAGCCAAACGTTTCTTTTCATACAGTCCTCTTTCTCATTTGTTTCTGTCATCATACTACGGCGGAGAGCGGGACACAAGGCGCATTTGCATTTTTTGTGCGTTTCCCTGTTTTTGCTATGGTAAAATGCAAAAGCGCGTGCTATAATCTCCGGTAAGCAAATTCTCTGTTCCGTCAAAGGAGGCGTCACTATGAAAATTGATCTGACGGAAAAGCAATTCCGCCGTCTTCTTGATCTGGTCTACGTCGGCAACTGGGTGATGAACTCCACCCGCGGCGACGACCGTATCCGCGAATACGACGATGTAGAGAGCACCGTATTCGCCAACTGTCTCTCCCACGGCATGGTGCCGCTGGTCGAGGCCTATCAGGGCGAACTGATCCCCTCGCGCGCGTTTGCCGAGGGCGGCATCCACGAGGCCATCATGGCCTACGAGGACACGATGTTTTTCGAAATTCTCGCTCAGGAGCTTGCCCTGCGCGATATGGACAGCGACGCGCCCACGCCCGAAAATGTCGACGAGCTGCGCGAGCGTATGGACACGTACTTAGGCGAATTCGAGCAGCACGGCACCGACAACATCACCGTTGAAATGTAAAAGTGTAACAGAAGACAACGAGGTCTCCGCTTAAAAAGCGGAGACCTCGTTGTCTTCGCGGCCGCAGCCGCGAAATGTTTTTGATCCATAAATCGCTGCGACAAGTGCGTGGCGATTTATTCTTCTCGCTCCGCGCGTGTCGAGCCGCCCTGCGGGCGGCGAGGCACGAAGCGGAGCGCATCCCCTATTTTTTAAGGATGCCAACGGCATCCTTAAAAAATAATCACGTCTTGATCCCCATCGTCTCCCACTTGCCGCTGCGGTAGCGCAGGAAGAAGATGGCGCCGCGCACCGACCAGTCCACGATCGCGTGCGCGAACCACACGCCGATGACGCCGTAGCCCATGTATTTGCCCAGCACGTACGCAAGCAGCACGCGCACGACCCACATCGTCAGCATACTGGCGAGCATCGTGAACTTTGCGTCGCCCGCCGCACGCAGGAAGCCCGGCACCATAAACGCCGGTACCCAGATGAAGATGGATGAGATGCCGTGGATCAGCGTGACCGTGACGGCGAGCTTTTCCGCCTCTGGTGAGACGTTGTAGACACGCATGATGAGCGGCAGCAGCGCGATGATCGTCAGGTTGACGGCCGCCATGATGCCGTAGGTCCACTTGACAATTTTTCTGAGATACTCGCGTGCCTGATCGAATTCGCCCGCGCCGACGCACTGGCTCACGACCGCGGCAAGGCCCAAGTTGATGGCCTGACCGGCAAAGCAGTTGAAGTTTGAGATGGTGTTGCCGATGGCGTTCGCCACCATCGATGCCGTACCGAACGTCGAAATCAGGCTGAAAAGTACGAGACGCCCCAGCTGGAACATGCCGTTTTCGACGCCGCTTGGCACGCCGATGTAGAAGATGTTCTTCATCAGGCGCATATCGACACGAAAGCTGCGGATATCAGAAAGGTGCAGCATCAGATCGCGGTTGAAGAGCAGCGAGAGGATGACGACTGCCGCGACCGTGCGGGACACGAGCGTCGGGATCGCGACGCCCGCGACGTCCATACCGAAGCCAAAGATCAAAACGGCGTTGCCGATCACGTTGATACTGTTCATCAGGAGCGAAACTTTGAGCGACACGTCGCTGTGGCCCATCGTGCGGAACAGCGCCGCGCCGCCGTTGTAGAGCGCGATGCCCGGAATGGATGCCATCACATATAAATAATAAGTGTTCGTCGCCGCCATGACGTCGGGCTCGATATGGCCGAACATTACGGTCAAAATCTGCGTGCGGAAGAGGTACAGCAGCGCCACGAAGAAGATCGACACCGCGCCGAGCAGCGCGATGAGCTGCTGGCCCGCGTTGCAGGCGTCCTCCTTCTGTCTTTGTCCGATGTACTGGCCCGCGACGGCTGCGCCGCCGGTCGCCATCGCCGAGAAAATGTAGATCATCAGATTGCTGATCGAGTCGACGAGCGACACCGCGCTGATCGCCGCGTCGCCAACGGTCGCAACCATCAGCGAGTCGGCAAGACCCACTGTAATGGCCAGAAGCTGCTCGAGCAGCAGCGGCCACATCAGCGCGACGAGCTGGCGGTTCGTAAACATCATTTCCTTGTCAGCGCGCACCGGCGCTGCCAGTTTGCCCATGGTTTCACACTCCTTGTATCGATTGAGCCTGTATCATAAACTATTTCCCTTTCTTTGTCAACGCCGCGTCAAAAAAGATACGGTTTCAGCGCTGCGCCCCACGCTTCGATAAGCTTTTCCTTCGTCCATCTGGCGTTGGCCGGCGAGGTGGAGGGAAGCTGGACGGCCTCGCGCCCGAGCTTCGCGCGGCAGTATTTTTTATAGCAGGCGTAGGACGTGCCGCCGTTGCAGAAGATGGCCTGAATGTCCGCCGCATCCAAAATGACGGACAGATCGTTCGGCACAACGTTCGTGATGCTCGCATCTGACGATCCCACGATCTCGCATGAGCCGATGGTGTCCCACATGGCGACGCCGCGGCGCAGGACCATCGCTTTCTTCTCTTTGACCGTCTTCGGCGTTTCCTCGCCCAGAACGGCGGCGAGCGTCGGCCAGAAGCGGTTCTGCGGGTGCGCGTAGAAAAACGCCGCCTCCCTTGACTTGACCGACGGGAACGAGCCCAGGATCAGCACGCGCGACTTTTCGTCATACAGCGGCAGAATATTGTGCAGCTGCGCTTGCCGTTCCATCCTCTCCCCACCTTTCTGTCTTTTTCGCCATTTTAACACAGGAAAATCAAATCGCCAAGCCCCGTTTCCTCCGTCTGCGTGCGCTTCACGCTTCGCTGCGGAAATGGGTTGGCTTTTCGGCAAAGTCATGTTATGATAAAGTAGATATATTAAATGTAGGTGCCTTGCCCCGCGTGGGCACGGTCATCTTTGAGAAAGGACAACTATGAAAGACGACGACAATCACATTCTTCTTTTAGAAAAGGGCAAGCGAGGCCTCGTGCAGATCATCTTCGGCCGCACGGGCATCATCATCGTTTCGCTGATCGTGCAGATCTTGTTCCTCTTTGCCGCCTTTTACAAGCTCGAGGGCTTTCTGCCCTACTTCTGGGGCGGCAACACGCTGCTGTCGGCGGCAGTCGTGCTGTTTCTGTTCGGCAACGACGACAACCCGACCATCAAACTCACGTGGTTTTTCATCCTCGCGGTGCTGCCGGTGTTCGGCTTGATTCTGTATGTTTACATCAAGACCGACCTCGGCCACCGGCTGATGATCCGCCGCTACAACGACATCCTGTCGCAGACGGAGCACTTCGCCCCCTCGGAAAGCGCGTGTTCCAAGGAGGAATTACCGGAGGAGCTCCAAAGCCTTGCCTCCTACCTGAATTCCTGCGGCTTCCCCTGCTATCAAAACACACAGGCGCAATACTTCCCCCTCGGCGACGATGCGTTCGAGGTCATGTGCGACGAGCTCCAAAAGGCCGAGCACTTCATCTTCCTCGAGTATTTCATCGTCAGGGAGGGCTACATGTGGGGCCGCATCCTTGAAATTCTCAAGGAAAAGGTCAACGCGGGCGTCGAGGTGCGCGTGCTGTACGACGGCACCTGCGCGGTCGCGCTGCTGCCCTATTCCTACCCCGAAAAGCTCGAAAAGCTCGGCATTGCCTGCAAGATGTTCGCGCCGCTGCGCCCGTTCGTCTCCACGCACTACAACTACCGCGACCACCGCAAGATCATGGTCATCGACGGCAAGATCGGCTTCACAGGCGGCATCAACCTCTCCGACGAGTACATCAACCGCACCTCGCGCCTCGGTCACTGGAAGGACACAGCCATTGCCCTGCGCGGCGACGCCGTGCGCAGCCTGACGCTGATGTTTTTGCAGATGTGGGACGTCAGCTCCGTGCACTTTACGCCCGAAGTCTACAGCAAGTATCTCGACGTGCCGCAGCCGGCGCATGAAAAGGAAGCGGGCTATGTCATCCCCTATGGCGACAGCCCGCTCGACCGCGACCTCGTCGGCGAGATGGTCTATATGGATATCATCAATCGTGCCAACCGTTACGTACACATCATGACGCCGTATCTCATCATTGACAACGAGATGATCACGGCGCTGACCTACGCCGCGCGCCGCGGCGTGGAGGTCCAGCTCATCCTGCCGCATGTGCCTGACAAGGAGATTGCCTTCTCGCTTGCGCACACGTATTACCGCAGGCTGCTTGAAAACGGTGTACAAATTTATGAGTACGAGCCGGGCTTCGTTCACGCGAAGGTCTTCGTCAGCGATGACTGCAAGGCGACCGTCGGCACGATCAATCTGGACTACCGCAGCCTGTACCACCACTTTGAATGCGGCACGTACCTCTATGCGTCCCCCGAAGTCCCCAAAATTGAGCAAGACTTCCACCAGACGCTCGCCAAGTGCGTCCGCGCGGACGCAGAGCTTCTCAAAAACGACCCGTTTATGCGAAAGCTCATCGGCCCCGGCATGCGCATCATCGCCCCGCTGCTGTAAGAAGTAAAAAAGTCGAAACCGAAAGGTTTCGACTTTTTTATTCTCAATTACTTTTCGAGCTGCTCGAGCGCGCTGCACACGGCAGTGTGCTCCTTCTGCACCGCCACATAGAGTGGCTGTACGCTTTCAGGCATCGAATCCTGACCGCGCGCAGCGCGTCCGTCATCTGAGAGCTGGCGTGGGCGAGCGAGCCGAAGCCAAGGTTCAGCGCCGCGCCCTTGAGCGTGTGCACCGCGCGGAACGCCGTAGTCGCGTCGCCCGTGTTCATCGCATTCGTCAGGTTTTGCATGCTGTTGTCGCCCGGGAACATATTAAGGAAGCGCACGATGCGCTCGTCGTTCTGAAAACGCGCCTTGGCTTCGCCGTAGCCGCCGACGCAGCGGAAAAATTCGTCAAGTTTCATGTTCTTTCTCCTCTCGATAAATTGCTACGCAATCCTTTTTCAGTTTGGCCTGATACATCGCAAGGTCCGCCCTGCGGATCGTTCTCGAGATGCATCCCGCCGCGAACGCGCCGCCGATGCTCGCGCTGATGTGCGGTTCAGGATACTCCTCTCGTCAAGCGCGGCGCGGATGGACTGCAATTTCTTCTCTAAGATCTGCTGCGGCAGGTCGCGGAACAGCAGGAAGAATTCATCGCCCCCGTAGCGCACGAGCTCGTCGTCGCTGCGGATCTGCGATTTGATGGCCTGCGCCGCGTGATAGAGCGCCGCGTCGCCCGCCTGATGGCCGAAGCGGTCGTTGATGTGCTTGAAGTTGTCCATGTCGATCATGGCGAACGAGAACCGGCCCTCCAGATTCTTGAGCCGCTCGTCGTAATAGCGGCGGTTGTCGACCTTGGTGACCGAGTCCATATACACCTGCCGGTTGCGCACGAGCAGCTGGTTGAGCACATTTTCGCGCTCGAACATGTCGTCGCTCTTGATGCGCTTGACCAGCTCGAGCGAATACGGCCTGCCGTCCACCTCGATGAACGACGCGAGCACATAATAGATATCGCTCTCGCGCGTTTCGATCTTCGTCTGTGGCTTATGCGTGCGCAGCACCTCCTGCGAAATGCAGTTTTCACAGCGGCGCTTCTTTTTCCACACCGCGTAGCAGTGCTCGCTCTTTTTAAGCGTGTAGCCCTCATCCGTTTTCGTCAGCTCCACACAGATCGTCGGGGGCGACCAGCCGCGCAATGTCAAAGATGCGGCGATATGCTCGGCAATGTTCATGCCGCCCATGATCTTGAGGCGCGAGATGACGATGCTCTGCAATTCGGAGGGGACCGTAAGCACGCAGCGCAAAAGACCGTCGATACGCATACGCACGACCATTTCGCCGTCCTGCGGCTCCAAGTGGATATCGCTCGCGCGCTCGGAAACCGCGCGTTCAATGAGGCTGCTGACAAAGCGGATCGTCGGCGCGCTGTCGCCGGAGTCCATCGCCTCCTGTGAAACCTGCACGGGGACGATGTCCGGCGTCGAAGAGCCCGCCTCGCGCTTCATCTCCTCGATGACGCCGGCCGTGCCCTCGCTGCCGTAGAGCAGGCTGATGGCGTGCTCGGTCGTGCGGCGGGTCGCGATCATCGGGATCACACGCTTGCGCGAGGCAACTTTGACCTCCTCCTGCGCGACGAAGTCGAGCGGGTCGCTCATAGCGAGGTACAGCGTATCCTTGACGAGCTTGACCGGCACGACGCAGAACTTCTTGGCGATATTCTTCGGCACATAGCTTGCAAGCTCCACGGGGATGGACACCGCCGTCAGGTCGACGAACTCGACGCCGAGCTGCATCTCCAGCGCCTCGATGAGCTGCTGCTCCGTGATAAAGCCGGCGTTGTATATCAGGAAAAATGCGCTATTGCTATAAACTTTTTTCTAAAAATTGTCAATAATCTTCAGTATTTCTCCCCATTTCGCACATATTTTACAATCCATATTTCTTTTTTCCTCAAATTTATCGTGCATTTTTTACCGTCCGCTGACGGCTCTCCCGTTTTTTTGCGGAACCGCTTCGCCCTTTCCGCTCTTTTTTCAATCATTTCTGGCAAAACAGCAGGAAAAACCGGGAAAATTTCCCTTGAATGTTCCGTGGTTCTGTGCTAAGTTTACATTAAGTATCAAATGTTTCTAAAAAACACGCATAAACAGCTTTTGTTTGGCACTGGCTTTTCCGGTGCCTATTTTCTTGTCCGCCCGCCCCGCGGCGGCATTTCTACAAAAGAACGCGCCCTAAAATGTGTATGAGGTCTACACTATGGTCGAAGCCAAAATCCTGATCGCGGGCGATTCGAAAATGAACCAGCAGATCCTTTCCGAAATCCTCGGCGGCCGCTGCGAATACCTTATGCCGACGACGGCATGCAGGCGCTCGAACTGCTGCTCGACGTCAACATGCCCCGCCTCGACGGCTTCGGCGTGCTCGAGGTGATGAAGCAGCGCAACTGGCTGCAGGAGATCCCCGTCATCATCACCTCGTCCGAGGATGACGAATCGTTCATCCAGAAGGTCTACGAGCTCGGCGTAACGGATTACATCCGCCGCCCGTTCAACCTGACGGTCACGCAGTGGCGCGTGAGCAACGCACTCACGCTCTACGCGCGCCAGAAGCACCTGGCCGAAGAGCAGGTTTACGAGCACGAAAAGACGAACAGCGCCATCATCAACATTCTGAGCCACGTCGTCGAGTCGCGCAACTTCGAATCCGGCACGCACATTCTGCATGTGCGCGCCATCACGGATATTCTGCTGCGCCAGCTCGTCTGCACATCTCGGAACGGCGCGCAAAATAGAAAGGAAGCATCATGGCTCACAACAAATTTCTCCCTCGCGTGCTCGCCGCAGCGGCGGCGATGATGCTGCTCGCAGGCTGCGGCAGCAAGGCAGACCCCGGATTTTCCCCGGCGAACCCTGTCAATATCACGATCTGGACGTACTACAACGGTGAACAGCTCGAAGCGTTCAACGCGCTCGTTGACGAGTTCAACTCGACCGTCGGCAAGGAACAGGGCATCACGGTTGAGAGCTCCAGCCACGGCAGCGTGACCGATCTTGAGAACAACGTGCTCGCCTCTGCCGAGGGCAAGGTCGGTGCCGAGGCGATGCCCAACATCTTCTCCGCCTACGCCGACACTGCCTACGCGCTCGATGAGATGGGTCAAATTGCCGATCTGAGCGATTATCTAAGCGAAGAGGACCGCGCCGCCTTTATTGAGGACTATCTGAGCGAAGGCGACTTCTCCGGCTCGGGCAGTATCAAGATCTTCCCCGTCGCCAAGTCGGTGGAGCTGCTGTTTCTCAATGAAACGGACTGGGAGCCGTTCGCCGCCGCCACAGGCGCAACCTATGACGACTTGGCCACGATCGAAGGCCTCGTCTCCGTCGCCGAACGCTACTACGAGTGGACCGACGCGCAGACGCCCGACATCCCGAACGATGGACGCGCGTTCTTCGGCCGCGACGCGATGGCGAACTACATGCTCATCGGCGCCAAGCAGCTCGGCTGCACGATCTTCGACGCACAGGACGGCAGCATGACGCTGAACTTTGACCATGATACCGTGCGCACCCTCTGGGATAACTACTATGTACCCTTCATCAAGGGCTACTTTTCCGCAAGCGGCCGCTTCCGCAGCGATGATGTGAAGACCGGCAATATCATCGCCTACGTCGGCTCGTCTTCGAGCGCGACGTTCTTCCCCACGCAGGTCATCGCCGACGACATGGACAGCCACGACATCACGCGCAAGGCGCTTGAAAGCCCGAAGTTTGCGAACGGCGAGGACTACGCCGTGCAGCAGGGCGCGGGCATGGTCGTGACGAAGGCGAGCGATGCCGAGATTCAGGCAAGCCTCGTGTTCCTCAAATGGTTCACCTCACCCGAGCACAACATCACGTTCTCTGTCAACTCAGGCTACCTCCCCGTCACGCACGAGGGCAACTCCATCGACGCGATCCGCGCAAGCGGTCTTGCCCTCAGCGATGAGATGGACGAAGTCCTCTCCGCCGCAGTCGACACGGTCAACGAAAACCATCTCTACACGCCCCACGCCTTCTCCGGCGGCACGAACGCCCGCGCCATTCTTGAATATTCCATGAGCGATAAGGCAAGCGCTGACCGCGCCGCGGTCAAAGAGGCAATGGCGCAGGGACAGAGCTTTGAAGAGGCCTCGGCGCAGTTCCTTTCCGACGAATGCTTTGAAGCCTGGTATCAGGATACGCTTGCATCGCTTGAGGCCTTTCAGGGCTGAGTGACTGTTCAATGACAAAAAAGGGGCCGTTTTATGTTCTTTCGCAAACCATCGGATCATGTGCCGCATGTCACCATCTTCCATACGATCCTGCGCTCCATGCTCTGGATCCTGTTCATCGAGATCGCGCTGCTTGTCGGCATTCTCTATCTCTGCCGCATCAACACGAACCTTGAGCAGAATGCTGTCGACATCTTGCAGATACAGACGGAAAACCGCCAAAACTATCTGCAAGGCCAGATGCTCGACGCGCAGGACCTCTCGTCGCTTGCGGGCAAGATCAACGCCGTGACGCAGGCCATGCTCGACGACAGCGAGATCAGCCTCGACACGCTCGACAGCGGCAGCGACGCCGCATCCCCCCTGCTGCTCTCGATCGGCGACAGCCTGATCTCCTCGATGCGCCATCGCCCCGTCACCGGCATTTTTGTCGTGCTCAACACGCACGATCTCGACACACGCAAAAAGGGCGAGCCGCTGCCCTGCCTTTATCTGCGCGACCTTGACCCGAATTCCTCCCCCTCGCAGCGCAATTCTGATCTTATGCTCGTGCGCGCACCCGCACAGGTCGTACAGTCACTCTACATTGCGACCGACACGAGCTGGACGCCCTCGATCAACTATGGGTCCAACGGCAGCAGTGGCTTTCTCTATCCCGTCTTTCAGGCAGCCTACCACGGAAACGGCGAACTGGACGCCGCGGACTACGGCCACTGGACGTCCTCGCCCTACACGCTCTCCGGCGACGATCACTCCGCCATCGCCTACACCATCCCGCTTATTTTAGATGACGGCACGGTCTACGGCGTGCTCGGCGTCGAAATTCTTGAAAGCTACCTGCAAGCCCTGCTGCCGGGCACCGAGCTGCAGAACGACAGCTCGGGCACCTATCTTCTCGGCGTCGCATCGAATTCCGCCATCGGAAAAGACGACCTTACCGTCAGCATCATCTCCGCCTCCCCCGCTGCAAATGCGCCGCAGCAATCCTATGACCAGACGCTGCTGCTCAAGCCGTCAAAGCGCGGTGGCTACCAGAGTGACTCCCCCCTCGGCCTTTGTCACGCCGCCGTGGCACCGCTGACGCTCTACAACCGCAACGCGCCGTTTTCCAATGAGCAGATGCTGCTTATCGGCTCGGTGCCGGTATCGGCGCTTTACGCCTTTTCAGGCTATGTGCTGCGGTTTTTGATCATCGCGGTCCTCGTCGTGCTCACTGCAGGACTTTTCAGCAGCCTTGTGCTGGCGCGCAAGCTCTCGCGCCCGATTTCGCGCCTTTCCGACGAGGTCGCGCACGCGCGTGAAAGCCGCAGCTCCATCCCCATGCTCTCCGCCACCGGCATCATCGAGCTCGACCGGTTCTCCTCCGCGTTCACGCAGCTCGGACGCGAGGTACTCGATACTTCGACCAAGTTTCTGCGCATCATGGACATGGCAAGCGTGGAGCTCGGCGGCTATGAGCTGCGCTCCGCTCCCGACAGCATCTATGTCACCGACAATTTCTTCGACCTTCTCGGCATGCCCGGCGTTGACGCAGACGACTTAACAGCGCAGAGTTTCCGCGAGCTTTTGCAGCGCTTTGAGCGCTCGTGCCCCCACTCCCCCGCGCCCGACGGCGCGATGCTCTACCACATCCGTCTGCCAAGCGGCAAAGAGCGCTACCTTCGCATCGAGACGACGCGCGAGGACGGCACGCAGGTCGGCCTTGCCGAGGATGCGACCGCCGACACGCTTGAAAAGCTGCGCATTGAGCACGAGTGCGACTATGACACGCTCACAGACCTCTACAACCGCCGTGCCTTCCACCGCATCTGCGCCGAGTTCTTCTGCTCACCCGAAAAGCTCGGCCACGCGGCGCTTTTGATGTTCGACCTCGACAACCTCAAGCAAATAAACGACACATTCGGCCACGACTGGGGCGACGAGTACATCCGCCGCACAGGCGAATGCTTTGCCAAGAACGCTCCCGCGCGTACCGTCTGCGCGCGCATCAGCAGCGATGAGTTCAATGCACTCTTCTACGGCTACAACGATCAGGATACGCTGCGCGCCGACATCCGCGCGCTGAAAGCCGCCCTTGAGCATTCTGTCGTCCAGCTTCCCAGCGGACGTGAGCTGCGCGTGAGCGTCTCCGGTGGTATCGCGTGGTATCCCGAGAGCAGCACAAATCTCATCACACTGCGCAAATACGCGGACTTTGCCATGTATCAGGTCAAGCACTCGCGCAAGGGCGAGCTGCTGGAATTCGACCCTGAGGTCTACCGCACCAGCCTGCAGGAAAGACGCTGCCATGAGGAGTTCCGCCGTCTCATCAACGAGGAGCTTGTTACCTACCGCTTCCAGCCCATTATCGACGCAAAAGACGGCAGCGTCTTCGCCTATGAAGCGCTCATGCGCGTGGACCTGCCCATGCTGCGCTCCCCGACGGACGTGCTGCGCCTCGCGCGCGAGGAAAACTGCCTGCACGAGGTCGAGCGCATCACGTTCTTCTGTGCGTCAAGTGCATATCAGGCACTTGAAAACGCCGGTAAGGTCGTGCCCAGCGCGCTGCTGTTCATCAATTCGATTGCAAGCCAGTATCTAACGCCCGATGAGCTTTCGGAATACTCCGCGCGCTACGCCTCGATCCTGCCGCGCATCGTCATTGAGATCACGGAGGAAGAGTGCCTCGACCCCAAGGCGCTGCGCATCAAGCAGACGATCCGTGGCAGCTCTGGTGCGTTCGCGCTCGACGACTACGGCAGCGGCTACAGCAACGAGTGCAGCCTTCTCGAGCTCTCGCCCAACTACATCAAGATCGACCTTTCCATCATCCGCAGCATCGACACCGACGCCAACAAGCGCCAGATCGTGTCGAATACCGTGTCCTACGCGCACCAGCGCGGCATGAAGGTCGTGGCCGAGGGCCTTGAGACCGCGGACGAGGTACGCACCGTGCTGTCGCTCGGCGTCGACCTTCTGCAGGGCTTCTTCCTCGCGATGCCGCAGGTCGAACCCGGCGGCGCGAGCGAAGAAAGTCTTGCCGTTATCGCCGAGATGCACAGCCAGAGCGATGAGAGTCAAATTTCGATATTTGGCGGCGACAAGCAGTAAATATCGCAAAAAGGCTCACGAAAGCAATGCTTTCGTGAGCCTTTTTCTTTTATCCGTTCTCTTTCGCCGTGCGGGCGCATTCGATGATCGTGCGCACCGCGCGGTCGATGTTGATGGGCTTGGAGAGGTGGGCGTTCATGCCCGCGGCGAGGCATTTTTGAATGTCCTCATGGTAGGCGTTGGCTGTGAGGGCGATGATGGGGCTGTGCTTCGCCGTCTCGGTGTGCTCTTCGGTCTCGGCGTCGTCCGCCGCGGCGGGCAGGTCGAGCGTCACGCGGAATGTCGTGCCCTTGCCGACCTTGCTCTCAGCCTCGATCTCACCGTCCATCAGGTCGACGATCTTTTTCACAATGTCAAGGCCGAGGCCGCTGCCGCGCACCTTGTTGACGCGCGTGTCGACCGCGCGGGAAAAGGCCGAATACATCTGCTCCATGAACTCCGGCGTCATGCCGATGCCCGTGTCGCTCACGACCGAGACAAGGCGGACCTTGCCGCTCTCGGCAAGCTTTTCCTCATAGACCTCGAACTTCACATCGCCGTTTTCCGGCGTATACTTGACGGCGTTTGAGAGCAGGTTCATATAGATCTGCCCGAGGCGGATCTGGTCGGAGAGCAGCACATTGTGGGAAATGTCGTGCAGCTTCCCTGAAAAGCGGATGTTTTTCGCCTCCGCCATGCCCGCGATGGCCTGGCAGTAGAAGTCAAACAGCTCCGGCAGCTTCACCGGCTGCGAGACGATTTTGAACTCCCCGCTCTCGATGCGCGAGATGTCCGGCACATCGTCGATGAGCTCCTGCAAGTTGCTGCCGCTGACACGGATCTTTTCCAGGCACTCTTTCATCTTGCCCGGGTCGTCCGCATGCTGTAAGGCGATGTTCGTAAAGCCCATGATGACGTTCATCGGCGTGCGGATATCGTGCGACATGCGCGAGAGGAACTCGGACTTTGCCCCGTTCGCGCGGCGCGCCGCATCTGCCGCGCTCATCAGATCCTTTTCGCGGCGCTTTTCTTCGCTGTAAAGGCGCATCGCGAACAGCACCTGCTCCGCCTCGCCATTTTTCCCGCGCGTCTGCACGATGAAGCGCGCAAGATGCCAGTTGCCGTCCCTCACGGGGTATTCGAGCATCACGGAGTCCTCGTGCCACAGTCTCTCCGCGAGCGTCGAAAGGTCAAAAAACGGTTCAACATAGGGCAGATACTCCGGCGACGATGCTCTGCTTGCTCATTTCACTCATGTGGACGCTCGCTCTGCCGCTGTGTCCGGTCAGACGGTGCATCTGCCGCTCGCTTGCAACCTCTTCATAATAACCCGTGCGCAGATTGATACGGTAGATCGTATAATAGATCTTGCTGATGGCCGAGATGACCTCGTAGCTCATCCGGCTCTCCGTGAGCGCCGTTTCCAGCGCGTGCTGATGCTCACGCTCCTCCTTCACGATCTCATCCACGCTGCGGAAGTCCAGCAGGATTTGAAAGCTCGTTTCCGTCTGCTGCACCCTATTGGCGCGCACCTCGAAATAGATGTTCCCGATGGCGTTCGGCACACTCTGGTAGCGGCGGCTGACGCGGTCCTTGGTCCTGAGCTCGCGCATCAGATTTTCTGCGTCCAAAAATTGCAGGAAGTCCGGTGCGCTCTCCTTAAGGACGCACTTGTGATAGTAATGCTCGACCGCCTCGGCATAGGAAAACAGCTCCTGCCCATGCGGGAGCAGGTCGCCCGCGGAGTTGGAGCGCTCCTCGATCTTGACGATCTCGGCCCGGTCGTTCATCAGGTCCACACGATAAACGGACGTGCTGTCCTTGCAGAGCGCCTTGAGCATCTGCTGCTCAAGCTTCACGGCCTGCAAATTCTGCTCGAGCGACTTCTGCTTTTCTTCCAGCAGCGTCAGCATGCGCAGGTTCTCCCGCGCGCTGCCGAGGTGCCCGCCGACAAAGGCAAGCAATCGGAGCTGGCCGGCCGTCATCGCCCGCTGCGGATTGTCAAGGCCGAAAAAGCCGCTCAGATTGCCGCGATAGAAGACCGGCACCGCGATCTCGGAGTGGATGCTCTGCGTCTTCAGGATCTCGTACTCGCT
>OLIQ01000542.1_pt1 | contig 16244 bp, 14 predicted proteins | sample 1609631 | NCBI WGS metagenome assembly OLIQ01 (sample SAMEA4350114, study PRJEB24818) | metagenome | biome: human; feature: gut; material: faeces | place: Denmark | collected 2013-09
CCACCATGGCGATCGCCGAGATGAACGGTCCTGTCTACATGCGCCTTGCGCGCCTTGCCACCCCCGTTTTCGAGGGCGATATGGTCAAGCCCTTTAAGATCGGCAAGGCCAACGTCCTGCGCGAGGGCAAGGATGTCGCGATCTTCGCGACCGGCCTGATGGTCAGCGAATCCCTCGCCGCCGCGGAGAAGCTCGCCAAGGAAGGCATCGACGCCGCCGTCATCAACATCCACACCATCAAGCCCATCGACGCTGCGTGCGTCACCGAATGGGCTGAAAAGTGCGGCAAGGTCATCACCGTCGAGGAGCACAGCGTCATCGGCGGTCTGGGCGACGCCGTGGCCGACGTCCTGATGGGTAAGGTCAACTGCAAGTTCCATAAGATCGGCGTGAACGACCGCTTCGGCCAGTCCGGCAAGGCGGCGGACGTGCTGCGCGAATACGGCCTGACGGCGGATCAGATCGCCGAGACCGTCAAGGCGAACATCTGATGAACACCGCGCCCGGGTGCGTCGACATGACGGAATCACTGCGCCGCGGCGCAGGCCGCCTGCTTTATAACGGAGATGAAGGCTCTCTCGTCCTCAGCACGGACGGAACGTTTCTGCTGAGCGACATACAGGACGGCGCGCTTCTGTGCGAAAAGATTCGCACGCTTTGCCCTGCCGCTCCCAAGCTGTCCACCGTCAAAAGTGACGATGCCGCAGCAGCGCTGATGCGGGAATTCTCCCTGCACGATTCCATGCGCTGCACACAGTGGGTCTATGAAAAGGGCGAGCCGCCCTGCCCCGTCACGGCGGACATCCGCCCGCTGACGCAGGAGCACGCGGCGCTGGCCGCGTCCGTCTATCACGACGGCGACGGTGCGTACATCCGCGACCGCATCGAACACGGCGCACTCTTCGGCGTATTTGAGAGCGATGCCCTCGCAGGCTTCGCCGGTTTTCATGACGACGGCAGCATGGGCATGCTCGAAATTCTACCGCCGTTCCGCCGCCGCGGGTATGCCGCGCAGCTGGAAGCATTTCTGATCGCCGCAGCGCTGAAGGAGGGCCGCACGCCCTACTGCCACGTGGTCGACGGAAACGAAGCGTCGCTGCATTTGCAGCGGAAAATGGGCCTCACCTGCACCCGCCTTCCCGCAATCTGGGTCAATTAAGCAAAGAAAGGAGACAAAGCGAATCGGTTTTGTCTCCTTTTTTCAAAAATATCGCAAATCCTCTTGCAAAATCAAATTTCTGTGTTACAATGTAATTAGTTCCAAACGTACCAAACATTTGAAATAACTTTTTATCAAAGGAGAAGATATTATGCCGCTCGTAACATCTACTGAAATGTTCAAAAAGGCCTATGACGGCGGATACGCCATCGGCGCGTTCAACGTCAACAACATGGAGATCGTGCAGGGTATCACCGAGGCCTGCCAGGAAGAGCACGCGCCCGTGATCCTGCAGGTCAGCAAGGGCGCCCGCGCCTACGCGAACCACACCTACCTCGTCAAGCTCGTGGAAGCTGCTGTCGAGTGCTGCCCCGATATCCCCATCGTGCTGCACCTTGACCACGGCCCGGACTTCGAGACCTGCAAGTCCTGCATCGACGGCGGCTTCACCTCCGTCATGATCGACGCCTCCTCCAAGCCCTTTGCCGAAAATATCGAGATCACGAAGAAGGTCGTCGAGTACGCACATGACCACGGCGTCGTGGTCGAGGCCGAGCTCGGCACCCTCGCCGGCATCGAGGACGAGGTCAAGGTCGCCGCGCACGAGGCGTCCTACACCCATCCCGAAGAAGTCGAGGAATTCGTCTCCAAGACCGGCTGCGACTCCCTTGCCATCGCCATTGGTACCTCTCACGGCGCTTACAAGTTCAAGCCCGAGCAGTGCACCGTCAATGAGCAGGGCATCCTCGTCCCGCCCCCGCTGCGCTTCGATGTGCTGAAGGAAGTCTCCAAGCGTCTGCCCGGCTTCCCCATCGTGCTGCACGGCTCCTCCTCCGTCCCGCAGGAGTATGTGAAGATGATCAACGACCACGGCGGCAAGATGCCCAACGCCATCGGCGTGCCCGAGGAGCAGCTGCGCGAGGCCGCGAAGCTCTCGGTCTGCAAGATCAACATCGACTCCGACCTGCGTCTCGCCATGACCGGCACCATCCGTCAGTTCATGGATGAGCACCCCGACAAGTTCGACCCCCGTGAGTATCTCAAGCCCGCCCGCGCCAACATCAAGGAGCTCGTCCGTCATAAGCTCGTCGACGTGCTCGGCTGCGCCGGTAAGGCTTAAACCGTCAAAGGAGAAACGATATGAGTGAATTGAAAGGCGCGTGCATCATCGGCCAGTCCGGCGGCCCGACCTCTGTCATCAACGCGAGCGCTTACGGCGTCATCCGCACGGCGCTCGATTCCGGCTGCATCACGAATGTCTACGGCGCAGAGCACGGTATCAAGGGCGTGCTCGAAGACCGCCTGTTCGACATGAGTCAGGAAGACCCGAAGGAGCTGGAGCTTTTAAAGTACACCCCCTCCTCCGCCCTCGGCTCCTGCCGCTACAAGATGAAGGACCCCGACGAGGACGACACCGATTACAAGCGCATCCTTGAGGTATTCAAAAAGCACGACGTCCGCTATTTCTTCTACAACGGCGGAAATGACTCGATGGATACCTGCAATAAGATCAGCAAGTACATGCAGAAGGTCGGCTACGAGTGCCGCGTCATGGGCGTGCCCAAGACGATCGACAACGACCTTTATGGCACCGACCACTGCCCCGGCTACGCCAGCGCCGCCAAGTACATCGCGACGAGCCTGATGGAGGTCTATCAGGACGCGCACGTCTACGACACGGGCATGATCTGCATTGTCGAGATCATGGGCCGCCACGCCGGTTGGCTGACTGCCGCCGCCGCGCTCGCGACGAAGTACGGCGCGGGTCCCGACCTCATCTACCTGCCCGAGACTGATTTCGACATGGACACGTTCCTTGCCGACGTCCAGCGCATCTACAAGGAGACCGGCAGCTGCATGGTCGCCGTATCCGAGGGCATCCACTATGCCGATGGCAGCTTTGTCTCCGAGGCCAAGACCAGCGCGACGGACGGCTTTGGCCACGCGCAGCTCGGCGGCCTCGCCGCGCTGCTGGCGAGCATCGTGAAGGAAAAGACCGGCGCGAAGGTGCGCGGCATTGAGCTGTCGTTGCTCCAGCGCTGCGGCGCACACCTCGCAAGCGAGACCGATATCGAAGAGGCCGTCATGGCCGGTCGTGCCGCGGTGGAGAACGCCGTCGCCGGCATCACCGACAAGATGGTCGCCTTTGAGCGTGAGACTGTGGACGGCCACTACGTTTGCAAGACGAAGCTGCTGCCGCTCACCGAGGTCGCAAACTTCGAGAAGAAGATCCCGCTCGAGTGGATCAACGACTCTCACAACGGCGTCAAGCAGGAGCTCATCGACTATGTGCTGCCCCTCATTCAGGGCGAGCCGAAACTCCCGAAGGAGGATTCCCTCCCCCGTTTCGCCAAACTCAAAAAAGTGCTGGCCAAGTAAATTTTTCAGTAAAAAAGGAACCGATTCTTTCGAATCGGTTCCTTTTTATATCATTCCGGTCAGTCCTCTGCAAACCACTCGCCGAGAATATCTGTGGTAAGCGGCAGCGTCGTTTCCTTCGTGCCGCTTTCCGTGTAGAGCGTCAGCGTAACAGTATTGTCCTGTGCGTGATAGGTCTCCGCCCGCGCGGTCACGCCGAGGGGCGCACTCAGGTGCGCAAGCTGCGCGTCCGCCTTATCCCAGTCGACCTCACTGCGCTGAGAGCCCCCCTCCGCGGCGTTCCAACGGTAGACAAAAACACACGACATGCCGTCGCCAAAGGTGCTGCGCGTAATGAGTTCGCTGCGCCCATCTCCCGTGAGATCAAGCGGCCACGCGCCGTCGCCCTCCGCCGCATCATCAAAGTCATAGCCAAAGGTCCTGCCCGCATAGACGAAGCCCTGCTCCGTCAGCGCATAGAAGTCACAAACTGTCATAACTATGCCTTGGATCGTTTCAAGCTCGAAGCCCGGAAATCCGAGCACATCGTCCCGTGCGGTGAGGGAGACTTTTTCGGCAGCGTCGCCATTTCCGATCCAAGTGCCGCGATTCACGCCGAACGGTATGTCGATCTCCGCACCGTCCGCGCCAAAGAGCGCGTAGCGCGCATAGCCAGCCTCATCCGGCTCGTAGACTCTCAGCGTGACGGTCTGATCACCGACCTCCTCGGTCTGCGTGAGCAGCGCGGTGGGCGCGTCAGCCTCCTCCGGTGGCAATTCCTCTATGATGGGCTGCGGGGTGCGGCTTGCTAAGATGATGCTGACAAGCGCCGCTGCCACCAGCAGCGGCAGCGCGATCTTTCGGCTCATATCCTCTTCCTCCTGTTATCCTTCTTATAGAACAGCATAACAGCGGGCAGCGGAAATGACAAGTTACAAAGTGATGACATTCCAGTTACAGGAATGTAACAAAGCGAGAGGAACCTCCTCTCGCTTTGTTTCTTTACAGGATGATACAGATGAGACCGCCCGTGCCCTCGTTGATGATGCGCTCAAGCGTCTGGCGGAGCTTGAGGCGCGCGTCGTCCGGCATGTGCTTGAGCTTTGCCTGCAAGTCTTCGTTCACGATCTCGTGGAAGCTGCGGCCGAAGATGTTGGACTGCCAGATCTTCGTCGTGTCGCCCTCGAACTCCTGCAAGAGGTAGTTGACCATGTCTTCGCTCTGCTTTTCATTGCCGACGATGGGCGAAACCGTCGTTTCGATGTCGGCGCGGATGATATGCAGGCTCGGCGCGCTCGCCTTGAGCCTCACACCGTAGCGCCCGCCCTGCTTCATGATCTCCGGCTCCTCCAAGTTCAGCTCGTCGACCGTCGGCACAACGATGCCGTAGCCTCTCTCGCGCGCATCGGACACCGCCTGCGCCACCTTGTCGTACTCCGCCTTGACCGACGAGAGCTCAGTGAGAAGGCTCAGCAGATCGCCGTCATCCTTCACATCGAAGCCCGACTGCTCGCTCAGCGTCCGGTAGAACAGTGCGCGCGGGAGCTGCAATTCCGCCGCGGCGACGCCCGTGCCGAGCTGAATGGACGTGATGCGCGCGCTGCTGACGCTTTCGCAGCCGCCGATGGCGCTGATCGCGCCCTGCACCTCTCGGATACAGTGGAGGCTGCCGGTGTTCTCGCGGATGGCCTGATAGAGGCCGCTTTTGATCGGGTGATCGTCGGCAAGCGCCTCGACCCACGGCGGGATGAAGAGGTCCAGCTCGCAGAGCGGGAACTCGTAAAGGATGGCCTTGAGAATCATTCCCACTGCGTTGTCGTCGAGCGTCAGGCAGTTGACGGGCAGACATGTCACGCCATAGCGTGAAGCGATATCCCTTGCCATTGCCTGCACGCGATCGCTTTCCGGCTCTGTCGCGTTGAGCAGGACGAGGAAGGGCTTGCCGATCTCCTGCAATTCGCGGATGACGCGGCCCTCGGCCTCTATGTAGTCCTCGCGCGGGATATCGGTGATACTGCCGTCGGTCGTCACAACGACGCCGATGGTCGAATGCTCGCGGATGACGCGCGTTGTGCCAAGCTCCGCCGCCTCACTCATCGTCACCTCGTGGTCGAGCCAAGGCGTCGAGACCATGCGCGGGCTCTCGCCCTCCATCTGCCCCGTCGCGCCGGGGATCATATAGCCCACGCAGTCGATGAGCCGAACCGAGCAGCTGCTTCCCTCGTCGAGCGCGATGTCCACCGCCTCTTCCGGCACGAACTTCGGCTCCGCCGTCATCACCATGCGGCCGCTGCCGCTCTGCGGCAGCTCATCCTTCGCCCGCTCGCGGCGGTAGACATTGTCGATATTCGGGATGACCTGCGTTTCCATAAAGCGCTTGATGAACGTCGACTTGCCCGCGCGCACGGGGCCGACGACGCCGATGTAAATGTCCCCCGCCGTGCGGGTCGAAATATCCTGATAGATCTCCGTATTCATGCTCATACCCTCTTCCTCCGTTCCTCAGCGCCTGCGTGGGATCAGCAGCAGCTTTCCGATCACCGCGGCGGATTCCTCCTTGAGCTCGTTGGCCGCGAGGATGGCCTCGACCGTTGTGCGGTACAGCTTGGCAATATCCCACAGCCGCTCGCCCTGCTTCATCGCGCGGAGCACGAGCGAGGGGACGTTCTCGTCCTTTTTCCCGCACTCCTCGGCCTCAAGCGACTGAAGACAAGGATAACGCGGCGTTTCCGCCACGCTGACGGCAAACGTTACGGGGAAGCGCAGCTCCACGCCGTCCGCGCCGACGGACGCGGCGATCTCGCCCGCGTACATGTCCTGCACCCGCGCCTGTCCGCTGCCCGGAAGGTCGGTCTCGATCAGCACCTCGCTCCGCCGCTCGGAGAGCAGCGGCACGGCGTTTTCGTCGAGATACAGCACGCGCAGATTCGCCGTCGCGCGCAGCGACGCGCTCTCTCCCCCGCCGCTCACGCCCGCGCTGCTGAAGATCACGTCCGTCGCCAGCACCGTCTGCACCTCGGCCCCGGTCTCGATCTTTTCGCGCACGAGCTGCTCGCGCAGCACCAGCGCCGCGCTGTCGCACAGCTCGACCGTCTCCGTCTTCGCGGTCAGGTCGTAGGCCGTGCTGTAAAGGTCCGCCACACAGCAAACGCTTTTCACCTCGCGCACCGCTGTGAACGCGCTGATGTAGAGCCGCAGCGAGATGGCGCGGTTGTTGTCCGGCTCGCTCTCGCTGCCGACATGGATCTCCGCGCCTGTCAGGCGCAGCGACGCGCGCACCATCGTCTCGCCCTCCTCTTCGGCAAGGCCGTCTAGGATCTGCGAAAACGGCAATTCACTGCTCATCGACGCAAGATTCCCGCTCTCATCCAAGTAGATGGCATCCAGCCGCGCGACGCCCTTGAGCACGATCTTGTTGCCGATCGACTTGCAGTCAGTCACGCGCAGCGCGCACTTTGTGCGTAAAAGCTCCTGAATGGGCTCCTTCGTGCCCGAAAGCAGCACTTCATCGGAAAACGTGAAGTCCTTTTCCCGAATGGCGCGGATAATACCGATGTCCTTTTTCTCGCACAGCGTTTCGATCTTATAGGCTTCCTGCTCGTTCACGCCGCTGCACACGCTCAGCGACGCGGGCACGTAGGGCGTAAGCGTCAGCTCCACGTTCACGCGCGTGAACACCTTGCGCGGATTGAGCATGCGCACTTCGCACGAGCAGAGCCGGCCGTCGAGGCAGCTGTCCGCGCTGCCGCTCAGCGCGCGCCCCTCGATCGTCTCGTCGAGCGGCAGCGTGTATTCAAACGACTTCATCCCCTGCGCGTCCTCGGCCACGTACAAAAGCGTCATGCGGACCGTGCCCGACACCTGCGCTTTTCCGTCTGCGATCTCACGGCTGCGCAGGAAAAGGCACCCGCTCGCATCCACGATGCGGGCGATGTCCGGCAGATAGTCCGGCACGATGGTCTCCGTTGTCTCCTCGCGGTTCTCGCTGAGCTGCGGTAACGCCTGATAACAGGCAAACTGCTCCTTTTTCAATTCCAGTTCCATTGCAGTCCCTCTCCTTCGGCTAAGTGGTTACTGCACTCTATGCACTGTGGACGCGCGTTATGCTTCCTCCCTGACGCCAAATACGCGCCGCAGCAGCGACGAGAGGACCTTGGGTGACTTCCAAACGACAATTTTCATGCTTTTCCCTCCCAATATTCATACCCTTTTCAACCGATGTTAGAATCTGCGCAGGCAGCCGATGCCGCAAAAGATGAGAAGAAATGCGACCAGAAACATCAGCGCCCCCACCGGAAAAACAGCCGCGATGAAAATACCGAGCCCCAGCGCCAGCGCGCAAACACCCACGCAGTGCCACGGGCCGAACAGCGGCGGTCCCGGCGGGCGCGGCGGCGGATTCGAATACATGCTTTTCCCCTCCTCTCCCGGCGTTCGCCTGCTCCATTCTATACAAAAGCGGCCGCCGCGTTCCTGCTTTATCGTGACAAAGCGTCGAACTTCGTCATGTTGTCCCTTGTAATACTTGACATTCTCTCATCTTTATGTAATATTAAGAACAACTTCACTTGATCGCGGCTCTGCGAGCGTGTTCCGCACTGACCGCAACGGAAAGGACGGCACACCCATGCAGGAAATGAGCAGAAGAAATCAGCACTTTACCGACTCCGTCATTCGCAGAATGACGCGTATCTCCAACGAATGCGGCGCGATCAACTTAGCGCAGGGCTTCCCCGATTTTGACCCGCCCAAGGAGATGATGGACCGCCTCGAGGTCGTGAGCCACGAAGGCCCCCATCAGTATCCCATCACGATGGGTGCGCCGAATTTCCGCCAGGCCATCGCGCGCAAATGCGGTCACTTCATGGGCCGCACCATCGACCCCGAGACCGAGATCGTCGCGACCATCGGCTCGACCGAAGCGATGGTCGACACGCTCTTCGCCCTGACGAATCCGGGCGACCGCGTCGTGATGTTCTCCCCGTTCTTCGAAAACTACCGCGCACAGGTCATCATGGCCGACTGCGAGCCGGTCTTTGTCCCTCTGAATCCGCCGACGTTCTCCTTTGACCCGAACGTGCTCGAAGATGCGTTCTGCGGCGGTGCGAAGGCCATCATCATCTGCAATCCCTCGAACCCGAGCGGCAAGGTCTTCACCGAGGAAGAGCTCAAGACCATCGCCGACCTCTGCATCCGCTACGACGTTTACGCCATCATGGACGAGGTGTATGAGCACATCATCTACGACGGCCGCAAGCACGTCTACATGAACAGCATCCCCGGCATGTGGGAGCGCACGGTCTCCTGCTCGTCGCTCTCCAAGACCTACTCCGTCACCGGCTGGAGACTCGGCTATGCCATCGCGCCGGAGAACATCATGGCGCGCATCCGCCAGTACCACGACTTCAACGCCGTCGGCTGCCCGTCGCCTCTGATGGAGGCCGCCGTCGTCGGCCTCAACATGCCGCTGAGCTACTATGACGAGTTCGGCGCGCACTACGCGCACATGAAAAAGATCTTCACCGAGGGCATGCGCGACATCGGTATCCCCTTCACCGATCCCGAGGGCACGTATTTCGTGCTGGCCGACATCTCCCCGTACCTCAAGAAGGGCCAGAGCGACGTCGACTTCTGCGAGCAGCTGGCGAGAAAAGCCGGCGTCGGCGCCGTGCCGGGCAGCTCGTTCTTCAATGAACCGATCAACAATATTGTGCGTCTGCACTTCGCGAAGAAGGATGAGACGCTGTACGCTGCGCTGGATCGGCTGAATCATATCAAGGATATGATGTGAGTTTTCCGCACTTCATGCGGAAGGAATGTTCCCCACACTGTGTGGGGACGCGACAAAGGGGGGCTATTCTCTTTCCGAGGAAAGAGAATATCCCCCCTTACACCCCCCAAGAGAAAGGGTTTTGATTGGCAATCCCGGGCTTGCACAAGTCTTTTGCCTCCGGAATGTAATGCCTGCGCGCGGCAGAGCCGCGTTGATTCCTGCTATACGACTTAGTGTGCTCCTATCATCCGCTGCCGCTCTGCCCATCTTGTAGAAGTGCGCAGTAATTCCCGTCTACCGCCAGTCTCCACAATGCGGCGAGCGAAGCAATGCCGCATTCGGCAAGCAGTCTGCCGCCAAGCAAACGTCACTCGCGCCTCACGATAGTAAGGCGCGGTTGAGAGTGGTAACGAGGCGGTAGGGATTCATGGCAAAGCCATGTACACCGCACCTGATTGCGCAGCGCGTGCAGCTCTTCGAGCTACAAACTGCCAATGTAAAATTTCTCTCGGGGGATTTAAAGGGGGATACTCTCTTTTGAAAGAGAGTATCCCCCTTTAGTTGCCCGTTTCCGCACAGTGCGGAAAACCGCCGCTGCACGGTGCAGCAGCAGATCACAGCAGTGTATCAATGCCGATTTGCACTTCCGCAGAGTCAGCAGATTCGGGACCTCCGAACCGAGAGACAAATTCTTCCTCGGAAAGAATAGGAACCCCCAGTTCCTTTGCCTTTTTCGTCTTCGACGAATTCGATTCCCCGTCGTTGCTGACGAGGTACGCCGTCTTTCCCGAGACGCTGCCCGCGACCTTGCCGCCCTGCCGCTCAACATAGGCCTTGAAGTCGTCGCGGTTTTTGAAGGTATGCACGTCGCCGGTGATGACAAAGGTAAGTCCTTTACACGCCCCGTCGCTTATGGCTTTTGGCGCAACCTCGTTCACTTGAAGCTCCCGCATCAAGCGCTCGAAGAGCGCGCGGTTTCCCTCGTCAGCAAACCAGTTCAGGAGCGCGTTTGAACGCTCGACGCCGATGCCGTCCACGTCCTCGAAGCCCTCGCCGCTCTCGATGCGTGATAAAAAGCCCTTCGTGCCGAGCGCTGCGAAGCTTCTTGCCCGCGTCCGCGCCGATGTTTGGGATGCAGAGGGCGAAGATCAGGTGGATGGGGTCGACTTTGCGGCTCTTTTCGATGGCCGCCAACAGGTTCGCGCAGGACTTTTCGCCAAAGCCTTCGAGCTTTACGATCTCGTCCGCGTGCGCGTCCAGATGATAGAGGTCGGCAAAATCGCGCAGATAGCCGCGGTTGACGAACTCGTGCAGCGTTTGCACGGAGAGGCCGTCGATATCAAGCCCGCCCTTGCTCGCAAAGCGGACAAAGCGCTTCAAGTGCTTGGCGGGACAGTTCGGATCGGTGCAGCGCAGCGTCTTCACGCCGCTGATGGGACTGATACGCACCTCGGTCGCCGCGCCGCAGACGGGACAGGCCGTCGGGACTTCATAGCTGCCCTCGGCCCTGACGACCGCGATGCACTTCGGGATGATCTTGTTGGCCTTGATGATGCGAAGCTCGGTCTTGCGGTCCTTGCCGATGCCGAGGCGCTCGAGCTCGCTGACGTTGCAGAGGCTTGCGCGCGTGACAGTCGTGCCCTCGAGCTGCACAGGGTCAAAGACCGCGACCGGCGTGATGGTTGAAGCCGCGCACGACCATTCGATGTGATCGAGCACCGTGTCGGCGGAAACGTCCGCCCACTTGTAGGCAAGACCCGCGCGCGTGGCGTGATGACCCGTCACGCTGCCGGTCGCTGCGTAGTCCGTGTCGTCGTAGGTGATGACAAGACCGTCCACGGGAATGCCCATCTCGCCGGAGTCGACCTTTTTCGTCCAGCGCGCGATGGCGTCGGGCAGATTTTTCGCATCCGTGTGCTCGCGCTCGACTGTGATGAAGCCGAGCTTTTCCAGATAGTCCATGCGCGCGCCCCAGGAGCGGATCACTTCATCCGTGTGGACGAGCGTGAACGGTGTGAATGTCACGTTGCGCTCTTTCACCTTGTCGAGATTCGTCTTGTCGAGCGCCAGCGTGCCGGCGGCGAGGTTGCGGGGGTTTGCGTAGCGGTCGTCCGCGTCCTCGAGCGTGTCGTTGATGGCCTCGAAATCTGCGTAGGAGATGGTCGCCTCGCCGCGCACGACGAGGTGGCCCTTGTCGCTGATTTTCGCAGGAATACCGCGGATGGCGGAGGCCATATAGGTGATGTTCGTGCCGACGGTGCCGTTGCCGCGCGTCAAAACGCGCGTGAGCGTGCCGCCGTCATACGTCGCCACAAGCGTCGAGCCGTCGAGCTTCCACGAGAGCCAAATGTCGCGCTCGCCCGCCCAGTCCTGCAATTCCTCGACCTTTTTCGTCTTGGCGAGCGAGAGCGCGGGGTACTCGTGCGCTTCCTTCTCCCCCTCGCCGTCCATTTCGTTTCCGGAATGGCTCGTCACCTGCGTGGGACTGTCGGGCCGGACATAGCCGGTCGCTTTTTCCAGAGCGGTCAGCTCGTCAAACAGAGCGTCCCACTCGTAGTTCGTCATCTGCTCCTCCTGCCCGCCGTAGTAAGCGTCGGAGGCGGCATTCAGCCGTGTTACGATCTCGTCGATCCGGATATTTTTGTCCATAGTGCGTTCCCTCTCTCCGGCGGTGCGCAAAAGGCAGTCAGCCGTTGTTCATGATGTAATCTTCCGCGTTCTGCTCCATGTCCTCGCCATTGCTGAAATAGGTGTAATTGTCCGGCACGGAGCCGACGATAACGGTCTCCGCCACGGAATAGGTGTTGCTGAATTTTGTCGTTGTGGAAAAGCCCGGCAGCAGGATACTGACGTAGACGTCCACCACAAGATAAATCTGGTGCTTCGTCTGGTTGATACCCGCCGACGTGAACGCATTTTCAAAATGCGCGCTCGACGAGCCGACCGACTGCATCCGCACGCGGATCAGCGGCCCGCGCCCCGCCAAAAACGGCGAGCCGAGCAGCGTGCCGACCGGCACGGAGAGTTCCTTCGTCGTCACCTCGGAGAGCTTTTCGAGCACCTCGTCGATGATGGCGGACTGCAAACGGTTGAACTCCGCCATGTTGCTCTTGACCGCCGTGATCTTTCCCTCGTTGTCCTTTTCAAAGGAGATGAGCTGGTCGTAATCTACGCCGCCGCTGTAGATCGTTTCGTTCACGGCGGCGGTCACGATGCCGTTGACCGTATTTGACACGCGCGCCGTTGCGAGCGACGTGAGCACGGGTTTTAGGTGCGTCATTGCCACGATGGCGAGCGCCAGCAGCGCCGCGAGCAAAAACAGCACAAGCAGCAGCGCCCGCTTCTTTCCTGAAAGTCTCCTGTGTCTCCATTTCGGCACAGAGCCTCACCCCGATTCCAGTGAAGCCTATGCCGCGCGGGCTTTTCCCTATTCGCCCAGCGCCATGACGAGCTTCTTGAACGCCTTGCCGCGCTCCATGAAGTTCGCGAACTGGTCGAACGCCGCGCATGCGGGCGAGAGCGTCACGATGTCGCCGCGCACTGCGCGCTCGTAGGCGGTCTTCACGCAGTCCTCCAGACTCTCGCAGCGCACGATCTCGGGGCTGCCGTGATAGCCCGGGCACTCGCGCACGGCCTTTTCGATGGCGTCCGCTGTCGCGCCGCACAAAATAAGCAGCTTGACGTGCTTTACCACCTCGGGTGCAAGGGGTGCAAAGGGAATATGCTTGTCATATCCGCCCGCGAGCAGAATGACCTTTTCGTTGAACGCGTTGAGCCCCGCGATGGTACGCGTCGGGCTCGACGCGATGGAATCGTTGTACCACTGCACGCCGCGGATCGTCCGCACCGGCTCGATGCGGTGCTCGACGCCGACAAAGGTACGCGCAGTCTCGCGCATGACCTCGTAGGGCACCAAACCGTCGAGCGCCGTCACGGCGGCGAGGTAGTTTTCGACATTGTGCATCCCCGGCAGACGGATGTCAGAGATCTGCATGACCGCTTCCTCGCATCCGTCATGGCGCAGGACGATGGTATCTCCGCGCAGGAACGCGCCGTCCGTGACTTCCTTGCGGCGGCTGAAGAACCGCGTCCACGCTGCCGCCTTTTTCGAGAGCTTGCGCGTGATGTCGTTGTCCTCGTTGAAAATGGCGATGTCGTCCTCGCGCTGGTGGAGATAGATATTCTCCTTCGCCGCGATGTACTCGTCCATATCCTTGTGCACATCCAGATGGTTCGGCGCAAGGTTCGTCATCACCGCGATGTGCGGCGAGCGCTTCATATCAAGCAGCTGGAACGACGAGAGCTCCACGACCGCGAAGTCCTCAGGCTGCATCTTCTCCGCGTCGCACAGCAGCGGGTGGCCGATGTTGCCGCCGAGATACACGGTCTTCCCCGCCGCGCGCAGCATTTCGGCGATGATGCTCGTTGTGGTGGTCTTGCCGTCGCTGCCCGTCACACCGATGATCGTACATGGGCAGACCTCGAAAAAGATCTCCATTTCCGACGTCACGATGCTGCCGCGCGCTTTCGCCTCGAGCAGCGCCGGAACGTCCGGCCGCATGCCCGGCGTGCGGAAAACGACGTCCGCGCGCAGATCATCGAGGTAGCCTTCGCCAAGCTGCAAGTGCGCGCCCAGCGCTTCGAGCTGCTTCGCGCGCTCGCCGAGGTCTTCGCGGCTCTTTTTGTCGCAGGCGATAACCTGCACACCGTTTCGGCACAAAAGTTCGATGAGCGGCGTGTTGCTCACGCCGATGCCGAGCACTGCCGCTGTTTTTCCCCGCAGGGAGGATAGATATTCCTGTATCGTCATAGACGTTCATCCTTTCGTCTGCACATACAAATTCAATATATAGTATAGCGCAGGAACGGCAAAATAGCAATGGATTTTCCGTTGACAAGCCCCGCGCCATGGGCTAAAATAGTTGTGCGAGTATGACAGACAGTCGCGCGGCGAGGCCGAAAGGCCCGCTGTGAGGAAAGTCCGGGCTCCACAGGGCAAGGATAACGGGTAACGCCCGCCCAGAGCGATCTGAGGAAAAGTGCAACAGAAATAGACCGCCCGAGGTATGCAAGTATCTCAGGTAAGGATGGAAAGGTGCGGTAAGAGCGCACCCGTCGGCTCGAGAGTGTCCGATGCTGTAAACTCTATCCGGAGCAACACCGGTATGGGAGCAATAGGTTGGCCCGACCGCTCCCGGGGTGGCTGGAGTACCGCGGCAACGCGGCGCGTAGATAGATGACTGTCAAATACAGAACCCGGCTTACAGTCATGCTCGTGCAAAATATGAGAGGGACGGCGGAAATCGCCGTCCCTCCCGTTTTTTCTTTTCTGACATAAACTGTCCAAAATGCAGAAAAAGCGGCGGGAGCTCCCGCCGCTTTTCTTTTTTATGAATCAAACTTCCTTCTTGCCGATGCGGATGAGACGCACGACCACAGGGCTCAGCACCACGTTGAAGAGGAGCTCAAAGATAAAGTTCGCGCCGACAAGGCCAACGATCATATACTGGCCGATGTTTGCACCAAAGCCCATCGCATCCGCCCAGCCGCCGATGGTCTCCATAAAGAAGAGCAGGCAGCCGATCAGGAACACGCCGGTATTGACCACCGGGCAGACCACAGCGGCCACCGCCACGGCAAGCGTGCGGTTCTTGTTCTCAAGCGCCTTGTAGACAAGGCCGGAGAGAAGGCCCGCCAGCGTGCCCTTGACGAGCACCGTCAGGATCGTGCCAAGCGCGTTGACACCGAGGAACGCCGCCGCGTCGCCGCTGAGCAGCACGACCACGCCGAACACAAAGCCGAGCCACGCGCCAGCACCTGCGCCGTAGAGCGCCGCACCGATAACGACCGGCACCAGCACCAGCGAAATGCTGAACGTGCCAAACCGGATAAAGCTGCCCATCAGCTGCAGAACGATCACAATAGCGGTGAACAGACCGAGACCAACGATCTTCTGCGTGTTGTTGTTCTTACTCATATGTTTCTCCTTTCATCCGGCCGTCCGTGCAAGGGGGGGCTATACAGGTGTTACAGCAGGAGCGCGCCGCGGAAAAAGCTCCTCCTCACAGCGCACCTTGTTTTTCTGCCGAAACTGGACGTCCGACGTGCCGAGATATAATACCAAACAACGGCGACAATTTCAAGTGGAATATTTATATATTTTTATAGGATATCCATATAAGTTGAGTCAATGCCGAATGTTGGCCATTTCGCCTTTTCGAACGTACAACGCCCATACAGGCGTACGCCTCCAATACGTCAAATTCGGGACTTTCAGTGCGTCAGCAGCAAGAATCTCAGCAGAATATATTGACAGGAAAACTTGGCGCATTTATAATCTTGACAAGAAAACTTGGCAGAGAGGTACCCTATGGAAAAAGAAGATATCTTGGCGATCAGCCGCAGAGAAAACAAAAACAGAGACCTGGCAGAGGCAGAAATATCCGCGCAAGCCGGCAGCATTGCCAGCCGCATCGGAGCCGGCACGTGCTGCTTCGTTTCGGTTCTATTTGTTTGGGCTGCTAACACGATGCTTTTCAGCCCATGGATCATCTACTTCAGCATTCTTGGTACGCATTATCTGGTAAGATTTATCAAAGCAAAACGGAAAACAGACTTAACGATCACCGTCTTGTATTTCGCAATGTTCATCCTCTGCTTCGTCTTTTTTGTTTTGCGGCTTATTGAGTCAAAGGGATGAACGATGAGTTAAAATTGCGGAACAGATTGAAAGAGGCGCGGTTTGAAAAAAAGCTCTCACAGTCGCAGCTCGCAGAAATGGTAGGCGTCTCACGAAACACGATCAGTTCGATCGAGACCGGACAATTTAACCCAACTGCCAAGTTGGCTCTCATTCTCTGTATCGCTTTGGACAAGAAATTTGAAGAATTATTTTATTTTTAGGGAGGTCACGATGGATCATTTATTGCTTCTGATATTGGGCATATTCCTGTC
>OLIQ01000543.1_pt1 | contig 16220 bp, 19 predicted proteins | sample 1609631 | NCBI WGS metagenome assembly OLIQ01 (sample SAMEA4350114, study PRJEB24818) | metagenome | biome: human; feature: gut; material: faeces | place: Denmark | collected 2013-09
AGTCCAGACGGCACAGGGCGGGGGTCAGGTCGTACAGACCCAGCTCCTTCATCAGCACACAGATGCCGCACTTGGTAAAGCGTCCCTCGTAGCCGCTGCCATCCGGGTATTCGTAAAATTCCATGTTCCACGAGTAGGGGTTGCGGTCGGCGGCTTTCAGAGCAGCGGTGGCCTTCATGGCGGCAATATCCTTTGGGGTAAACTTGCTTTTTCCGCTCTTGCGGCAGAACCACTGCATGGGCTTTGTCATCATGGATTTTGCATAATACTCCGTCAGCCGCTCCACATCCGGGCGCTCCGGCATGGAGAGAATAAACGCACCGATCATCGCGCAGTTGACGAGGTTCATCTTGAACCGGTCGGCCTTTTCAAACTCCGGCAGCCTGCGAATGATCTGCCGGTATTGCGGCTTTGCCTTTTTCGTGATGGCTCTTGCGGTGGCTGCATCATAGCCCAGCACAGCGGTCAGCTGCTTTTGAAAGGAACCGGCAAACAGCACCCACATTCCCATAGGCATCCCGGCGTATTTCATTGCAGATACCTCCCGGCTTCCGTTTCCAGTGCCTGCCATACCGGGTAGGCTGCGCCATGTTCATCGAAAAATTTCTTGAGGTCCCGGTTCAGCGCGCTCATTTCGTCGATGGCGTTCATGGCATGGTCGGAGGCGCAGAGCTTGCCCAGCGAGGTGGCGCACATCAGCTTGAAAAAGCGCAGGCAGGTCTTGCGGTACTTTTCCCCTTCAAAGTCCGTATCCTCCTTGGGCAGAATGGCGTGCCCGGCATTTCTGATGGCGCGGTATCCCTCGATGTTTGCATCCAGCAGACGGTTCAGGTATGCAGTATCTCCCCTGAGCTTTTTCAGGTCGCCGTCTGTCTTATAGCAGGCGAAGGCCGCAGGCATCACAAACGCGGCATGGCAGAGCAGATAGTCCTCCATGTTCGGCTCGTAAACAACCTTATATTTTGTGCCGTGGAAAATGCGCCCGATCAGCTGTTTATTGGAGGTTGCATCCGGCAGCTGTCCGATGGTGATCTTTTTCAGGTCGATGGAGACCACCCGGTCAACCTCCCGATGCCCCGCAGAAAGCGCAAAGGCAAACAGGCCGTTCTTTTCCGGCAGTGCCGCCGCCAGCGCCCTCGCCTGCACATTGTTCCCCACAAAAACGATGTTCTTCGTCCGGTTCGCCCGCAGCGTGTCCAGAACGGAATCCAGCTGTGTATAGCGCAGGACCACAAAGATCACATCGTACATTGCATCCGGTGCAAGTTCAGTCACCACCGGAATGCGGCTGACCGAGGTGCGGAGCGAAAATTTGTCCTTGATCCGCAGGCCGTTCCGCTTGATCTCCGCTGCCCAGTTTCCTCGCGCAAGCAGGGTGACATCCTTTCCGGCGCGCAGCAGATTTCTTGCCAGATTGCACCCCAGAACGCCTGCACCATATACCAGAATTTTCATAGCTTGCCTCCAAATCTGATCTTCACGATCTGCATTTTCATCCCGTTGTCCCCGACCTTGGCGAGAAACCGGAAAAAGCCGCTGACGGAAGGGGCTTTCCGATTACTGTACTGTCATCATTGCCGCCAGCACCATCGCTATGACTGCCATGCCCACCGTGCCGAACAGCCACTTTTTCTGTTTGTCTTTTGCAGTAATGTAGGGCTTCAGATCCTCCGTTCCGAGGATTGTCCATGCGTTCGTGTGCCCCACCCAATAGCCGTCAACCAACAGGCGGTCCATGAGATTCATAACGGACAAGATAACGAGTAACTGCCAGAAACCCTGAACAAAGCCCTTTGCACCGTTTATCCCATAGACACAGACCAGCACATAGCCGATATAGCCGGGAATGCAGACTGCTTTGAACAGCAGGCTGTTGCGTCGGATGCGTTCCGGGCTTGTAAGCCCCAGTTTTACGCACCTATGCTGCACCGCTGGGCTGTAAAGATGCACCATCCCAACAGCCCCTTTGCAGATGCCCACAGCACAGACAAGAACCAGCAAAGCCCCCAGCCCAAGACCTTCCAGAATCACCTGTAAAAGCATTACTTATTCCTCCTGTATCCGTTTTCATTCCGGTATTCGGGATGTTCCTTTAAGTATAGATCCTGATCGCCGCAGATGGTGTAATCACACTTACAGCCATTCGCACAGGTGGTCGTCCGCACCAGCCTTGCGTGAATCAGTTCCATGGACGCATAGTCCACATTGCACAGGGCGGGCATAATGTCCGTAAATCCGAACCGCTTGGCAAATTCCGCCGCCGGGCACTCCGTAAATTCATAATAAATAGGCTTGTCGGTTTCATAAGGCGCAACCGACATCTCGTAATCGTGCCATTTGTCGCAGCCGCTTTTCGCACGAACAAACGCCTTGTACATCAGCTTCCTCCAGAACGGCTTGTTGCAGTCCACAAATTTCAGCTTGCGGAAAGTCGGAAGAATCAGATTTTCCTCCATCTCTTCGATTTCACGGAACGAAGTAACTGCTTTGCAGACCACATAATAGCTCATGATGGCGATGCAGTCGTAGGTGCCGCCTACGCCGTTGTGGAAGTTCTTTTTGCCGCCCAAGTCGGTGCGCCAGTCGGAGAGAAAGACCGCGTACTGCCGCTGCACCTTTTCCCATACTGTCTCCCACTCTGCTTCCGGATAGTGCAGGGCGATCTTCGCCCGTATCTCTTTCTTGCAGGGCTTGGAATACAGCACATGGCAACTGCGGTCAATTTGTAATTCGCTGTCCTTCATCTTCCCACGCCTTTCAGAAAACCGCTCTTTGCATTTTCTTCGGTGTCGTCCGATTCGTCGTAGGCATCATAGGGTGCCGACGGGTCGTGTACCCGTTTCTTGAATGGCGAACAGAGCTTGTCCCTATGGGCAAAAGCAAATTCCAAATTGTCCGTCCATCCCGTGTGACCGGTGATGAAATACGGATGCAGACCACGGGCGCGCAGTTTCCGTTCCAGCTCCGCCAGTGACTGCACAGCCAGCTTATTATCCTCTGCCAGAGAGGAAATAAAGCTGTATCCGCCGTCCGCACCGAACCACAGCGTGTCGCCGGTGAACAGATACTTATCGTCAATGAGATATACCATGTGCCCCCAGGTATGACCGGGGACAAGGAAGCATTCGATTTTGATGCCGCCAATATCGAAAACCTCGCCGTCATGCAACAGTACCTTTTCGTTGTGGATCGTGACCTGCGGCAGCTTGTACAGGCGATAGATCACCTTGCGGCGCACTTCGCCGGTCAGATAGCGGTTCTCAACCTCGCCGATGTAGAGCTTTGCGTCCCGGAATAGTCCCGGACTGTCGGCCTCCACTGCACCCACATGGTCAGTGTCCTGATGCGTGATGAGGATGTGCCGGACGGATGCCGGATCGATGCTGAGCCAGCTCATTTTTTCGGCAAGGCGGTCGTAGTTATAGCCCGCATCGATCATAATGGCCGTATCGCCCTTGCGGTAGAAGAAGATGTTCGCCACCCATTCGCGCACACAGGCGACACTCCCGTCGATCCAGCCGGTATTCAGCGGCTTGAAGATCTCCTTGCCTCGGTACATCTTGCTCATTTCTTTTTTCTGAAACTCGGTTGCTTTCTTTGACATATCATCGCCTCCTATTTTGCCTTTCGGCAGACAAACCATGCCATGCTTTTCAGGTTTCCCATGTCCACATCCGTATACATTCCATCCAGCCGTGCTTTCAGGCTGGAGACCGTCTCATAGGGCGGCGTGAAGAAGCCCGCCTTTTCATAAACGTGCCGGTCGAACCAATCGGTCCGCTTGTGCTCGCCCCTCACATAAAAGCAGCCGCAGAATGTTCCGCCGGGTCTCAAAACCCGGAAAACCTCCCGATAAGCGGCTTCCTTGTCCGGAAAAGCATGAAAGCCGTTCAGCGACAAAACGATGTCGAAGGTGTCGTCTGCATAGGAGAGTGCTCCCACATCTCCCTGTCGGAAGGTTACATTTTTCAGGTGCAGGCGGTCAGCCTTTTCCCGTGCCTGCCTCATCATATCGGGCGAATAATCGAGACAGGTAATGTCCGCCTCCGGCATAGTCTGATAAACCGGCATGGTCAGAATCCCTGTTCCCACCGGCACTTCCAGCAGTTTGCCGGAGAAATGCTCCGGAATACCGGACATTGCCTTTTCCAGATAGGCGTCGTTTTCCACCTTGTTCATTGCCCACACCAAGCGGCACACCGCTTTCCCACTCAGAGTAGAGCAGGTGATCATGCCGTCATAAAAACTGTTTCCGCCCGTCATTCCGTACGCACCGCGAATGGCTTCTTTTCGTTCCATGGTTCTTCCCCCGTGTTTCAATCATCACACGACCGTTTCCGATCTCATTTTTTCAAAATGTCCACGATTTTCGCAAAATCCTCCTTTGCCTCCTTGAAGATCGGCAGCATACAGTAGCAATGCACCATCTTCGGGCGGGCGGACACCGTATAGGGGACATTTGCCCGTTTGCAGGCTTCCTCAAAGTCCGGCAAAGCACCGTAGAGCACCTCGTCGGCAGAATAGAAGAAGTGAATATCGCCTACACCGGTAAAATCTCCCCGGGAGCCGGAGAACATATAGTCCGGCACATTCTCGCAGCCGTGCCGCATAAACTTCTCCACCGTCACCATAAAGGCATAGTCAATTGCAGCATCCCTTTCATTGAGCGCCTGCATCCGCGCCCTTTCCGCATCGTTCCACGGCACCTCGCCGGGGGACACGGCAACGATGTGCCTCGGCTGCGGCAGCGGCTCGGGCTGCATGTTGCTGTGCGCCGCGATCCCCAGGGCCAGCGCACCGCCAGAGGAAAAACCACAGGTGCTGACATTTCCGCCGCCATACAAGCCGACCATTCTGCGGTAACATTCGTACACCATCGCGTATGTTTCAGTAATGCAGTGTTCCATGCAGAGCGGGTAAAACGGAAACCACACATCACAGCCGGTCTCGCGGCAGAGCTTGCGCATCACAGGCAGGTCGCCCTTATCGGGGCCGATCACCATGCCGCCGCCAAAGAAGTAGAGGATCGCGCGCTCGGACGGCTTTTCATTCTCTCTGACAATCAGGCAGGGAAAGCCGTTTACCGCGATCGTTTCATAATATGCCTTGCGGTCGGTGGGCGTAAAAACGCCACGATGCCGGTTCTGCTTTTCAATTTCCCTTCGCAGTGCATCCTCCGGCAGGGCGAACGCCTTTTTCGCGCTGGAGAGTTTGTATGCGCCGCGCAGGAAAGCTGCAAAGATACTCATGATTTAGCCCCCTCATTTCCGCGCCGTGATGCAGAGCCAGCCTTTCTTTTTGTGTATCTGCACATCGTGAAAGCCCGCCTGCTCCAGATACGTCTTCAGTTCGGCGTCATTGTAGATGGTCATGCCGCCGATGATCTCCGTCCACTTCTTGTCCTTGTGCGTATCGCCGTTGCTTTCGTTGCAGATGAGTAATGTCCCGCCGGGCTTCAGCACCCGGTAAACCTCCCGGAAGCACTGCGGCAGATCGGGCCAGAAATAGACGGTTTCAAAGGCCGTGACCGCATCAAACCAGTCATCTGCAAAGATCATATCCGCCACGCTGCCTTGCAGAACGGCGCAGCGGCCCTCCGCGATGGCGGCCTCGTTGACCTTTTTGGATTTCTCCACACTGACGGGGGAATAGTCAATACCCTTGACAATACCCTCCGGGCATTTTTTCAGAAGTCTCTTGATGTTCGCTCCTCCGCCGCAGCCGCAGTCCAGCACCTTGGCGTCCTGAGTAAGCTCCAAAAAGTGAAGTTCCCACCGTGCCACAGGACTGTGCCCCAGGTTCATCATGGCAACCATGAGCTTCCCGCCAAGCCCCACAGGCTTTCTGGTGTTCTCAAAAAATGACATCTTATCACACCTCCGATTTCACACATTCCGCATAAGTCAGCGGGAAGGATGCCTTCAGAACAGCGCTTTTCCGCACCGCCCAGCCGTTTTGCCGTAGGAAGCGCAGGTATTCCTCGCTCGTCCATCTGCTGTGGAGAGGGAAGCCTGCCAGCTTCATGAAAAAAGCCTTGGCCTTGCCGGAAAACGAGTTTCCCGCATGGGTAAAGGTGGGCGCGATGAGCACACCGTCATCCTTCAGAACCCGCTTGATTTCTTGCAGGGCTTTCTCCGGCTGCGGCACAATGTGCAGCGCGTTGGACACGATCACCACATTAAAGGACTTATCCGCATAGGGCAGGCAGAACATATCCTGCACGGAAAAGTACAGCTTTGCCGAGCGATTATCCCGCTTCGCCTCGGCGATCATTTCCGGGGAGGCGTCCGTCGCCTCGATGTGCGCCGCCGCGTTTACGATGTGTTTTGCGATCAGCCCCGTGCCGGTCGCCAGCTCCAACACCGTCTTGGCTTTTACAACCGGCCGGATCAGCTCATACATCTCGTCATACGCCGCCCGATCCTTTCGCATAAAGCGGTCGTAACGTCCGGCATTTTTGTCCCAGAAATTCTTGTGTTCCTGCATCGCTATCATTCCTTTCAATGTTAGATTCGCCTAACCGATACGCGCAGTCATGCAGTTATAGTATGCTAACCGCTGTGCCTCGGAAAAGCCGCATTTCTGCGGCCTTTCGGCTTATTCAAATAGCTCCCTGCAAGCGCCGTACACCAGCGTTTCCAGCACCTGCGGGTACAGTTCCCCAATCTGCTCCTTGTGGGAGACGGTCAAGATCAGTCCCCGCACCGTGGCGGCAGCCAAAGAGATGCCGCGATTCGGCACAAGGTCATATTTCTCCAAAAGCAGACGGATGTGCATCTCGTCATCGTGGTAATGGACATTTTTGACGTCCTCCGGCAGTCTCTGCAAAAGCAGCTTCGCATCGTTTTCAATGAAAACCATGTCGCCGGTATCAGACAGCCTCCGGCAGACGGCCAGAACCGCCTCTGCCGCGCGCTCCGATGTTGGCAGGCCGCCATTTCTGAGCAACGCCTGGTCAGCCACCCCGTAAAGCTCGGAGTGGATACTTTCCAGAACCGCGAAGAAGGCCATCTCCTTGGATTCAAAGAATTTATAAAACGAGCCTTTTGCGATACCGACAGCCTTTGTCAGTTGATCCACTGAGGTTTTCTTCATTCCCAGCGTGACAGCACAATGTCTCGTTTCCTTCAGCAACGCCTTGCGGAGCTGCTCAGTCTCGTAATCGGTAAAAGCCAAGGTTGCACCCCTTTTTTGAAATATGACCGTTTTGGTTCTTCTGGTCATATTATACCGCACTTTTTCCTGGTTTGCAAGGGCTGTAGAGAAAACATACGCATTTTAACAAAAAGTTATTTTCCCTTAACACATTATTTCAGACGCTCCTCTTCCTTTGGCAAAGAACTGCACCACCCTAAAATCAAAAATGCACACCCCTCCAAACCGTAATTGCACCCCCTGAACGGGTTTCTATCAAAATTAGAGTCATTTGCCAAAAAGTCCAGTAAACAAGTGAGTTTGCCGGACTTTTTCTTTTTTCTCTTTTTTCCAAAGGTACCTCGGAATTTCGAAAAGAATTGAGGATTTTATGATTACTAAGGTGGTAGAAACTCCTATGCTTATCTCGATATCGAATTATTATATTTTCCCGTTTTTCCTTTATAAATCGACAATAATCCTTGATTAAGACAATATTTTGTGATATATTAAGAGTGTATAATTATAACTACCCGAAAGTGAGGATATTTTTATGGATTCCAACATCGAACGCTGGTACTCAATGAAGGAGATTTGTGAATACCTCGGCGTCAGCCGTGACACCGTACTCGCTTGGATAGAAAAAAGAAATATGCCCGCTGCAAAGATAGGTCGCCTTTGGAAATTTAAGTTCAGCGAAGTAGACGCTTGGATGAAATCCGGCGTTGCGGCAGATAAGTAAGCTTTGGAGTTGTTCAATATTGGGTTTTATTGAATCGTATAAACATCGTGAAAAAATATGCGGAGAAGTATTTAATGACGATAGGCGCATATCTGCTTATATTGATGAAATGCTAAATACGCCCGTGGATTTTATCTTGTAAGAGGTTGAGATAATGACCTAAAATAGCTGAAAACACTACCGATGAGCTTGAAATTAGATAGCACACGAACCCGATTACACCGAGCAAAATATTTGTGAACCGAGTGATACTAAGTGGTCTGATGATTTTTATTCATGCATAATGAAACAAACCGATCTCTCACTTGGTATACTAAAACAACTAAACCTTGCACGACTGAAAAGTCAACACAAGCACACAAAGTGGAAACTTCCACATACAACCTTTAAAACTGGAGAACTTTAATCTTATTATCTTGCAAGTATCTTTATCGTTTCACTTAGCTTATTATTACCGTCGGTGCGAAATTTGTAGGTATTTAAGTGATAATAAATAATCAGGAATTTTTTATGGATAATCATACAAAAGAATAACGACGGAAAAATATGCATGCTATTAAAAACAAAGATTCGCAAATTGAGATAATGCTTCGCAAGGAACTATGGCGAAAAGGGTTGCGATATCAGAAGAACAGTAAAAAAGTTTTCGGTAAACCCGATATTGTTTTTCTCGGCAAAAAATTCGCTGTATTTTGTGACAGCGAATTTTGGCACGGATATAACTGGGAAGAACGCAAAAAAGACTTTAAATCTCACCAAGAATTTTGGATTCCGAAAATAGAGCGAAATATGCAGAGAGATATTGAAGTTACGAAAAAACTGCAAAATGACGGTTGGACCGTATTGAGATTTTGGTGTAAAGATATTAAGAAATACACCAAGCAATGTACTGATGTGATTGAAAGGGCGGTAAAAGATAATGGTTAAATTAAAATCTATCGACCTATTTGCAGGAAACGGAGGGATCAGACTTGGATTTGACAGAGCTTTCGGCAACGGTATTAAGACAGTCTTTGTAAGTGAATGGATGAATACGCTCAAAAAACATATAAAGCTAATTTCAATGACAACTTTGAAATTGCTAGTGATATTACGAAAATAGATGAGAGAAATATCCCCGCATTTGATATTTGCTTAGCTGGATTCCCTTGCCAAGCATTCAGCCTTGCAGGACTAAGAATGGGTTTTGATGACAATTATAAAGGTTTGTGCAGAGGAACGCTTTTTATGGATGTTGCCCGAATTTGTGAATATCATAAACCGAAAGTGATTTTCTGTGAAAATGTAAAAGGTTTGGTAATTCACGATAAAGGCAGAACTTTTAAGATAATATGCAAAACATTTGAAGATTTGGGATATAAAGTGTTCAACGAAGTTTTGAACAGCAAAGATTTCGGCGTTCCTCAAAACAGAGAAAAAATATATATTGTTGCTTTTAAATCAAAAGCAGCCTGTGATAGGTTTTAATTTTCCGAAAAATGTGAACTTGAGAACAACATTTTTGATATTATTGATAAGACGGTTAAAGTGAATGATTTATATTGCCTTGCCGGTGATTCATATCAATACAAAAAGTTACTCTCCGTTATAACAAACGAAGAGCAAATATATAGGTTCACCGATTGCGGTATTCAAGCAAAGACCGGATATCTTTTACACAAAAAGCGAATATGGGAACTTGGTATAACCGAGTTCCGTTTATAAAGGATAATTACGGAATCAGGAAAATTTTAATTCAAATTCATCGTACCATACTGAAAGTCCATTGCGTCTGAGTACCTCAGCAAGCGGTCTGGCAACCTCTTCTTTATCTTACGAAGCATGGGAGATGAAGACATCGTACTCTTTATTGTAAATATCATTGTAGAGAAAAGAAATTCCTTCATCATCGTTATTATTGCCAAGATACAAAGACGGCACAGTAGTCAATGACGGAATTGACGTAGATCGAAGCTTGTTTTGGTATGATTTTGCTTTACGCTCAACGCTTTTCAATTCATTTATTGCACGGTTGGCATCTCGTTCAAATTGTCTGCTTGCTGTCTTCATCTTATTAAGCTGACTATTGATTTTTGACATATTAGGTTTTCTAAAAGTAGCCATTTTTACCTCATTTCAACCTTTCAAATAGTGGCAAAATTTCTTATAATTCTTCTATGATGCACTTTTGCTCGACAATGGGAAGACGATAAATTAAGTTATGCGTCATCTTCATTTGCTTTTATAAAGCCGTTCAGAAAGCACTTAAAAAACAGTAGATATATTTTGGGCAATTTTCCAGATTACTAGAATAGTAACAATATTTCCGCATTGTTTATATGCATTTGATATTGATATTTTCGGAAAGCGATAACTCTTTGGAAATCCCTGTAATAATAGGCATTCGTGAGGTAAAAATTGGAGATGTCTCCGTAGAAAAATTGATAAAGGTATTGCCAAAAGTAATTTTGGAGTCATCGTCATCTCCCGTGACTTCATAAATAAAGGTTGGACAAACTATGAGCTCGATGGGTTGATTACTCGTGCTGTAAATGGGGAACAAACCATGTTACCCATTTGGCACAATATAACGAAGCGAGAATTGATAGATTATAGTCCTTCGCTTGCTGATAAGCTGGCTCGCAGTACAACAGATTTTACCGTGGAAGAAATTGCAGATGAAATTACCGATCTAATTTGTGAAAAAAAGGTTGCAAGCATCATATTGAATCTAACTTATAGTATCAAAATAAAAATTGCCGTTATGTAAAGGATTTAAATATTATTGAGAATTGATATACAAAATCAGAATAAAATAAGCAAAAAACTTGGAGGTAAAAATTATGGCTTCTATACTTTCTAAATTAAGTGGAGTGAAAAATTCCTCTCCAATTGAGCCGAGAGAGATTTTTATGTCATTACCGCAAAAAGATAAGCGATATGAATATCCAAGGGATGTTCAATCGGAAGTCTGGAAAAAATGGTTTGCCGTAAGGGATGATAAAAACTGCATTATAAAAATGAATACTGGAAGCGGAAAAACAGTTGCAGGTTTAATGATTCTGCAAAGTTGTCTAAATGAAGAAAAAGGACCTGCTGTATATGTAGTGCCAGACAATTACTTAGTGGCTCAAGTTTGTGAAGAAGCTAAAAAATTAGGAATATTGGCAGTAACAGATAGGGATGATTATTCCTACACGGAAAATAAAGCTATATTAGTTACTACTATCTTTTCTTTGATTAACGGTCACAGCGTTTTTGGAATGAGACAAACAAATAATTATCCAATTGGTAGCATTCTGATGGATGATGTTCATGCATGTCTTGACACAATCACAACGCAATTTTCTATTAGAATACCTTCAAACCACGAGCTTTATAAAGAAGTCATTGATTTGTTTGCTGAACAGTGGAAGAGTTATAATAGCAGTTCTTATATTAATATCGTAGAAAATTGCGATTCTGCTAAGAATGCCATTATTCCTTTTTGGATGTGGCAAGAAAAAAAGACTGAGGTTTACACTCTTCTTTCCAAATATAACACAAATGAAGAAAAGAATCATTGTATTTATTTTAGTCTTCCGCTTCTTGATGAATCTCTTGCAACATGTGATTGCTTTGTAACGGCGCGCGGTATTGAAATTATACCTGAAGGCATTTCTATTTCAAAGATAAAAAGTTTTGTGAACGCTCAAAGAAGGATTTTTATGAGTGCCACACTCTCAGATGACAGTGTTTTTGTTTCAGCCATTGGACTAAACAAAGAGGATGTTCGCAGTATTATATCACCAGATAATGCAAATGATATCGGAGATAGGCTCATTCTTTTTCCAAGACATCTAAATAGCGAAATAACAAATGAAAACATCAAAGACAAGGTGTTTGATGTTGCCCAGAATTACAATGTTATTGTGATTGTTCCTTCGTTTGAAAAAGCAAAATATTGGGATCCCCAAGGTCTTAGAACAATAGCCAAAGACAACATTGAGAACGCGGTGTCATCGCTTAAAAGCAACCATATGGGGCTTTTGGTTTTTGTCAACAGATACGATGGAATTGATTTACCAGATGATGCATGTAGAATGTTAGTAATTGACGGTTTACCACCTTTACGAAATGAAAAAGACAAGTATATACAAAGTATCGATCCTTCTAGCAACATTCTTAGGCGAGAACAAATTCAGAGAATAGAACAAGGAATGGGAAGAGGGGTTAGATCAAATAGCGACTCTTGTTGTGTCATACTAATGGGTGACAATCTCTCTGATGTTCTGTTGCGCAATAACGGGGTATCTTTCTTTAGTAATGCTACAAGGGAACAATACAACTTATCAAAAGAGTTATGGGACTTGTTAAAACAGGAAAATTCAAAACCCAGTGTAGACGATGTTTTTGAATTAGCAAATTTTTCACTTAGTCGAGAAGTTGAATGGATTCAAAAAAGTAAAGAACGTTTGTCGACCGTCATGTATACTGCTGAACCGCAGTTTGACAATAACACTTTGGCATTACGCAATGCGTATGATTTATCAATGGAATTGCAATGGCAAAAGGCAATAGCATCTCTTGATAAAGCAATAAATAACGAAGCACAAAGTACAACCAAGGGATATTTGCTTCAAATAAAAGCTAAATTTACAAACTTTATTGATCAGTCAAAAGCACAACAAATACTACTATCGGGTAGAGCTATGAACATGAGTATACTTGCACCGCTTAATGGCATTGTATATGACAAATCTATAAATAATATAGCACAAGCTAAAGCTATATGCGAATATATAAATAATAATCAAATTTTACAAAACGATTATGTAATTCACGCAAATGCTATAGCTGCATCGCTTGCTTTTTCACCAGATTCTAATGGATTTGAAAGTGTATTACATTCTATAGGGAATCTTATAGGATTCATTTCAACACGCCCTGAAAAAGAAACAAATGGAGAAGGACCAGATAATCTTTGGGCAACGGGAAACAATAAATACTTTGTAATCGAATGTAAAAGTGCTGCAATTGCAGAAACAATTTCAAAAGATTATTGCAACCAATTAGGTGGTGCCATAAGATGGTTTTTCAATGAATATGGTAAAATATGTACAGCAATACCAATAATGGTGCATAAATCAGCAATTGTAGATAGACAAGCAACCGCTGTTCCTGGTATGATGATTATTACTCCTGATAAACTTGAGTCATTTAAAAGAACTGTAAATAACTTTGTAATTGCTGTATCGCAAAATGATAATTGGCTGGATGAAAATAAAATAAATGCATTGCTAATTCAATACAAGTTGCGAAATGACGATATTATCCAAAATTACATGACACCGTTTAGAAACGAATAATCGGCAATAAATGTTTCATGATTTCAAATTATATATTGAATTAAAGATACAACAGGGATGAGAGACTTGCTTTTGTAACTACATCACGCACGGTTACAACATCCTTATATTTTCGCATTTGCTGCAGAGCATCCTTCAGTAATTCTTTTGAGAGTTTTGCTACATAATGATTGTCGTACCGTCTGCTGTGTGCATAATAAAGCTCTTGATAAATGGCTCGCTCTTCAAGATACGCCCGCACATCCTCTTTCTTGATTTTGTAGCATTGTGTTTTCTTGCCTTTCCACTTACGGAAACCTTATAGCTTTTCAATGAGTGCAAAGCTGTTGACTTACTGATATGGCAAATCCCGAAAAAGTGATCTTTATTTATTACATCTGGCACGCTACTCCAGTCTATATGTAAATTCTTCATTTGATACACCTCAAAAACAGATTTCATCGATTAGAAGCTCTGTCTGCGGTGTGTTGTATTATGTATTTCCTTCTCTCGCTTTTTCTCTCCTATATCCCTCGATTTTTCTCCAAAATCAGAAAAGGCCGATTTGAACCCACTTTGAAAAAATGCAGTGACGATAAGGCTTCAAGTCAAAAGCTTTATTTTATGCGAATTTTGACTCAGATAAAACAATATTAAAGTGACACCAAAAGACATGCAGTTTACAAAACGGCTTAAAGACTCTAATTGTTGTATACGTAAAGTAGATATGCTTTAAATCCATAACTTTCCGCCAAACAGTCATAGTAATCTTAGATTACTATGGCTCTCTTATTAGTGTCTTAAGACAGTTGAGCACGGAATGTGCTAAACAAAAAGCCACCCGCTATGCGGGTGGGAAATAAAAAGTTATACAAAAAAATCACCAATCTGAGTACAATAAAAGTGTTCAAGTCTATTGTAAAAAAGAAAGGTGATTTTAATGGCAAATAAAAGTAATAGTTTATCACATGCAAAATGGATGTGTAAGTATCACATAGTGTTCACACCAAAATACCGTAGAAAAGCAATATATGGACAGTATAGAACAAATTTACAGGAAATCATAAGAACACTGTGTAAATACAAGGGAGTAGAAATACTGGAAGGAAATATGATGCCCGACCACGTACATCTGCTTTTAAGTATACCACCAAAAACAAGCGTGTCAAGTTTCATGGGATACCTCAAAGGAAAAAGTGCACTGATGATGTTTGATAAGCATGCAAATTTAAAGTATAAGTATGGAAATTGACATTTCTGGGCAGAAGGATACTATGTAAGTACGGTTGGACTTAACGAAGCAACAATAAAAAAATACATAGAAGAGCAAGAAAAGCACGATATAGCACTAGATAAATTGAGTGTAAGAGAGTATGAAGACCCTTTTAAGGGTGGCAGGTAATACGAACGCCTTTTAAGGGGCGGCAAAAGGACAAAGGCAATAGGCTTGAACAAAAGTGAAAGCCAGCGTCTTTAGGTGCTGGCCGATATCTGCCCCCCCTTATAGGTGTGAGCAGTTATGATTTGGTGCATTTAGTTGTGAAAAAAATCCCCCAGGTTCTACTGGGAGAGGAAAACGAGCGGAGCTACAATGAAAAAGCGGCGAGCTTTACGCAAGCTACAAAATAAAAGAACAGGTTTTAATTTTTATAGCAAATGCAAAACCTTTGAGGATTACCCGTTAACAGGTGGCAGTACGTGTGATGCGATAATAAAATACAGCGTCCCCTTTAGAGGCTAAGTCGGTAGTAGCCCTGATAGGGGGGTGGCGCAAGCCACAAGTTGAACCAGTGGCCTTGACTAGTATTCATTACACTCTGCACTCCCATTCAAACACACAACATATATGTTGATAAACTTTTGTAAGTGCTACTTCTACACTATTAATATCTTTAAGTACATCTTCTTTTTTATAACCAATATCTATATTCATCCGATGCACAAGCGAGTGACGATGTTCTAATATTCTATCCAGTGTTTCATACAGTGTTTCTTTCCTTCGATGGTATGGTTTAGAAAGCATTCCATGTATGTCGATTCTCTTGTCGATTTCCATAAAATACGCATTAATTTTATTAATGTTTTGAAAAGACTTTGCCAATGCCACCGCTTCTTCAATACTGAGTTTGCTTTCAGAAACTTCAAAAAGATCAAAATTGTTAACTCTAACAGAGGCTATTAACCTTTCCTTTTTATCAGAATATTTTAATAATACCACATATAATTGACGAAAATAGTTTTCAATAATCGAAGAAATATATGTCGTTGATATATTTGATAATAAAGCAGTTCCACTTGGTGAGCCGAAATATTCCATCATTTTTGCAACGTTCTCATCTTCATTATAGTTATTTACTAAAAATCTAATATGACTAAACAAATTAGAAATTCTGAAGTAAGCGGCATAACACCCTCGTTCTGCTGGTGTTGTTTTTTCAATGTTTTCAGGAAAATACCTATTTTTTCCACAATCCGAATAGAAATATCCGCCAAAGTATTGTTTAAGCTGTTTCATTACATAATTTTGATATTTCAAATCATAATCGCTACAATAAATAGGATTACGGGTATGTACCAACAGTGAATCTTCTGCTTTTTCAATTTTAAGAATCACACCAAAAAGATATTTATAGTCTTCATCTTTAAAAAAGTAATAATCATTACCTTGTCCTCTAAAACCCAACATTTTTATAAATTCTATTAACTTTGTCTTAGAAGTGTTTTTGGGTAAATAATTAGTTCCATCATATCCCATGTTTTTCACCTCAAAGTAATTATAACATATTCCTATATTTATATCAATAAATCGTAAGGAGACTATATTACAGAACACCATCACAAAAATTCTGTAGCAATGTTTAAGTTTATCAAACCTGTTTTTTTGATAGACTACAAAAAGGTATTGTAATTTACATTACAATACCTTCTTGTATATTAAATTGGATATATAATAAAAAAGTGGACAAGTATGATAAAATAGAAGACAGAAAAAGGAGGAATAAAAAATGTCTTCAAAAAATCCGAAATACACCCAGGAA
>OLIQ01000544.1_pt1 | contig 16218 bp, 18 predicted proteins | sample 1609631 | NCBI WGS metagenome assembly OLIQ01 (sample SAMEA4350114, study PRJEB24818) | metagenome | biome: human; feature: gut; material: faeces | place: Denmark | collected 2013-09
TACATATGCAGAAATTGATAAGTTAGCCCAACTTCGCATAGAGAATATGATGTTGAAATCTATCAAAAATGGAAGAGTATCATACAATCTTGATGAGATGGGCAATGAAGTTGCTGGGTGCGATTATAAAGGAAGTTTAGCGACTTGGATTTCTGATTCTGAAAAACTTGATTTACTGAGCAACAAAAATGAAATCATTCAAGAACTATTTTATGGCTTGATGTCAGAAGATGTTGAAATAGAGAATTATGTATTTGAGTACTTTAGGGGTATTGTTTTCAATTCCAGTTTGGAGTTAACGCAACGTCAAATCAAACATATAAGGAGCCAACTCAATTCAGGAGATAAACGATATTCAGATGCTCTTTGTTGGGATATGGAGTTCGAAGAAGACAACTGTCCGTGGTATGGTTTATTCAAGGACGAATATACTGCGTGCAAAAAAATTATAGAAGAAAGAAACGAGTTGCCGTTTTAACAGGAGAAATCTATGACACCCTATGAAGAATTGTGCGTTACAAGAGTATATCAAGCAGCTCTTGGTACGATTGATCGAAAAACGATTACAAAAAAAGAAATAGATATAACCGTAGAGGTGCTAAAAAAGCACGCAGACGATCGCAATGATTGGAACGATCAGCAAAAAGAAGTGTATAAACTTCTTGCGGATTTTGCCAAAGAGCAAATTAAGAGGGATATTAATGGCTAAATGGACTGAATATGAGCTTGGAGAACTGTTGTCATATGAGCAACCGACCCCATACATAGTAGAATCAACGGATTATAGCGACAGTTATGAGACACCTGTATTAACTGCCGGCAAATCCTTTATAATCGGATATACGAATGAAACAAGCGGAATATATGATAAACTTCCTGTCATTATTTTTGATGATTTCACTACCTCTACGCAATATGTGAATTTTCCTTTTAAGGTTAAATCATCTGCGATGAAAATACTGACTGCCAATACTGAATTGGTTATCCCTAAATTTATTTTCTATCGGATGCAAATCATTGAATTTGATCATAGTACACATAAACGATATTGGATTCAACAGTATTCGAAAATAAAGGTAAAAATCCCGCCCATACCGGAGCAAGAAAGAATTGTTGCCCAAATTGAAGAACTTTTCTCCGAACTTGAAAATGGTGTTGAAACATTGAAGAAGACAAAGCAACAACTTGCTGTATATCGTCAGGCGGTGCTAAAAGAGGCGTTTGCTGGGGATTATCCCAAGAAGCCATTAAAGGACATCTCAATAACCTTCGCCAAAGCTGTATCGACGAAGTGAAACGGATTAACGGAACGCTTGGTTTTGAGGATGCCTACTATTGGCAGAAGGGCTGAGAAAGGAGAACAGAATATGGATTTTGAATTACTGAAAATGCGCAGAGAAAAGTATTTGAAAGTACAGAGAGAATTAGGAGAAGAACAGCATATCGGTATCGGTTACGTGCTGACCGTTGAGGGAAAGCAGTATCCCGTAATGTCTTGTTTTTCTGTCAGTGAAGAAACGCAAGAAGCAAAGGACAAACTGAAATACCTTATCAACGGTCGAAAAAGTTAACAAAACTGTTTCAGCAAAGTCGCTGGACTACTCGACCGAGTTGTGATATGTTGTTGCCGTATCCTATTCGGTTTGATTTGACAGAGCCGCACTCGGCTCGGAAAGGAAACGTGTAATGAAATCAACCGAAAGCAAAAATTTAATAACAGCCATATACTGCCGCCTGTCCCAAGAAGACGATCTGCAAGGCGAATCCAACAGTATCAAAAATCAAAAGTTAATCTTACAGCAGTACGCAGAACAGCACAGATTCCCGAATATCCAATTCTACGTGGATGACGGATACTCGGGAGCGAATTTTGTTGAGGTAAGATAACGTAACCTTTTTTGCAGAGGGCGTTATCTTACCTCTTTTTGATGTATGTTAGATAGCATAACTCTTTACGTCGGCTCCTATCTGTCTGAAATAGGAGATACTTTCAGTAGGCTTGTCGCCTGTATCAACTCTGCCGACAAAGCTATAAAAGATTTCGATTTTGCGGGTGTTCGTTTCCTTATCCAGTTCGTGAATAAGAATACGGTCAATAAATTCATGGACGTTTTCGTAGGTCAGTTCTTCAATCGCTGTGTATCTGCGTACCAGTGCGACAAACCTTTTTACGTCCGCGCTGCGCTCGGTGGCGTTGTCGATTTCCTGTGACAGCTCCGCAATCCTCCGGGTCAGCGTCTTTTTTTCTTCATCATAGCCGGAAGTCAGAAAAGCAAACTGTTCATCAGAAAGTTTCCCTAAAGCGTTGTCCTCGTAGAGCTTGCGGAATAAGATGTTCAGCTCGCTAATGCGGCTCTGCGCCTTGTCAAGCTCTTTCCGCTGCTGTGTCAGCGTCTTTTGTACTGCCTTTGCGCTGCACTCGTTGGCGGTTTCGATAAACTCCTGTTCATGCTCTTTCACATAAGACGTTACTCGCTGCAAGTCTGCAAGGACAAGTTCTTTCAATACGCTTTTGCGGATATAATGCGTAGTGCAGAGCATATCATTTCTTGCCCGGTTGCGGTAGTTGCCGCAAGTGTAGGCGTGTTTCCGTTCAAGCGTCCCGGCTCCGCGTACTGCATACATTTTGTAGCCGCAGTCCCCACAAAAGAGCAGCCCGGAAAACAGGTCAATTTCATCAACCTTTGTCGGGCGTTGCCGGGTGGCAATCCGCTTCTGTGCAAGTTCAAAGGTTTCTTCATCAATCAAAGGTTCGTGAGTGTTGGGGAAGAAATACCTTTTTTCCTCCGGGTTCTTTTTCGTCTTTTTCGACTTATAAGATACCTTGTAGGTTTTCCCGGTTATGGTATGCCCTAAATACTCTTTCCTTGTCAGAATGTCGTACAGTGTCTTATCCGGCCAGTTGTACCATGCGTTGAGCTGTGGGCGGGGGTGGCGTTTGCTCCCTGTCCTGCGGTAGCGCAGTTCCCCGACGGTCAATATCTCATTGTCCCGCAGCCAGTTCTGGATTTCACACATACGGTCGCCCCGTACATACATTGCAAAAATCTGTTTTACGACGTGTGCCGTTTCCGGGTCGGGTATCAGATGATTGCGGTTATCCGGGTCGATAAGGTAGCCGTAAGGAGCTTCGCCGTTGACGCGCTCGCCTTTCTGTGCCTTTGCCTGTTTGACAGCCCGGATTTTCTTTGAGGTGTCGCGGGCGTAAAACTCGTTGAACCAGTTCCGCAGAGGGGTAAACTCGTTATCTTCCCTCGCTGTGTCTACACCGTCGTTAATGGCAATGTAGCGCACTTCGTATTCGGGGAAAACAATCTCTATCAGTTCGCCGGTTTTCAGATAATTACGTCCCAGACGGGAAAGGTCTTTTGTTATGACGGTCGCCACGTTCCCGGCTTCAACCTCATGCAGCATGGCTTGAAGCCCCTCACGCTCAAAGCTCACGCCGGAAAATCCGTCGTCTACGAAAAAGCGCGTGTTGAAAAAGTGGTGTTCGTCAGCATACTTTTGTAAAATCAGTTTTTGGTTCTGTATGCTCTCGCTTTCCCCGGCTTGCATATCTTCCTGGCTCAATCTGCAATATAAAGCGGTAATCTTGTCTGTCTGTAACATTTTGTCCTCCTTTCCGACGACAGACAAGCATGGTATTTGTACTGTCTATATTATACCACATACCGCTGCCTGTGTCATGTATAAAATGTGAAGAAACGCCCTATTTCCGGGCGTTTGCGGGGTTCAGCTCCATGTCCTTGCGAATGAGCTTCTTTATCTTTTTATCCAGTGTGTCCGTTGCGCGTTCACTTGCGGACGAACATACAAGGTAAGTAACTTTTCCGATTTTATGCTCCGTTGTGGTAACGGGCGTCTGGTTTTGCGTCAAAGAAAATCCCCCTTTCTTTCGCAAACATATAATACAGTCTATGAATAGCAGCAAGTCCACTATTCAATAAAACAAAGGCTTTAATCGGACGGTTATTAGCATAACCTCATGGGAATTTCACCCCGGCATGGTTCTCATGCAGCCCTACCCATTGCCTGCGACGCTCTTAACGCTCGGACTGTGGCTGTAAGGAAGTATCATTGTATATTCTGCGTGTCGTTGCCCGCAAACCGCTACACTTGCTTTCCGGCGCGGTGTTGGTCGCTCGGCTGTCCGGGCGGTGATAACCTCGCCCGGATAGCGTCATGGCGCACCCGCCGTATGGCTCGACGCAAAAGGAACGTATCCGATTTGCCCTATGCTGCGCCGCCGTTATCTTGCGCCGCTTTCTTTTTCAAGGTTCAAAATGGCTGTGCTACCCGCGTCAACAGCGGAACGGAAAAGGGGGTGAGAGAAAGCGTCCCGCCGCCGTTGCGGTTATTCCTCTGTCCTAAAGGTGAGGACAGCCATCATCAGTTTTGCTTGCAGCCGTTCCCGAATGTCGTGGTCTACGCCGAAATAGACGTTCCCGCGCTCGTCGTACAGCTTCCGCATGGAGAGGCGGGCTATGTAGCCGCTGAAATGCTGCAAGACAATCTTCATAGCGTCCGGGTCGCCCTTTGTCGCTGCCAAAATGACAGGATAGGGAACAAGGGCTTTTTCCGGGTAGCCGGGTTCGTTACCATTCGTCCCATTCATCAGCATTTTCCTCCAGATATTTTTTTAGCAGCTCAAAAGAGCTTGTCCGCCTGTACTGTATCGTGCTTCTCGACGTATCGAACAGCTCCGCAATCTCGGTGTCGTTCATTCCCTCGAAATAGTACAGGAGTACGGCTTTGCGCTTTTCTTCCGGCAAAGTACGGATTGCTTCAAGAAGCAGCTTCGGCGTGATTTTCTTCCCGGCTCTTTCAAAGGCGATTTCCCCTTTGAAATATTCATCAAAGGTATGAAGCTGCCGCGCTTCTTCTAAGGTCAAGTCGGAAAAGGTAATCTCCCTTGCCTTATGCCTGTGCAGCTCTTTGTGAGCGTCACACGCTTCATTGTGCAGTACCGTATTACAAAACTTCTGGAAAGCGCACTGTTTTATAAACTCCCTGCGATTAGGTTCCACATTCTCACCCCCTTTCTCGTTGGAAAGTTGGTGGTGCTTCCCCCTTTTCGCGGGGCAATACTGCCTTTTGAAAAAAACGCCGAAGATTTTCGGATTTTTTTCAAAAAATTTTTTGAGCAGCAAAATACGCCTGTCCGAAAAGCCCGGACAGACGTATAGGTATTGTAAGCGGTATTCAGATGATTAGACAGTTCATATTGATAGACGTAGTTTTCCCCGGCGGTGGTCGGGCTTTTTTTGATGTGTCAATGACCGTCGGATTTTGTCGATATGGTATGTGCTTCATGGCGGCTACCTCCTTTTAGCCGCCGCTTTTAACAGTGATACCGCGTCATTTCATTAGAAGATAAAAAGAAACGGCGGCTTTGGTTTTTCAAAGCTGCTGCGGAAATCAAAGAACGACAAGCAACAGTTCTGATTTTGCTCCAATATGGTTATTGGGGGCACAAATTAAATCAAAAAAGAGCCGATAACAGCAGTATTTCAAACTGCATATTATCGGCTCTGCGTCTGTGCGTCTGGCTCTTTTAATTAAATTATTTTTGTTGTTTTTTGGCTTTATTATATGTATTAGCTAACTGTCCACAAGCTGCTTTAATCTCTCTACCATGAGAAACTCTCATGGTAACTTCAAGTCCTGTTTGCTCTAATTGATGTTTGAACGCAACCATTTCTTGTTTTTGTGGTGCTCTAATTTTTGAATTACTCGTCGGGTTGTATTGCAGCACGTTAATCATAACATTTTTGCCCTTAAACCATTTTGCAAGTTGCCTTATATCTGAGGAACGGTCATTTATACCTGGTAAAAGCAAATACGCAAATACCACTTTTCGATTATGCCTTTGAGAATAGGACAATGCTTGCTTAACAACATCTTCAATAGCGTACATGTGCATATGAGGAATGATACAGTTTCTCGCAGCCTGTGTTGCTGCATGTAAAGATATTGTCAACTGAATTTTTAGATGTTCTTCGCGCAATTTTTTTAATTGATTAACTGGACCAACTGTTGATACGGTAATGCCGTCGGTTGGAAAGTTAAGTCCATTTCTATCTCGAAGAATATGGATTGCTGCAATCAAGTTGTCGTAATTGAATAAAGGTTCTCCCATTCCCATAAAAACGATACGATTTACTTTTTGACGTATCAATACAACCTGCTGCACAATTTCAGACGGTGTTAGATTACGAACAAAACCATTGCGTCCGGACTCACAAAAAATACAGCCAACAGAACAACCAACTTGCGTACTTACGCAAACAGTCCCACCATCTCGCCGTTTAATAAAAACCGTTTCAATATACCTGTTATCTTTCAATTCATAAACATACTTTTCAGTATCGCTACTTTTATAGACTTTTTTTGTTGATATTGATAGATTTTCTTTGTGAAATGGCTGTTTATACAATTCCGTATATAAGGCTCTTGCTTTATCCTCTCCAATTACTTCCGACATTTCTTTGTAAGTAAATCCGTATGGGTCATTCAATATTTCCGTAGGTGTACTTTTAGGTAAGTGTTTCATTTAAATATCCTTCCTTTTCAAAATTAAAAAGTTTGTTTTTCAGAGTTTTTGATTATGATTTCTAGTTTTTCAACATCAACGATATGCGTTAATTTACATTTAGGGCAGAAAAGAGGAAAATTTCTTAATACCGTATTATAAAATACTTGAACCCTCGTCTTTCCGTTACAAATTGGACATTTTATCCAATATTTTTCAAGCATAATATTTCTCCTTTTGTGCAAAAAAATACAGGTCAATTCTCAACATGAGCATTGACCTGCATTTATACATATAACACTACAACAAAATTAAGGCATAGTTTTTATACTATGTCTATACATCGTTAGTTTTGTTGTATAGCATACGCAAAATAAGCATGACAAAAAAGCCCATATTGAAAATGGGAAAAATCTTTTTTGATTTCAATGCTTATCGAATACGCATGCTATGTAACATAAACATTTCCCCCTTTTAATAATACTATACAAAAAAAGCGGCTAATTGTCAACATATACATATGAATTATTTTGGCTAACTGATTGAATTGTGTAGACATATCCAAGAAGAAAGGGGAACAGTAAAATGTAACAGGGTGAATAACTATGGCAAAAAGACCAGTACCGAAATACGATTTCAAGGCTTTTGGGGCAGCGATAAAGGCGGCGCGGACAGGGCGCAAGGAGAGCCGCAAGAAAGTGAGCGACGAAATGTTTATCTCGCCGCGCTACCTTGCGAACATTGAGAACAAGGGGCAGCACCCAAGTTTACAGATTTTCTTTGAGCTTATGCTCCGCTACAATATATCCGTAGACCAGTTTCTTTTGGAAACGCCGCCAGAGAAGAACACGCAGCGGCGGCAGCTTGACGCGCTTCTTGACGGTATGAGCGATACAGGCATACGGATTGTGAGCGCAACGGCAAAGGAGATAGCGGAAGTCGAAACAGAGGGCAGATAAGAAGTGTCCGTCAGAATTGAATAAGGTTTAGAGAGCGTTGTAATCTTTTTTTGAGGATTGCAGCGTTTTTCTTTTGCGGAAGTTTGGCAAAACCGGGCATAGCTCCGTAGTAAGGCATAAGGGATAAAAACATTCGTAGCAAGCATAGGAAGCGGGTACCCACTTCCGTATTTTCCCCTCCCGCGCTGCGGCGCGTCGGTTGAAAATTGCTTGTTGGGAAGTGTCCCAAACCCTCGGAACGGAAAGGAAAGGAGCGAATACATGGACGGACGCAAAAGGACGGTACAAATCAAATTCAGAGTGACGGAAGCGGAACGGGATTTAATACTGGAAAAAATGAAGCTCGTACCCACCCGGAACATGGCGGCATATCTGCGGAAGATTGCCATTGACGGGTATATCATTCAGATAGACCATGCCGATATAAAGGCAATGACCGCAGAGATACAGAAAATCGGTGTCAACGTCAACCAGATAGCACGCCGCGTAAACGCGACGGGGAACGCATACCAAGAGGACATAGAGGAAATAAAGGGGGTGCTTGCGGAGATATGGCGGTTACAAAGATTAAGCCTATTAAAAGCACTCTAAGCAAAGCCCTTGACTATATCGAAAACCCGGACAAGACGGACGGAAAAATGCTTGTGTCCTCTTTCGGCTGCTCCTATGAAACGGCAGATATTGAATTTGAATATACCTTGTCCCAAGCACTCCAAAAGGGGAACAATTTAGCCTTTCATCTGATACAGTCCTTTGAGCCGGGGGAAGTCGATTATCAGAAAGCCCATGAAATCGGAAAGCAGCTTGCCGACGCGGTAACAAAGGGGCAGCATGAATATGTACTCACGACGCACATTGACAAAGGACACGTCCACAATCACATTATTTTCTGCGCCGTAAATTTCGTAGACCACCGCAAATATAATTCCAACAAAAGGAGCTATTACGGCATACGGAACATGAGCGACAAGCTGTGTCGGGAAAATGGCTTGTCCGTCGTCGTTCCCGGCAAGGGCAGCAAGGGAAAGAGCTATGCGGAGTACCAGGCAGAAAAGACGGGTACAAGTTGGAAAGGCAAGCTAAAGATTGCCGTTGACGCGCTTATCCCCCAAGTTTCCAGTTTTGAGGAATTGTTGCAGCGGTTACAGGCGGCGGGCTATGAGATAAAGCCGGGGAAATATGTGTCATGCCGCGCCCCCGGACAGGAACGCTTCACCCGTCTTAAAACCCTCGGCGCGGATTATACAGAGGAAGCCATAAGGGAACGGATAGCGGGCAGACGGGCAAAGGCGGCGAAAGCCCCCAGAGAGCAGCGCGGCGTTTCGCTGCTTATCGACATTGAGAACAGTATCAAGGCGGCGCAGAGTAAGGGCTATGAACAGTGGGCGAAAATCCACAATCTGAAACAGGCAGCAAAGACCATGAATTTCTTGACGGAACATAAGATTGAACAGTACGCGGATTTAGTCAGCCGGATTGAAGAAATGGCAGCGGAAAGCGGACAGGCGGCAGACGCATTGAAGGACGCGGAAAAGCGGCTTGCGGACATGGCGGTGCTTATCAAGAATGTTTCCACCTACCAAAAGACAAAGCCCGTCTATGACGCATACCGCAAGGCAAGGAACAGGGAGAAGTACCGCGCCGGACAGGAACAGGCGATTATCCTACATGAAGCCGCCGCAAGGTCGCTGAAAGCGGCGGGCATTGCAAAGCTCCCGAACCTTGCCGCGCTGCAATCGGAATATGAAGCCCTCCAAGCGCAGAAAGAAGCCCTTTATGCCGACTATGGGAAGCTGAAAAAGAAAGTCCGGGAATACGATATTATCAAGCAGAACATTGACAGCATTTTACAGGCAGACAGGCAGCCGGAACGGGAAAAGGGAACAGAGCGCGGATAAGGATAGCAAAATCCCCGCCGCTGTGCTATGATAGGGCTATCAAAAAGCAGAGGAGCGTTGAGCATGGAAAACCAGAAAATGCCGGAATATGAAACCATACGCGCCGCCGTTGCCGGGGAAAAATGGGCGGTGGAGAAAGTCGTGGAGTGCTACAAGGACGAAATCGACAGGCTATCGACGGTAGCGGTCAGACAGCCGGACGGAAGCACGAAACAGGAAATCAACGAAGATATGCGCCAGTCCATCACAAAGAAGCTGATAGAAGCCCTCCCGCAGTTCCCGCTTGAAGAAATGGAAAAGGGAAATGTCAGATAGGCAAAAAAAGAACAGGGCGCGGAAGCCAGTATATGACTTCCGCGCCCTGTCTTTTTATGGGTGCTGTTTTCGTGAATGTTACGCAGTAGAACGCCATTTTTGGGGGTAAAGGTATAAAGTATCGCCTATCCGATTTTCACGCCCGGAAAGCCCTGTAAATCAAGGGATTTTCCGCGCCTACTGCGTAACAGGGGCGCGTCTTTTCCTCATGCGCTCGGCGGCTTGTCTGCGGGTGATACGTTTCCGGCAGACGGGGCAGTATTTGACACTGTTAGAGGTTGACGCAAAGAACGCGCCGCACTCGGTACATTTCTTCTTATCCCCTGTCTGGTAAAGCTCCGCATAAAGCAGCCTGTCGGCGGGAAGCACCGCAACCCGGAACCACTTGCAGAGAAGCGAATAGGAAATGAGCTGCGGACATACGCACTCGTCCCCGTCGTCCAGTAAGATACAGTTCCCGTTATCATAATTGCAGCACGTCCGGCGCACAAGGGCGTTGACTTTCCGGCTCTGGGGCGGCGTCAGCCGCTTAACCCCGTTCATACTTCATCAGCGGCGTAAATGGGAAGCTCTGCAAATTCCGCTTCGGTCAAAGCGTCCACTTTGGAAAGGGTGCGCTTTGCAAGCTCCCGCATATCCGCGTCCATGTAGGGCAGCGCGGCGTTGACATTCTCAATCAAAGCCCGCTTGCCGCCCTCGTTGTAAATGCTCAAAAGGTTTGTTTCTTCAACAGTCAGTCTAATCATGCTCATACCTCCATATCGTGATTTTTTGTTTTTGCCGCCGCCTTTTTCGGGGCGGTCTTTGCCTTGTCTGCTTTAAGCTGCGCCCGGATAGAGGGGCGGGGCTTCCTTATCTCCCTGTCCCGGTTCTCCCCCTTGTCAATCAGCGCATACGTCCCATGTCTGCCCTCGATTTTGGAAAAGGAAAGGGTCTTGTAGGGCAGCATGGAGAAAAGGCGGTCAGTGTCCTTTGTGGCTGCAAGCCGCATGAACGCCGGGGAAAGCTCTGCCATGAAATGGGTCTTGTTCGGGCTGTTCGGCTCGTAATGCCGCTTCATTTCCCGCACAATGCGCCGCGCTTCCGTTTCAATCAGCCCGTCCCGCAAAGCGGCAATATGCGCCTTGAAATCCCCCGGCGAAAGCTGCTCCCGGCTGCGCCGTTCTTCCTGTAAGAGCGATTGCAGCGCGTCCGGGTCGTTGGGTACGGCTTCAAAGCGTTCAAATTTCCCAAGCTGCGGGTCTGGGGTTCCGTCAAAATATCTCCCGGCTTCCTGTACCCTTTCCCCATGCTCATAAATCAGCTTCACCGTATCGGCGGGCAGCTCCTTTTCCTTGACGCGCTCATAATGTTTAGAGTAGTCCAGTTCGTACAGATTGCCCTTGATTTTCCCGCGCTCCTTTCCCGTCAGCTCGATTGCATAGGCAAGAACGCGGTCGCTTGTCTGCTCCATGTAGAAACGCCATGTGTTGTGGGGCGCGGTGTCTTTGAGGAAAACGTCGCGCTCCCGGAAACAGTGCGTCCCGGACGGGCGGCAGAACCACAAAAGTGTTTTGTCCTCCCTGTGGGGGCTTGCCGCCGCCTTTGCGATAATCTCTTTGTCAATGTCTAAGTCGCTCTGGTAAAAGCCTGTGTTCTGCTTCATAATCGCTTCAAGGGAAGCAAACAAATCCATGTTTTCAAATTTGCTCTGTTCCGGCATGGGTCAGCTCCTTTCCAAGTCCTGTGACTTCTGCTTTGCGTTTTTCTTCTGTGCCTTTTCCTTGTCGGCTCTAAGCTGCGCCCGGATAGAGGGTTTCTTTTCCGGCTTCGCTCCCTTGCCGCGCTCCTTGTCGGCTTTGACAGCGTTAGCCAGGTCAACAAGGGAAATCTGCTCGCCCGCCTTTACCTTTGCTTCCAGTTCGTCAACGGTGGGGGTGTTGTTGATGATACCGTCAATCATGTTCCCGTTCTGCTCTGTGGTCTGCTCGGCGGTTTTCAAGGGATTGTCCCGCTGCGCCTGTTCTGCGGCAACGGCAAACGCCCGCGTCCCATTCCCCATAATCAGATACTTTCCGTCGTCCGACTGGTGGTGAAAGCCATATCCGGCGGCTTCTATCTGCTCCCGGCTCATGGCGGTCACATGGAAAGTCCCCCTCGGTGTCTTGACAGTTTCGCCCGTTTCCAAGTCGTCCGGGGTAAGCTGCTTTTGCTCCTGTAAAAACTCCGGCACTTCCCGAAAACCTACACTGTCAACGAAATGCGCCGCGTCCTGTCCGTCCTGATGAAGCACTACCACGTCGGAAACGGAAAGGCTGTGTCCCTTAAAATCTTTGGGGTGGTCGATATTGAAACAGGTGTAAATATCTTCAAGGGAAGTTTCCGGCGCAAGGGGCGCGGAATAGACAAGCTCATAGTTCGCCCTGTCAACCACATTTCCCGCCGCCTGCAGGCGGTCGTATGGCTCAAAGCGGAAATCCCTTGTTTCGTCCCCGCCCTTTATCTGGTAAATGGAAAAGGTGTCTTTGTCCTGTCCGGCGGTCTGCGCCGTTTCCTGTGCCTTTGCGTAAAGCTGCTTCACGTCGCCCTCGGTCAGCTCGCCGCTTTTGAGCTGCCCCATAAGCTCGCGGCATTTCTCCGGCGTTCCCGTATAAAGCACGTCGCCCATTTTCGCCCGCCCGTTCTCCTGTGTCACATAGGCTTGCAAGAGGTAGCTGTTTTCCCGGCTGTCGCTGTAAGGGTTCCGGCGCACTCTGTAAATCGTTTCCGGGGTAAAGGCTTCTTTCGGGGCTGCGCCCGCTTTTTCCTGTGCGCCGGATTTTCCCGGTGCGGCTGCTTCCGGATCCGGCTTCTCCGGCGCGGCTTCCTGTCCCTCTCTGGTGGGCTGCTCCTGTCCGGCGGTCTGCTCCTTGTCCTGTGCCTTTTGCAGCTCCGCTAAGTTCTCGTCTATGGAATTGATAATCTCGGCGGCTGCGCTGCGTATCGTTTCAAGGGAGCTTTTCAGCTCGGACAGCTCCCGCCCGCTGCTCCACCCGGCGACATAGCCGAAAGAGTAGTCCGACGTGTCAAGCCCGTAATGTTGGCAGACAGTATAGGCGACGCTTTCCGCTTCGACTTCGCGGGTGCGGCGGTCAACGTGGGGCTGCTGCTCGTCCTTTGGCGCGTTGAGGTCAATGTCGTGCAGCTTCGCATGGGCGATTTCGTGAATAGCGGTCTTTAAGGTCTGTAATTCGCTCATGCCCTCGTTGATAGCAATGCGCTTGTCCTCCAAGTGGTAGTAGCCATGAGAGCCGCCCTCGATATTCTCAAAGGCGATAGGAACGGGGGAAGTCTTTTCAAGGGCTGCGAAAAAATCCTTGTAGCGGTCAACGTCGCCCGTCAGCTCGTCCACCGCAATGTCCGGCAGCTCCGTTCCCTCGGTCTGGGAAACGTCAAAGACGGATACCACCTTGTAGGCGGGTATGGTGACTTCCTTTTCCTCGGTGACGGGCTTCCCGTCCTTGCCGATAACGGGCTTCTGCGTGTGCGGGTCGATTTTCTGCATTTCCTGTTTGATTTTATAGGGTGACGGAGCAATGATTTTAATTCCCTTTTGCCCTTTCATCACGTTTCGTTCAAAGTTGTTCTTCCAAGCGGAAAAGCCCGCCACAAGGGAAGCGTCCGGCTTCTGCATGGCGATAAGGACGGTGTTTCGGAAGCTGTAATTATGGAATTTTGACATGACTTTCAGATATTCCCGGTAACGCTCGCTGTCAAAGAGTTCCGCAATACCCTGTTCCAGACGGTCGGTAATCTCTTTGAGCTTTTCGGCGGGCTTCTCGCTCGTCAGCACGATAGGGATAACCGGGCGCGGCTCCTGTGGCTGCTCTGCGGTCTGCGCCGTTCTCTGCCCCGGCGCGGCTGCGTCCATTTCTACCTTTGACGGGTCGGGTCTTTCCGGCTGCGGGGGCTGCGGCGTTACCCGGTATTCCTCCGGCACGTCGCGCCCGTCGTACCATTCTGTAAAGGTGTTGCGGTTGTTGTAGATATAGCCCTTTTCGGTAAACATACCGTCGTCGTTAATGGAAGCGTCCCGCCCGTATTCCTCATACATGAAATACTTTTTCGCTTCTTCGGGAAGTTCCGGTTCTTCCAGTTCATCAACCAGATAACGCCCGTATTCTTCTTCATTGTGGACGGACGGATAAATCCAGTAGCAGTCAAGGTTCTGTGCAAGGTTGATAATGTCCTGTAAGCTGTCGGCATGGTCGCCGTATTCAATGGCTGCAATGAATTTCTCCCGGTCGTCGTCAAACTGCATTTCCAAGAGCTTCCCTAAATAGTTCAGCTCGTCGGGGTGGGAATACTCGCTTAAATGCTCCGTCAAGCCGGGGATAGTGGATTGAAATTCTGTGAAATGCCATTCCTCATAGTGCTTGAAGTCAATCCCGATACGGTCAAAGACTTCTTTCAGATGTTCGGCAGTCGTGGGGAATGTCACCCATTCGCCCGCGGGTCTGCCCTCGGTGTACTTCCCAAGATTGGAAAGATAGCCGCTTAAAATCGGTTCTGCCATTTGTTCGCTCCTTTCTTTTTCAATCATGCGGTGCATAAGCTCAAAATCCTCAATGCTCATGCTCCCGTCAAATACATAGGGGTTAAAATCCTCCCCGTCCCGGTAGGGCTTTTCGGAAAAGGGAAGCCCCGCTTCATGGGCGGCTGCCCTCGCTTCCTCGATAACCTCCGGGGGAAGCCTGTCGTCATGCGCTCCGATAAAACCGTCAATGTCGTTCATGCTGTTTTCGTAGTGGTAACGCACTCCGGCGGTCAGCTCGTCAAGGCTCATGTCCTCGCCTAAATGCCCGCAATAGTAGCCGTTTAAGATAACGGCGGCGGGGTCAATGCTTTTTATTTCCTCTAACCGGCTCCTGTCCTCCGGGTAGAGCGTATCGTCCATATCAAGATGAAAATATTCCGCGTTCCATGAACGCCCCTGTTTCCAGAACGCCACCCATGCGATACCGTCCCTAAGCTCGTCTTGATAGTCCTTTACGGTGTCCCGTAAACTTGCCATAGTGAAAAACCTCCTTTCTCTGCGGCAGCGTCATAAGCTGCATTTTTTGGCTGCATGGTCTACTACGGGTACGCCCGCATTTCTGCCAAATATTTTTGAAAATTTTTAGAGGGTGAAGCCCTCCGCAAAAGAGGGTTTGGGAAACTTCCCAACAAGCAAAATCCCCGTCCGGCGCGTCAGCGTCGCAACGGGGATTTACGGAAGTGGGTACCCGCTTCCTATGCTTGCTATTCAAGTTTTTAGTTCTTCTGCACTTCGATACGGTAGTTGACGTATTTCCCGCCAGTGTCAGCCAGAACGATAGTTCCGTCGTAGGTCTTGCCTGTTTTCGGGGAGTAGAGCTTCTTCACATTCGCCTTGCCGGATTTAAGGAGCGCGGCGGCAATCTTCGCGGAAAAAGCGGTCTTGCGTTCCTCGAAAAAGCGGTCATTCTTCCACATGACAAAGGCACATTCTTTGTTGCTGCAATAATAGTTTTTCTTCCCCTCATGGACGGGGGAACCGCAACGGGGGCATTTGCCGACAGAGGGCTTTTCCTCCCGGAACAAATCCTTTTTCCCGTCCAGTGCTGCGGCGTGTGTCTGCACAAGCTCCCGCGCCATAGCTTCAATGCCGGACAGAAATTCGCCGGGGTCTGCGGCTCCCTTTGCTATCTGCGTCAGATTGTTTTCCCATTCTGCGGTAAGCTGCGGGGAAGTGAGCATATCCGGCAAGACTGATATAAGGGCGGCTCCGTTCTGCGTGGGGATAAGCTGCTTCCCCTTGCGCTCTGCAAAGCCGCCCTTTACCAGTTTTTCAATGACGGCGGCGCGGGTGGCGGGAGTGCCAAGCCCCCGGCGTTCCGCGTCCGGGTCGGTGTCCCCGTTCCCGGCGCGTTCCATAGCAGAGAGAAGCGACGCTTCGCTGTGGGGCTTCGGCGGCGTTGTGGTATGCTCCGTTACTTTTGCGGCGGGTTTTTCAAAGCTCTGTCCCTCGGAAAGCTCCGGCAGCGTCACCCCCTCATTTTCCCCGTCCTCCGGGTCGGGTTTGCTTTTCAGCGTCGCCCGGTATCTGCGTTCAATCTCTTTCCAACCGTCCGAAAGTACGGTCTTTCCCCTTGCGGTGAAGTCTGTCCCGGCGCATGAGAAAACCGCCGTAACCGCTTCAAAGATATGTGGCTCGGCGGTAGCAGAGAGCAGACGCGCCCCCGCAAGGGTGAGGATATTCCTCTCGCTTTCCGGCAGCGCGGCAAGTTCTGTCTTTGCAAGCTCCATAGTGGGAATGATTGCGTGGTGGTCTGATACTTTCTTGCTGTCTAATACCTTTGCAATCCCCGGTGTGAAGCCCACGCCCGCCATAAAGGGGAGCTTTTCACAAAGCAGCGTGATAATGCCCGCTGCGGTATCGCCCATGTCGTCGGTGAGGAAGCTGCTGTCCGTCCTCGGATAAGTCAACAGCTGCTTTTCATAAAGGGCTTGTGCAAGGTCAAGGGTCTGCTTC
>OLIQ01000554.1_pt1 | contig 16097 bp, 10 predicted proteins | sample 1609631 | NCBI WGS metagenome assembly OLIQ01 (sample SAMEA4350114, study PRJEB24818) | metagenome | biome: human; feature: gut; material: faeces | place: Denmark | collected 2013-09
ACGACTTTCCTCCCGTCGATGAAACCAAACGCGGTCGCTATCAGCAAATCAATCTGCGTGACGCTTACGTTGATCACCTGTTCGGTTATATCAACGTCAAAAACCTCACGCCGCTCAAGCTGGTGATTAACTCCGGGAATGGCGCAGCGGATCCGGTGGTGGACGTTATCGAAGCCCGCTTTAAAGCCCTCGGCGCACCTGTGGAATTCATCAAAGTGCACAACACGCCGGATGGCAATTTCCCCAACGGTATTCCTAACCCGCTACTGCCAGAATGCCGCGACGACACCCGCAATGCGGTCATCAAACACGGCGCGGATATGGGCATAGCCTTTGACGGTGATTTTGATCGCTGCTTCCTGTTTGACGAAAAAGGGCAGTTTATTGAGGGCTACTACATTGTCGGCCTGTTGGCAGAAGCATTCCTCGAAAAAAATCCCGGCGCGAAGATCATCCACGATCCACGTCTCTCCTGGAACACTGTTGATGTGGTGACTGCCGCAGGTGGCACGCCGGTAATGTCGAAAACCGGACACGCCTTTATTAAAGAACGTATGCGCAAGGAAGACGCCATCTACGGTGGCGAAATGAGCGCCCACCATTACTTCCGTGATTTCGCTTACTGCGACAGCGGCATGATCCCGTGGCTGCTGGTCGCCGAACTGGTGTGTCTGAAAGGAAAAACGCTGGGCGAACTGGTGCGCGACCGGATGGCAGCGTTTCCGGCAAGCGGTGAGATCAACAGCAAACTGGCGCAACCCGTTGAGGCGATTAATCGCGTCGAACAGCATTTTAGCCGCGAGGCGCTGGCGGTGGATCGCACCGATGGCATCAGCATGACCTTTGCCGACTGGCGCTTTAACCTGCGCTCCTCCAACACCGAACCGGTGGTGCGGTTGAATGTTGAATCGCGCGGTGATGTGCCGCTGATGGAAGCGCGAACGCGAACTCTGCTGACGTTGCTGAACGAGTAATGTCGGATCTTCCCTTACCCCACTGCGGGTAAGGGGCTAATAACAGGAACAACGATGACAAATCTAAAAAAGCGCGAGCGAGCGAAAACCAATGCATCGTTAATCTCTATGGTGCAACGCTTTTCAGATATCACCATCATGTTTGCCGGACTATGGCTGGTTTGCGAAGTGAGCGGCCTGTCATTCCTCTACATGCACCTGTTGGTGGCACTGATTACGCTGGTGGTGTTCCAGATGCTGGGCGGCATCACCGATTTTTATCGCTCATGGCGCGGTGTTCGGGCAGCGACAGAATTTGCCCTGTTGCTACAAAACTGGACGTTAAGCGTGATTTTCAGCGCCGGACTGGTGGCGTTCAACAATGATTTCGACACGCAACTGAAAATCTGGCTGGCGTGGTATGGGCTGACCAGTATCGGACTGGTGGTTTGCCGTTCGTGTATTCGCATTGGGGCGGGCTGGCTGCGTAATCATGGCTATAACAAGCGCATGGTCGCGGTGGCGGGGGATTTAGCCGCCGGGCAAATGCTGATGGAGAGCTTCCGTAACCAGCCGTGGTTAGGGTTTGAAGTGGTGGGGGTTTACCACGACCCGAAACCGGGCGGCGTTTCTAACGACTGGGCGGGTAATCTGCAACAGCTGGTCGAGGACGCGAAAGCAGGCAAGATTCATAACGTCTATATCGCGATGCAAATGTGCGACGGCGCGCGAGTGAAAAAACTGGTCCATCAACTGGCGGACACCACCTGTTCGGTGCTGCTGATCCCCGATGTCTTTACCTTCAACATTCTCCATTCACGTCTTGAAGAGATGAACGGCGTTCCGGTAGTGCCGCTTTACGACACGCCGCTTTCCGGGGTTAACCGCCTGCTCAAACGTGCGGAAGACATTGTGCTGGCGACGCTTATCCTGCTGCTGATCTCCCCGGTGCTGTGCTGCATTGCGCTGGCGGTGAAACTCAGTTCACCTGGGCCGGTTATTTTCCGCCAGACTCGCTACGGCATGGATGGCAAGCCGATCAAAGTGTGGAAGTTTCGTTCCATGAAAGTGATGGAGAACGACAAAGTGGTGACCCAGGCGACGCAGAACGATCCGCGCGTCACTAAAGTGGGGAACTTTCTGCGCCGCACCTCGCTGGATGAACTGCCGCAGTTTATCAATGTGCTGACCGGCGGGATGTCGATTGTGGGGCCACGTCCACACGCGGTGGCGCATAACGAACAGTATCGACAGCTCATTGAAGGCTACATGCTGCGCCATAAGGTGAAACCGGGCATTACCGGCTGGGCGCAGATTAACGGCTGGCGCGGCGAAACCGACACACTGGAGAAAATGGAAAAACGCGTCGAGTTCGACCTTGAGTACATCCGCGAATGGAGCGTCTGGTTCGATATCAAAATCGTTTTCCTGACGGTATTCAAAGGCTTCGTTAACAAAGCGGCATATTGATATGAGCTTACGTGAAAAAACCATCAGCGGCGCGAAGTGGTCGGCGATTGCCACGGTGATCATCATCGGTCTCGGGCTGGTGCAGATGACCGTGCTGGCGCGGATCATCGACAACCACCAGTTCGGTTTGCTTACCGTGTCGCTGGTGATCATCGCGCTGGCAGATACGCTTTCTGACTTCGGTATCGCTAACTCGATTATTCAGCGAAAAGAAATCAGCCACCTTGAACTCACCACGCTGTACTGGCTGAACGTCGGGCTGGGGCTTGTGGTGTGCGTGGCGGTGTTTTTGTTGAGTGATGCCATTGGCGACGTGCTGAATAACCCGGACCTGGCACCGTTGATTAAAACATTGTCGCTGGCGTTTGTGGTGATCCCCCACGGGCAACAGTTCCGCGCGTTGATGCAGAAGGAGCTGGAGTTCAACAAAATCGGCATGATCGAAACCAGCGCGGTACTGGCGGGCTTCACTTTTACGGTGGTTAGCGCCCATTTCTGGCCGCTGGCGATGACCGCGATCCTCGGTTATCTGGTCAATAGTGCGGTGAGAACGCTGCTGTTTGGCTACTTTGGCCGCAAAATTTATCGCCCCGGTCTGCATTTCTCGCTGGCGTCGGTGGCACCGAACTTACGCTTTGGTGCCTGGCTGACGGCGGACAGCATCATCAACTATCTCAATACCAACCTTTCAACGCTGGTGCTGGCGCGTATTCTCGGCGCGGGCGTGGCAGGGGGATACAACCTGGCGTACAACGTGGCCGTTGTGCCACCGATGAAGCTGAACCCAATCATCACCCGTGTGTTGTTTCCGGCATTCGCCAAAATTCAGGACGACACCGAAAAGCTGCGCGTTAACTTCTACAAGCTGCTGTCGGTAGTGGGGATTATCAACTTTCCGGCTCTGCTGGGGCTGATGGTGGTGTCGAATAACTTTGTACCGCTGGTCTTTGGTGAGAAGTGGAACAGCATTATTCCGGTGCTGCAATTGCTGTGTGTGGTGGGTCTGCTGCGCTCCGTAGGTAACCCGATTGGTTCGCTGCTGATGGCGAAAGCGCGGGTCGATATCAGCTTTAAATTCAACGTATTCAAAACATTTCTGTTTATTCCGGCGATTGTTATTGGTGGGCAGATGGCGGGCGCAATCGGCGTCACGCTCGGTTTCCTGCTGGTGCAGATTATCAACACCATTCTGAGTTACTTCGTGATGATTAAACCGGTTCTTGGTTCCAGTTATCGCCAGTACATCCTGAGTTTGTGGCTGCCGTTTTATCTCTCGCTGCCGACGCTGGTGGTCAGTTATGCGCTGGGCATTGTGCTGAAAGGGCAACTGGCGCTGGGGATGCTGTTGGCGGTGCAAATAGCCGCGGGCGTGCTGGCGTTTGTGGTGATGATTGTGCTGTCGCGCCATCCGCTGGTGGTGGAAGTGAAGCGCCAGTTTTGTCGCAGCGAAAAAATGAAAATGCTTTTACGGGCGGGGTGAGTTGTTGTTTTCGGTTCCGACAACGGTTGCCGGGTGCAGCGTAAAACGCCTTATCCATCCTACGGTTCTGTGCTCGGGACCTGTAGGCCTGATAAGACGCGTCAGCGTCGCATCAGGCACTGAATGCCGGATGCGGCGTGAACGCCTTATCCGGCCTACGGTTCTGTGCTCGGGTCTTGTAGGCCTGATAAGACGCGCCAGCGTCGCATCAGGCAAAAAACGGCAACGAACACAACAAACACAGCCTCACCTGGCATCAAATTTATGAGGAAAAAATGAAATTACTTATTCTGGGCAACCACACTTGCGGCAATCGTGGCGACAGCGCCATCTTGCGCGGCTTACTTGATGCCATCAACATCCTCAATCCACACGCCGAAGTGGACGTCATGAGCCGCTATCCGGTCAGTTCTTCCTGGCTGCTCAACCGCCCGGTAATGGGCGACCCGCTGTTCCTGCAAATGAAACAACACAACAGCGCGGCGGGCGTTGTCGGGCGCGTTAAAAAAGTCCTCCGTCGCCGCTACCAGCATCAGGTATTGCTCTCACGCGTCACCGACACTGGCAAGCTGCGTAATATCGCCATCGCCCAGGGATTCACTGACTTCGTGCGCCTGCTGTCAGGTTACGACGCCATTATTCAGGTCGGCGGATCGTTTTTTGTCGATCTCTACGGCGTGCCGCAGTTTGAACATGCGCTTTGCACGTTTATGGCGAAAAAGCCGCTGTTTATGATTGGTCACAGTGTTGGCCCCTTCCAGGATGAGCAATTTAACCAACTGGCGAACTACGTTTTTGGTCACTGCGACGCGCTGATCCTGCGCGAATCGGTCAGCCTCGATCTAATGAAATGCAGCAATATCACCACTGCAAAAGTGGAACATGGAGTCGATACCGCGTGGCTGGTGGATCACCACACCGAAGACTTCACTGCCAGCTATGCCGTTCAACACTGGCTGGACGTTGCCGCACAACAGAAAACGGTGGCAATTACCCTGCGCGAACTGGCACCGTTCGACAAACGTCTCGGCACCACTCAGCAAGCGTATGAAAAAGCCTTTGCCGGGGTGGTCAATCGCATTCTCGACGAAGGCTATCAGGTCATTGCGCTCTCCACCTGTACGGGTATCGACAGCTATAACAAAGACGACCGCATGGTGGCGCTCAACCTGCGCCAGCATATCAGCGATCCTGCCCGTTACCACGTGGTGATGGATGAACTCAACGATCTGGAAATGGGCAAAATTCTCGGTGCCTGTGAACTCACCGTCGGTACGCGCCTACACTCAGCCATTATCTCGATGAACTTTGCTACTCCGGCGATTGCCATCAACTATGAACATAAATCCGCCGGGATTATGCAACAACTGGGGCTGCCAGAGATGGCGATTGATATCCGTCATTTACTGGACGGCAGCCTGCAAGCGATGGTTGCGGATACCTTAGGCCAGCTTCCGGCGCTGAACGCACGACTTAGCGAAGCCGTCAGTCGTGAGCGTCAGACGGGAATGCAGATGGTGCAGTCCGTACTGGAACGCATCGGGGAGGTGAAATGAAGGTCGGCTTCTTCTTATTGAAATTTCCGCTGTCGTCGGAAACCTTTGTCCTCAATCAAATCACTGCGTTTATTGATATGGGCTTTGAGGTGGAGATTGTCGCGCTGCAAAAAGGCGACAGACAAAACACCCACGCGGCATGGACGAAATACAACCTTGCCGCCAGAACCCGCTGGTTACAGGACGAACCTACGGGCAAAGTGGCGAAACTGCGCCACCGAGCCAGTCAGACCTTACGCGGCATTCATCGTAAAAATACCTGGCAGGCGCTCAACCTCAAACGCTATGGTGCCGAGTCGCGGAACCTGATTTTGTCTGCGATTTGCGGTCAGGTTACTACACCGTTTCGTGCCGATGTGTTCATCGCTCATTTTGGCCCGGCGGGGGTAACCGCAGCAAAACTACGCGAACTGGGTGTCATTCGCGGCAAAATTGCCACTATCTTCCACGGTATTGATATCTCCAGTCGGGAAGTACTCAACCACTACACCCCCGAATATCAACAACTGTTTCGCCGTGGCGATTTGATGCTACCGATAAGCGATCTGTGGGCCGGAAGACTGCAAAAAATGGGCTGTCCGAGGGAAAAAATCGCCGTATCGCGTATGGGCGTGGACATGACGCGCTTTAGCCCGCGTCCGGTGAAAGCACCCGCAACACCGCTGGAAATCATATCTGTCGCACGCTTAACCGAGAAAAAAGGCCTGCATGTGGCGATCGAAGCCTGCCGTCAGTTGAAAGAGCTGGGCGTGGCATTTCGCTATCGCATCCTCGGCATTGGCCCGTGGGAACGACGCCTGCGTACCCTCATCGAACAATATCAACTGGAAGATGTGGTAGAGATGCCGGGCTTTAAACCGAGCCACGAAGTGAAAGCGATGCTAGACGACGCGGATGTCTTCCTGTTGCCATCGGTTACAGGTGCGGATGGCGATATGGAAGGCATTCCGGTGGCGCTGATGGAGGCGATGGCGGTCGGCATTCCGGTGGTTTCTACTCTGCATAGCGGAATACCGGAACTGGTGGAGGCTGACAAATCCGGCTGGCTGGTGCCTGAGAACGATGCTCGCGCACTGGCGCAACGACTGGCGGCGTTTAGCCAACTGGACACCGACGAATTGGCTCCGGTCGTCAAACGCGCGCGCGAAAAAGTTGAACACGATTTTAACCAGCAGGTGATCAATCGAGAACTCGCCAGCTTGCTGCAGGCTTTATAGAGGAGAACGTATGCCATTTAAAAAACTCTCCCGACGCACCTTCCTGACGGCAAGCTCGGCGCTTGCCTTCCTCCATACCCCTTTCGCTCGCGCACTTCCCGCCCGACAAAGCGTTAACATTAACGACTACAACCCTCACGACTGGATCGCCTCATTTAAACAAGCCTTCAGCGAAGGGCAAACAGTCGTCGTGCCTGCCGGATTGGTTTGTGACAATATCAACACCGGCATCTTTATCCCTCCCGGTAAAACGTTACACATCCTTGGAAGCCTGCGCGGCAACGGCAGAGGGCGATTTGTCTTACAGGACGGCAGCCAGGTGATAGGGGAGGAGGGCGGCAGTATGCATAACATCACCCTGGATGTGCGCGGCTCTGACTGCACCATCAAAGGGCTGGCGATGAGCGGCTTTGGCCCGGTAACGCAGATTTATATCGGCGGCAAAAACAAACGGGTCATGCACAACCTGACCATCGATAACCTGACCGTTAACCACGCTAATTACGCTATTTTGCGCCAGGGATTTCATAACCAGATTATCGGTGCCAACATCACCAATTGTAAATTCAGCGACTTACAGGGGGACGCTATTGAATGGAACGTGGCGATTAACGACAGTGATATTTTGATCTCCGACCATGTCATCGAGCGCATCAACTGTACCAACGGCAAAATCAACTGGGGCATTGGCATAGGCCTTGCGGGGAGTACTTATGATAATAACTACCCGGAAGATCAGGCAGTGAAAAACTTTGTCGTGGCGAATATCACGGGATCGGATTGTCGGCAGTTGATCCATGTTGAAAATGGCAAACATTTTGTTATCCGTAATATCAAAGCCCGCAATATCACGCCGGATTTCAGTAAGAAAGCAGGTATTGATAACGCGACAGTTGCTATTTACGGTTGTGACAATTTCGTGATTGATAATATTGAAATGATTAATAGCGCCGGGATGTTAATCGGCTATGGGGTAATTAAAGGCAAATATCTCTCGATACCGCAAAATTTCCGAGTGAATAATATTCAACTGGATAACACCCATCTTGCTTATAAATTGCGCGGTATCCAAATCTCCGCCGGGAATGCTGTCTCCTTTGTGGCGCTGACTAACATTGAGATGAAGCGTGCCTCGCTTGAGCTACACAATAAACCGCAACACCTTTTTATGCGTAATATCAAAGTGATGCAGGAATCTTCTGTTGGACCCGCATTGAGCATGAACTTCGATATGCGCAAAGACGTTCGCGGCGTGTTTATGGCGAAAAAAGAGACACTGCTGTCACTTGCAAATGTTCATGCGGTGAATGAAAAAGGGCAAAGCTCCGTCGATATCGACAGAGTTAATCACCATATTGTTAATGTGGAAAAGATTAACTTTAGATTGCCTGAACGGAGGGAGTAGATTTGCGACCATTCATAAACTTACTGGATATAATGTTCTAAAAGATTATAATCCTCACACTAACTGTTAAAGCTGGGGCTGGGCAGCATTGACTACTCAGGGAAGGTACTCATCTTTATCTTGTGTTTCTTACGTAACAACCAGACTAAAGTGATTTATGAACGATAACGTTTTGCTCATAGGAGCTTCCGGATTCGTAGGAACCCGACTACTTGAAACGGCAATTGCTGACTTTAATATCAAGAACCTGGACAAACAGCAGAGCCACTTTTATCCAGAAATCACACAGATTGGCGATGTTCGTGATCAACAGGCACTCGACCAGGCGTTAGCCGGTTTTGACACTGTTGTGCTACTGGCAGCGGAACACCGCGATGACGTCAGCCCTACTTCTCTCTATTATGATGTCAACGTTCAGGGTACCCGCAATGTGCTGGCGGCCATGGAAAAAAATGGCGTTAAAAATATCATCTTTACCAGTTCCGTTGCTGTTTATGGTTTGAACAAACACAACCCTGACGAAAACCATCCACACGATCCTTTCAACCACTACGGCAAAAGTAAGTGGCAGGCAGAGGAAGTGCTGCGTGAATGGTATAACAAAGCACCAACAGAACGTTCATTAACTATCATCCGTCCTACCGTTATCTTCGGTGAACGCAACCGCGGTAACGTCTATAACTTGCTGAAACAGATCGCTGGCGGCAAGTTTATGATGGTGGGCGCAGGGACTAACTATAAGTCCATGGCTTATGTTGGAAACATTGTTGAGTTTATCAAGTACAAACTGAAGAATGTTGCCGCAGGTTATGAGGTTTATAACTACGTTGATAAGCCAGACCTGAACATGAACCAGTTGGTTGCTGAAGTTGAACAAAGCCTGAACAAAAAGATCCCTTCTATGCACTTGCCTTACCCACTAGGAATGCTGGGTGGATATTGTTTTGATATCCTGAGCAAAATTACGGGCAAAAAATACGCTGTCAGCTCAGTGCGCGTGAAAAAATTCTGCGCAACAACACAGTTTGACGCAACGAAAGTGCATTCTTCAGGTTTTGTGGCACCGTATACGCTGTCGCAAGGTCTGGATCGAACTCTTCAGTATGAATTCGTCCATGCCAAAAAAGACGACATAACGTTTGTTTCTGAGTAATGCAGACGAGTCAGAGAAAAAAGGACCAGGGTGGACTACGATTATTCGGAAAGAGGTACTGATTAAATTATCAGTATGTTGATTTCCGAGTAATCCGAGTAACCCAGATGCTGATGGTGTGTAGTGTTATCGTAAGGTTTAATCAAAGTTATGCGGAACTAAGCTTTGGTATATAGCCATACCGTTTGGCTAACCGATGGCAGTAATTTACGCACTATCAGTCACTTAGAGGTAGGAAAGAATGACGACTTTAAAAGCAGTTATACCGGTAGCAGGTCTTGGGATGCATATGTTGCCTGCCACTAAGGCGATTCCCAAAGAGATGCTACCGATCGTCGACAAGCCAATGATTCAGTACATTGTTGACGAGATTGTGGCTGCAGGGATCAAAGAAATCCTCCTGGTAACTCATGCGTCCAAGAACGCGGTCGAAAACCACTTCGACACCTCTTATGAATTAGAATCTCTCCTTGAACAGCGCGTGAAGCGTCAACTACTGGCGGAAGTGCAATCTATCTGCCCGCCGGGCGTGACTATTATGAACGTGCGTCAGGGCGAACCTTTAGGTTTAGGTCACTCCATTTTGTGTGCACGACCCGCCATTGGTGACAATCCATTTGTCGTGGTGCTGCCAGACGTTGTGATCGACGACGCCAGTGCCGATCCGCTGCGTTACAACCTTGCTGCCATGATTGCACGCTTCAACGAAACGGGCCGCAGCCAGGTGCTGGCAAAACGTATGCCGGGTGACCTCTCTGAATACTCCGTCATTCAGACCAAAGAGCCGCTGGACCGTGAAGGTAAAGTCAGCCGCATTGTTGAATTTATCGAAAAACCGGATCAGCCGCAGACGCTGGACTCAGACATCATGGCCGTTGGTCGCTATGTGCTTTCTGCCGATATTTGGACGGAACTTGAACGCACTCAGCCTGGTGCATGGGGACGTATTCAGCTGACTGATGCCATTGCTGAACTGGCGAAAAAACAGTCCGTTGATGCAATGCTGATGACTGGAGACAGCTACGACTGCGGTAAAAAAATGGGTTATATGCAGGCGTTTGTGAAGTATGGACTACGCAACCTGAAAGAAGGGGCGAAGTTCCGTAAAGGTATTGAGAAGCTGTTAAGCGAATAATGAAAATCTGACCGGATGTAACGGTTGATAAGAAAATTATAACGGCAGTGAAGATTCGTGGTGAAAGTAATTTGTTGCGAATATTCCTGCCGTTATTTTATATAAACAATCAGAATAACAATGAGTTAGCAATAGGATTTTAGTCAAAGTTTTCCAGGATTTTCCTTGTTTCCAGAGCGGATTGGTAAGACAATTAGCGTTTGAATTTTTCGGGTTTAGCGCAAGTGGGTAACGCTCGTCACATCGTAGACATGCATGCAGTGCTCTGGTAGCTGTAAAGCCAGGGGCGGTAGCGTGCCAAGGAAAGATCACGTAACGCTGCTTTTTTGGACTAAATAATTCGCATTTTATGTTTAAAATTGAGCTATTCCTCATTACCTGAAGCTGTTTATTTATTGCTTATACATGATCAAATACTCCTTACATAATTAAGGAGAACAAAATGGAACTTAAAAAATTGATGGAACATTTTTCTATTATTCCCGATTACAGACAAGCCTGGAAAGTGGAACATAAATTGTCAGATATTCTACTGTTGACTATTTGTGCCGTCATTTCTGGTGCAGAAGGCTGGGAAGATAGAGAGGATTTTGGAGAAACACATCTCGATTTTTTGAAGCAATATGGTGATTTTGAAAATGGTATTCCTATTCACGATACCATTGCCAGAGTTGTATCCTGTATCAGTCCTGCAAAATTTCACGAGTGCTTTATTAACTGGATGCGTGACTGCCATTCCTCAAATGATAAAGACGTTATTGCAATTGATGGAAAAACGCTCCGGCACTCTTATGACAAGAGTCGCCGCAAGGGAGCGATTCATGTCATTAGTGCGTTCTCAACAATGCACAGTGTGGTTCTCGGCAGATTAAGACGGATGAGAAATCCAATGAGATTACAGCCATTCCTGAACTTCTTAACGTGCTGGATATTAAAGGAAAAATCATCACAACTGATGCGATGGGTTGCCAGAAAGATATTGCAGAGAAGATACAAAAACAGGGAGGTGATTATTTATTCGCGGTAAAAGGAAACCAGGGGCGGCTAAATAAAGCCTTTGAGGAAAAATTTCCGCTGAAAGAATTAAATAATCCAGAGCATGACAGTTACGCAATCAGTGAAAAGAGTCACGGCAGAGAAGAAATCCGTCTTCATATTGTTTGCGATGTCCCTGATGAACTTATTGATTTCACGTTTGAATGGAACTGGCTGAAGAAATTATGCGTGGCAGTCTCCTTTCGGTCCATAATAGCAGAACAAAAGAAAGAGCCAGAAATGACGGTCAGATATTATATCAGTTCTGATGATTTAACCCCAGAGAAGTTCGCCAGAGCAATCCGAAACCACTGGCACGTGGAGAATAAGCTGCACTGGCGTCTGGATGTGGTAATGAATGAAGACGGCTGCAAAATAAGAAGAGGAAACGCAGCAGAATTATTTTCAGGGATACGGCACATCGCTATCAATATTTTGACGAATGATAAGGTATTCAAGGCAGGGTTAAGACGTAAGATGCGAAAAGCAGCCATGGACAGAAACTATCTTGCGTGGAGCGGGCTTTCGTAATCTTGCCCTGTCTCCAGCTCACGTTCAGAGGAAGTCTGCTGATTTTGCTGTTTACTGCGCCAGTTGTAGAGCTGCGATTCATACAGGCTGAGTTCGCGGGCTGCGGCAGCAATACCGATGCGTTCCGCAAGCTTCAGATCTTCACTGCGAAATTCAGGCGAATGCTGTTTATGGTTTTTTTTACTGGTTGATACTGTTTTTGCCATGTGAGAGTCTCCTCTGACTGAGAGTATACTCACTTAGCTGCGTGTCCACTATTGCTGGGTAAGATCAATACTGAAATATTAATTTGAAGCTTTAACGATCATTTTTATGTAGAATTTCAAGGTTAGTTATGAAAATATTATATGTAAGTGCACGCTTTCCATGGCCATTACTGACTGGCGATGCTCTCCGAGCATACAACCAAATTAAATCACTTTCAAAGTTCCACTCGATAGATGTATTTTCTATTGAAGCTCCTCCTGTATCTAGAGGGGATATAGACTTATACATAAGTGAGAGTATGTCTAGTCAAATTCCAAAATTACAAAAAATAATAAACATCATATCTTACGGTAAAGATACAGCATTTCAATGTGCAATGTATAACGACATGAAATCGTGGCAAGAACTTAGAAGGTTAATAATATCAAATAAATATGATGTGATTATATTTCAATTGGTTAGGTTGGAATATTTAATAAAGAAAACTGTAGAATTAAAGAATCAGCTTGGTTTAGATATTTCGATATATTGTGATTATGTTGATGCACTTTCATTAAATATGGAAAATCGTACAGCGACCGAAGGTTTACTATTGAAAAAAATATGTTCAAGTGAAAGCCGGAAGCTTAAAAAAATTGAGAATGAAATATATGACTTAGTTGATGTTAAAATAATTATATCAGAAAGAGATGGCAAATATATAAATAATAAAGGATTTAATGTTGTTCCTAATGGAGTGACAATCCCAGTGCGCAATGAAAGCTTATATCATAACGAAAGTGATGGGGTTGTGAATTTGTCATTTTGGGGTAATATGAGTTATTATCCCAATGTTAGAGCGGCTCAATATTTAGCTGATATATTTAGGCAATTAGAAGTTGGTAAATATAAACTCCATATTATTGGTGCTAAACCAAGCAAAAAGGTACGTGATTTAGGAAATGGTGATAATATAATTGTTCATGGTTTTATAGATGACTTACCTAATTTTTTGGCGAATATGGATTTGGCGGTATTTCCTATTTTTGATGGTTCTGGGTTGCAAAATAAAGTACTAGAAGCGTTTGCTTTAGAAATTCCTGTAATCACAACAAATGTTGTATTAGACTCAATACCAAAATTAAAAAAATTTGCTATGGTTGCAAACTGTAAAGCGGATTTTATACGGAATATCGAATCCTTTGAATTATCGAAGGAAAAATCACCTTCAGAGTCTGGTGTATTAAAAGTTTTAAATGAGCATTATAATTGGGAAAATATCAATCAGGTAATGATACAAAATGAAAAAAATACTGCTTTTTAATTTTTATAACGGGGTGTTATATAGAGGTATACCTATTTATTCATCTAACTTAAAGATAGGTTTAGAGAAAGAAGGATGTGAAGTTAATGAATGGAAATGTCCAAATGCATTAAATAAAATGCCAAGGTTTTTATTGGATCTGTTGTTTGTTTTTAGTGAACAAATTTTAATGCCTTTAATTTGTTTTTTTGGACGTTATGATAAGGTTATATATCCTTATAATTCATGTTCTATTTTATCCGCTATAGTTGGAAAAAGTTTGCTGATTATACATGATTTTATCCCAAATAAAAAAAACAAATCAAAATTAAGCTTATCTGCATTATATATTGTTCTGACTCAGCGAGTGCATACTCTTTTAAAAAGAGATGTGGCTTTTGTATCTAGAACAACGCAAAGAATAGGGAAAAACGTATCTTGGTTAAAAAAATGTGGAGTATATCTATTCCCCAATTCATTCTATATTTTAGAGCGTGAATTGGCAAATTTGAAATGTAAGTTCTTTCAAAAGGATGAATATGCTGTTCTTATATCTGGCAACGGAACAAATAAAGAATTTACAAAAGCAATGGAATTGTGGAAAGGATGTAATATTTGTTATTCTCATCATCTAAAAGTTATAGGGTTAGGGGGACATCAGGAATGGGCGCAAAAAATATTAAAATCGCTTAATATTAATAATGTTTCTATTTTACCTGTTCTTTCAGACAGTGCGTTGCTTTGCGAAATTATTAATGCTTCATTTGTGTGGGCGCATTCAAATCACGAAGGATTTGGTCGCCCTGTTATTGAAGGTCGTATGTGTGGGAAAAATGTATTAGCAACTAATATATCCGCATTCAGAGAGCATAAAGATGATAATGTCTTTTTATATAATCAAAACTCTTTTTGCGAAAACTTAAGATTAGCCCATTCATTTGGTTGTAAACCGAACTATAAGATTAAGTATCATTTAATTTTAGAGGAACAGATAAAAAAATGGTTGATGAAAAATTAATCCCTATAATAATGGCTGGTGGTACTGGCAGTAGATTGTGGCCATTGTCAAGAGAACTCTACCCAAAACAATTTCTTTCCTTGCAACATGAATTAACAATGCTGCAATCAACCATTATGCGACTAGATGGTATTACAAACTGTGAGCCAGTTGTTATTTGTAATGAAAGTCATCGGTTTATCGTCGCTGAGCAGTTGTTACAAATTCAGAAGTTAGCAAAAAATATAATATTAGAGCCTGTAGGACGTAACACAGCCCCAGCTGTTGCGTTAGCTGCGTTAACAGCAAAAGCAATTCACTCAGATGAAGATCCATTATTACTAATATTAGCTGCAGACCATGTTTTTACTGACGAAATAGCATTTAGAAACTCTATTAGTAAAGCGATACCGTTTGCTAATGTCGGGAAGCTTGTAACTTTTGGTATTCTGCCAAATAAGCCTGAAACAGGGTATGGATATATTCTACGTGGAAAAAAAATCAAACTTGAAAGTGATGATTATGCTTTCGAAGTAGAGCGTTTTGTTGAAAAACCAGATATTGAAACAGCTGAAGAATATGTTTCAAATGGCGAATATTACTGGAATAGTGGGATGTTTCTTTTTCGCGCAGGACGTTATCTTGAAGAGCTTAAAAAATATCGTCCAGATATACTATTAGCTTGCGAAAAATCGATATCAGAGATGAGTTTTGATCTTGATTTTATTCGAATTAACGAGGAAGCGTTTGCCTCCTGTCCAGATGAGTCTATTGATTATGCTGTTATGGAGCATACATCTGATGCTGTCGTTATACCTATGGATGCAGGGTGGAGCGATGTTGGCTCTTGGTCATCTTTATGGGAGGTAAGTATTCAAAACTCGGAAGGGAACGTTTGCCACGGTGATGTGATCAATTACAAAACTAAAAATAGTTATGTGTATTCTGAGTCTAGCTTAGTCACCACAATCGGGGTGAAAGATTTAGTAATTGTTCAAACTAAAGATGCGTTACTAGTAGCTCACCGTGATGCTGTACAGGATGTTAAAAAAGTTGTCGAAAAACTCAAATCAGATGGTCGTCCTGAGTATCAAGAACATCGTGAGGTATATCGTCCGTGGGGTAAGTATGATTCAATCGATAGCGGTGATCGTTATCAAGTAAAACGTATTACAGTAAAACCCGGCGAAGGTCTATCAGTGCAAATGCACCATCACCGTGCAGAGCACTGGGTTGTGGTGGCTGGTACGGCTAAAGTAACCATCAATGGTGATACTAGATTAATTGGTGAAAATGAGTCTATATTTATTCCATTAGGAGCACGTCATTGTCTTGAAAACCCGGGGAAAATTCCTCTTGATCTGATTGAGGTGCGTTCCGGGCCTTATCTTGAGGAAGATGATATTGTGCGTTTATCGGATCGTTATGGGCGCAAATGAAATTACTCATTTATTTCTTTAAATAAATCAAACGTTAAGTAAATTGAAAAATGAATATATTATCTTGCTTTAAAGCCTATGATATTCGCGGGAAATTAGGCGAAGAACTAAATGAAGATATCGCCTGGCGCATTGGTCGCGCCTATGGCGAATTTCTCAAACCGAAAACCATTGTGTTAGGCGGTGATGTCCGCCTGACCAGCGAAACCTTAAAACTGGCGCTGGCGAAAGGTTTAC
>OLIQ01000568.1_pt1 | contig 15934 bp, 22 predicted proteins | sample 1609631 | NCBI WGS metagenome assembly OLIQ01 (sample SAMEA4350114, study PRJEB24818) | metagenome | biome: human; feature: gut; material: faeces | place: Denmark | collected 2013-09
CGGATCGACGGTCGAAATCGACGATAATATTGGTACCGAATTTGTCTTTCCCGATGTAAAACCCGTGCGGATCGGTTTTGCCGGAATAGTTGAAGGGATAGCAGTTTGCCACGGCAGATGCCGGAAGGACGCGTTCAAATTGTGAGCCAAAGGCATTGTGTCCGCAAGGCATACAGGAAATAAAACCCTCCTTTTGCCGGAGCGTCAGTCTGTCTACCGCCAAGCGCGTCTGATAAAATCCAGAACCGAATACTCGTCCATCCGTATGGAGAGGAACGCATACCCGAGCGTCAGGGCGGCAGGAAGGATAAATCCGAGCTTTGCCCATGAAACCACCGATATGGTGAGAGCGATGGCAAGGATGATGACATCCTTCAGATTCCAGAACCACAGCTTTGCCTGAGTCCGCATATTCTGCGGGTAGATATACTGTTTTTGCATTTCTTTTCTGTTTTCCTCTCTATTATTTCTTTGCAATCGCCCGTCCGAGGTTGATTGCCGTTGTCGTCGTATGCACTGCACTCATCATGTTGACTCTCATGCTTGTATCCAAGCCGAACTGCTGGGCAATGCGAGGCACTTCGTTTGCCGCCAGCATAACGCCAAGACCGAGGAGTGCGTGCGTCTGCATGGTAATCATGCCGAGCAGCAGAAGCGTCGTCTGCATGAATGCTGTAAAGCAGATGGCAATAATCTGTTTGCACCAACCGGTAAATCCTTCGGAATACCCGCGCGGAAGGCTGAACATGTGAAGACTCCCGACCGCAATTTGCGTCAGGAGAATGCCCCCGCGTTTGATATTGGAAAAGAAACATTTGATGACGCAATAGCCAAGACAGATCAGCATCAGGAGTGCCAGAAGCGCATTTTTCGTCGATGCTCCCGGTACGCCGATAATGGTGAGCGCTTGCCGACTGAGGGTATCAAAGTTGATATTCATGCCGACTGCCTCGCCGATAAGGTCTTTGGCAAAGGTGTTCTGCAGATTAATCGCAAAGCGGAAGAGCTGCACCGGTACGACCGTGAAAAGGTTTACGGCAAGAAGTCCGTATAAGAACGGGAGAATCTGACGCTTGATGTTGATGCGTCCCATGGATTGATATTCAATGGCGATATCGAAGATGGCAACTGCCAGCCCTGCAATAAAGAGTCCCCAGCCGAACAAAGAGAAGAATTTCAGGGCAGCCTGTACCCATGACAGATCGAACAGGTTGGCGCCCAGCTCGGTCATCATTGTGAAGAAGTCTGCCAGGGCGTTATACACGGAGGTATAGAGCCAGTTCATGAACACTCCCCAGATGCTCCCCGATACGGTTTCCCATACGCCGGACAGTGCGGAGCTGATGGCATTGCCGATTCCGCTGATGAGGTCTGATATCCAGTCAAACAATCACGCATTCCTCCTTTCAAAAAATGTGGGAGAGGCGAGAAGCCCCTCCCGTTTGTACGGTGTTGTTTACATTCCAAGAATTTTCCACGGTATACTTGAATAAAGCTGTATTCATCATTGGCTGTCCACCTCGCCGATGAAGTTGTATACGATGCGGATACGGTTTCCACAGCCAGTCAACCTCAAGCAAAGGAACATCCTCCATGCTGATTACCTTGACCGATGCGTTCGGAACGGCAGAAGAAGAGATGGACGGTGGTTCCTGTTTTTCTTCTGCATTGATTGATTCGTTGCTCAAATTGAGACTCCTTTCTTTGAATTTTGAAACAAAAAACACCCAACTTTTCCGTGATGTTCTTAACGGAGAATTGAGGGTGGTATGTAACCGGAAGGTGTAAAAACCTTCCGGTTATTACTTTTTATGCGGTTTTTGCTGTGGGTTCTGCGAGAACTTCGATTGCAGGGACTCCGTCCTGTTCGGGAAGGCGGAAGGTGTAGCGGATAATGATGGGGTTGCCCGCCGTTCGGGAGTATTTCTCGAACTTTTCGTACACCTCTATTCTGCGGATGAATACTCGTAACAGTTCGGGTGTCAGCTTCGGCATCTCAATATACTGTTTGGCGTTGCGGATAAATTCTTGTATGCATTGGTCACGCATATCCATTCTTTCGATGCTCTCCGCAAGCTCCTGCAACTCCCGTTTCTTCTCCGCCTGCTCCTGCTCATATCCGTTTGCCATTGAGTCGTAGCGTTCGGGAGTGATTCTTCCTGATACTCTGTCCTCGTACAAGCACCGAATGATGTTGTCCAGATCTTGGATTCGCTTTTCAAGCTGCTCCTTTTGTAGCTTGGCATTGCGGTAGAACTTTTCCGCTTCTTCCTCGCCGTTCTGTGTTGCCATCGCATAGAACTCGTCGGGGTTATCTCTTGCGAATGCGGTCACAGTTTTGAGGTTGTGCAGCACGATGGTATCAAGGACGCTCTCTCGGATATAGTGTGCAGTACATTCGGTCGTTCTTCTTTGGAATCCTCCGCATTGGAAGGCGTTGTTTTCCGGCTTGATAGTTTTCCCTCGGTGGATGTATAACCGCTTTCCACATTCACCGCAGAAGAGAAATCCTGCATACTTGTCCATCTCACCTTGCTTGTCGGGACGTTTCCGTCCTGCGAAGTGCCGTTGCACCATCTCGAAAGTCTTGCGGTCGATGATCGCCTCATGGGTGTCCCTGAATACGAGAATGTTTTCGGGAGCGTTCTTCAGCCTTTTCTTCAGCTTGTTGGACTTGGAATAGGTTTTGAAGTTTACGGTATCTCCCACGTATTCCTGATTGGACAACATCTTGCGGACGGTGTTCTGTGCCCAATGATACGGTCTGCTCAAATCGGGATTACCCGATTTGTTTCCGCTTTTCCTAAAGGCGTACACGCTTGGGCAGAGAATCTTCTCGGCAGACAGTCTGTCGCAGATCTTTACGATGCCAATGCCGCTTGCGTACATTTCGAATATCCGTTTCACGATAGGCGCGGTTTCGGGATCGGAGATATACTGCTTTGGGTTATTCGGGTCTTTCATATATCCGTATGGAATGGTCGTTCCCACCCGTTCTCCTCGCTCACCTTTGGCTCGCTGTACGGCTCTGATCTTACGGCTGGTATCACGGGCATAAAAATCGTTGAAATAATTCTTGATGCCGGAGAAGTCGCTGACACCGTTTGCACTATCCACGCCGTCGTTGACGGCGATAAAACGAACGTCGTATTGGGGGAAGGTGATCTCCATCAGCATTCCCGTTTGCAGATAATCTCTGCCGAGACGGGATTGGTCTTCTTGTGTCAAGTAGGGACTAAAAAAATTTTGAGAATTTACAAGGCGTTCATAGGCGGACAACCACCCGTGAACGGCTTGCATGTAAACTAAACTCATAATGAATCCAAGCAAATTCATCATGCCCTGCGAAGTTCTGTCAAATGTAGATAATCTGACAATACGATCATGGCTTACATGTAGCTTTCGACTCCGAATATCAGCCAGCATCTATATGAGGGCAGAAATTGCAGCGGCTTTTGAAAAGAATATTGATTTTTCCTGTCTAAAGTGTTATAATCGGTATATACCGAAAACAAAAGGAGGAAGGCGTCCATGCCAAGACCGCCACGGTGCCGTCGGATTTGTGACGTACCACGAGTCGATAAATTCTGCCCCAACGGGGGCAAGGATGTCGAGCCGATCCTGCTGACGCTGGACGAGTACGAGGTCATTCGGTTGGTTGACTTGGAGCAGCAGACCCACGAGCAGTGTGCCGCGCAAATGGACATTTCCCGCTCTACCGTGCAGGAGATTTACGAAAGCGCACGGCGCAAGATCGCAGCGTGTCTTGTCCACGGGAAACCGCTGCACATCACCGGGGGAAACTACCGCATCTGCGGAGGACAGGAGGCAGCTCACTGCGGCCGTTGCTGCCGGATGCAGAGAGCCAACATGGAAAAATCAGGCAAAACTTGCAAAGGAGATTCCATTATGAAAATTGCAGTTACCTATGAAAACGGTCAAATTTTTCAGCATTTCGGCCACACTGAACAGTTCAAGCTTTATGAAGCTGAGGACGGCAAAGTCATTCATGCGGAAGTTGTTGATACCAACGGCAGCGGTCACGGCGCACTGGCAGGCTTCCTGATGCAGCACGGTGTGGACACTTTGATTTGCGGAGGCATCGGCGGCGGTGCGCAGGCAGCTCTGGCCGAAGCGGGCATCAAGCTCTACGGCGGTGTCAGCGGGGACGCTGACGCAGCGGTGAGCGCATTGCTCAGCGGAAATCTGGGCTACGACCCCAATGTTCACTGTGACCACCATGACCACGAGCATGGCGAGGAGGGCCACACCTGCGGTGACCACGGCTGCGGTAAGCATAGCTGCCACTGATATGGAACGCACACTGACACAACTTCCGTTCTGGTCATCCTTGACCGAACAGGAGCAAGAAACGCTGCGCCGAAGTGCCTTTGTCCGTCATTATGAAAAGGGTGCGTTCGTACACAGCAGCGACAACGACTGTCTTGGAATGATGTTCGTCCTTTCCGGTGAAATTCGCACCTATCTTCTCTCCGAGGAGGGCCGGGAGATAACGCTGTTCCGCCTGTATCCGGGCGAACTTTGCGTGCTTTCTGCCTCCTGCGTGATCAGTCAAATCACCTTTGATACGCAAATGACCGCAGGAATGGATACGGACGTTCTGATTATCCCCGCAAATATCATTGCTGCGCTCAAGGAGAAAAATCTATATGTCCGCTGCTTTCTATATGAGTTGGCAACGAAACGGTTTTCTGATGTGATGTGGGCGATGCAGCAGATCATGTTCAAGGGGCTGGATCGGCGGCTGGCAGAATTTCTCCTTGCCGAAGCGGGGCGTACCGGCTCCGACACCATACGCATGACCCATGAGCAGATTGCCCAGCACATCAGCTCGGCCCGGGAGGCAGTGGCACGGATGCTCAAAAGCTTCTCAGAGGACGGGCTTGTGGAACTAAGACGAGGCGCGATTACGCTGCGGGATAAGAATGGCCTAAACCGCTTGAAATAATGTGACTTTGTTACAGAACGGAATCATAATTCCGATATAATGAAAGCAGAAAAACTGAAAGGAGCATCGACCATGAAAGAAACGAAATACGCAGGTACGCAAACCGAAAAAAACCTGATGGCTGCCTTTGCCGGTGAGTCCGAGGCACGCAACAAGTACACATATTTTGCATCCAAGGCCAAGAAGGAAGGCTACGAGCAGATCGCGGCGTTGTTCCTCAAAACTGCTGACAACGAGAAGGAACATGCCAAGCTGTGGTTCAAGGAGCTGAACGGCATCGGCGACACCGCCGAAAATCTTCTCTCCGCCGCTGAGGGCGAGAACTACGAGTGGACGGATATGTACGACGGCTTTGCCAAAACCGCCGATGAGGAGGGCTTCCACGAGCTGGCACAGCGTTTCCGTCTGGTCGCTGCCATCGAAAAGCACCATGAGGAGCGTTACCGCGCCCTACTGCGCAATGTAGAGACGGCGCAGGTCTTCGCCAAAAGCGAGGTCAAGGTGTGGGAGTGCCGCAACTGCGGTCACATCGTCGTGGGCGAGAAGGCCCCGGAGGTTTGCCCCGCCTGCAACCATCCCCAGAGCTACTTTGAAATTCACGCGGAAAACTATTAAAGAGAAAAGGAGAACGAATCATGGAGCAGAAATTTTACATTTGCAAGCATTGCGGCAACATCATTGCCAAGGTCAAGGACACGGGCGTTCCCGTCATCTGCTGCGGTGAGCCGATGAGCGAGATCGTTCCCGGCACCACCGACGCTGCCATGGAGAAGCATGTCCCTGTCTGGACAGTTGAAAACGGCATCGTCCATGTCAAGGTCGGCTCCGTGGAGCATCCCATGCTGCCGGAGCACTATATCGAGTGGGTCTCTCTCCACACCAAGCAGGGCAACCAGCGCAAGGAACTGTATCCCGGCGAAAAGCCGGAGGTCTGCTTCGCGCTCTGCGAGGGCGATGAAGTCGAAACGGTCTACGCCTACTGCAACCTCCACAGTCTGTGGAAAGCATAATTCATCTTCTTAAAATCCGGTGCTGAAAAAAGCACCGGATTTTTTTATCAATGTAACCTCGTCACATAAAAAAGATTTGTCCTGCGGTATGATAAAGCCACAATCAAGAAAGAGGTGGCGAACATGAAAATCAAGCTCAATCCCGATCAGGAGATTGTCAATACCATCCGGGAAGGACTCAAGCGCACCGGCGGATACTGTCCCTGCCGCAGGGAGCGCACAGAGGAAAACAGATGTATGTGTCAGGAATTTAAGGATCAGATCGCTGACCCCAATTTTGAGGGATTCTGCCACTGTATGCTCTATTACAAATCCTTGCAGGATTAAGGGAGGAACGCTATGTTGTCAAAGAAACTGGCCGCCATAGATCAGACGCGGTGCGTCGCCTGCGGCGTGTGTGAAAATACCTGTCCACTGGGGGCCGTCAAGGTGCGCCGGGGCTGCTACGCCGCCGTGGAGGCGGAACGATGCGTAGGCTGCGGCAAGTGCGCAAAGCTCTGTCCCGTCGGCTGCATTGAGGTGAAAGCGAGGGCTGACGCATGAAAGCAAAGCATTGGTACGATTACCTGTGGGTATATGCCATCATCTATTTTGCACTGGGCTTTTTCAATATCCTGTTCGCATGGCTGGGCATGATCGATTTTCTTCTGCCGCTGCTTTTAGCCATCTTTGGCGGGAACAAATTCTTTTGCAACCACCTCTGCGGACGGGGTCAACTGTTCAGCAAGCTGGGGACAGACCTTAAATGCTCCCGCTGCAAGCCCACGCCCCGCTGGATGTCCCCCAAGTGGTTCCGCTACGGCTTTTTGATCTTCTTCCTGACCATGTTCGGCAACATGGTGTTCCAGACCTATCTGGTCGCTGCGGGTGCTACGTCCCTGCGGGAGGCCATTAAGCTGTTCTGGACATTCCGTGTGCCTTGGGGCTGGACTTACACAGCCGGTACAGTCGCCGATTGGGTGGCGCAGTTCAGCTTCGGCTTTTATAGCCTCATGCTGACCTCTCTGCTGCTGGGTCTGATCGTTATGGTGCTCTACAAGCCCCGCACATGGTGTGCGTTTTGTCCGATGGGAACCATGACGCAGGGTATTTGCAAGCTGAAAAACAAAGAATAAACAAAGGTAACAGAAAGGAGCCTTACTCATGGCTGAACTGAAAATTACTGCTGCGAATTTTGAAAATGAGGTACTGCGTTCCGACAAGCCCGTTTTGCTGGACTTCTACGCCGACTGGTGCGGACCGTGCAAAATGCTCTCTCCCATACTGCATGAGCTTGCCGAAGAAAAAAGCGGTGCGCTCAAGGTGGGCAAGGTCAATGTGGACGAGCAGATGGAGCTGGCGATGCGTTTTCAGGTGTCCAGTATCCCGATGCTGGTCGTATTCAAGGATGGAAAGGCCGTTGCAAAATCGGTCGGCTATCGGCCTAAGTCGGAGATTGCCGCAATGGTGGAGGGCGCAAGATGAAAGTTGTAATCGTAGGCGGTGTGGCGGGCGGTGCTTCTGCCGCTGCCCGCATCCGCCGTCTGGATGAACACGCGCAGATCATCATGATCGAGCGCAGCGGCTATGTGTCCTATGCCAACTGCGGTCTGCCGTATTATGTGGGCGGTGTGATCGAAGAGCAAGAAGAACTGACACTGCAAACTCCGGAGAGCTTTTGGGACCGTTTCCGCATTGACGTGCGGGTGCGGCAGGAGGTTACGGCCATCGACCCCGAGGGGAAAACCGTCACCGTTCACGCATTGGATAGTGGAAAGGTCTACACGGAAACCTATGACAAACTGCTTCTTGCCCCCGGCGCAAAGCCGACAGTTCCTGCGCTTTCTGGCGTCAGCAGTGAGCGTGTTTTCACGCTGCACACCGTGGAGGACACCCTCCGCATTCGGCGCTTTGTAGAGGATCAGAAGCCGAAAACCGCTGTTTTGGCTGGCGGCGGTTTTATCGGTCTGGAAATGGCGGAGAACCTTGTGGAGATGGGCGTTTCCGTTACCATCGTTCAGCGTCCGAAGCAGCTATTAGCACCACTGGATGCGGATATGGCGAGCTTTGTCCATGCGGAAATGCGCAGACACGGCGTGGCTCTGCGGTTGGGTGAAACCGTCACCGAATTCCGGCAGGACGGAGATTCCGTGCTGACCCTGTTGGAGGAAAGTGAGCCGCTGCATTCGGATATGGTGCTGCTGGCCATCGGCGTCACGCCGGACACCCATCTGGCAAAAGAGGCCGGGCTGGAGCTGGGCATTCGTGGCAGCATCGCTGTCAACGAGCGGATGGAAACCTCCGTGCCGGACATCTATGCTGTGGGCGATGCCGTAGAGGTCACCCATTTCGTGACCGGCCAGAAAGCATTGATCTCTCTGGCGGGGCCCGCCAACAAGCAGGGACGCATTGCCGCCGACAACATCTGCGGCGGAAACAGCCACTTTCACGGCTCTCAGGGTTCGTCTGTTCTGAAGCTGTTTGGCGTGACAGCGGCCTCCACGGGGATCAATGAGAAGGCAGCGCAGACAGCAGGGATCGCTTACGACAAAGTCGTATTGTTCCCGGCATCCCACGCTGCCTATTATCCCGGCGCACAGTCTATGGCAATGAAGGTGCTGTATGAAAAAGAAAGCCTGCGGCTGCTCGGTGCGCAGATCGTTGGCGGCGACGGCGTGGACAAGCGCATTGATGTACTGGCAACGGCCATTCGCGCAAAAATGACAGCTTTGGAACTGACGGAGCTTGACCTTTCCTATGCGCCGCCCTATTCCTCTGCCAAAGACCCGGTCAATATGGCAGGCTTTATGATCGAGGATTTGGAGAGCGGGAAAGTGCGGCAGTTCCATTGGAATGATGTCGAAGGCTTACCACGCGATGGCAGCATTACACTGCTGGATGTCCGTACGGAAGGCGAATATCGGCGTGGGCACTTGAATGGATTCCGCAATATTCCGCTGGACGATCTGCGGGAGCACTTGGACGAGTTAGAGCGGGGTAAGCCGGTCTATGTGAATTGCCAGACAGGACTCCGTAGTTATCTTGCCTGCCGGCTTTTAACGCAGTACGGCTTCACCTGTGCCCATCTCTCCGGCGGATACAGCTTTTATCAGGTCGTAACAAAAGAGCAGCAGACAGCGCAGAGCGCCTATCCCTGCGGAATGGAGAAGCTATGAGTGAAAATCTATTTGGTTTGACGGTTGCGGCAGATAAAGGCTTGGATGATTTGCAGTGCCAGCGCCTTTTAAGCGAAAATCGCAGGTATCAGGAAGTCATGCTGCAATACCGATGTGCGCTGAAAGCACTTGAAAGCAGGTTGGAAATTCTGAACGAGGAGTTTTCATTGCAGCATGACCGCAATCCGATAGAAAGTATGAAAAGCCGCTTGAAGTCGCCGTCCAGCATTATGAATAAGATGCACAAGCGCGGACTTCCTCTGGATTTTCCGACCATGCAGGCAAATATCATGGATATTGCCGGTGTGCGTGTGATCTGCTCTTTCGAGGAGGATGTGTTCTTTTTGGCAAAGTGCTTAAAAGATCAGTCCGACATTGAAATCATCACAGAGAAAGATTATATTTCACACCCCAAGCCAAATGGCTATCGCAGTCTGCACCTGACGATCCGGTTGCCGGTATTCTTTGCAGAAAAAGAGATCCATGTGCCGGTGGAGATACAACTCCGTACAATCGCTATGGACTTCTGGGCAAGCCTTGAGCATACCATCCGCTATAAGAAAAACTTGCCGATAAATACTGAAGTCGAAACTGAACTGAAAGAGTGCGCCGATTCCAGCAGAGAATGGGATGGTAAAATGGAAAGATTGCTGCATTTGATATACTAGGAAATGCCGTGCCACCACTGCTTGCCTATCAGATTGCCAAGAATATCCCTTTCGAAGGACAGTTTGTTGATCCTTTCTGTGGTGCAGGAGGTCTTGCATTGGGCTTCATTTGGGCTGGTTGGACTCCGATAATTGGGAATGATATTGACAACTACGCAGTAGAAACACACAAGCGAAATCTTGGCGGAGAAGTAATTGTCGGCGATATTAATAGTCAAGAGGTTCATGATGCAATTGTGGATGCCGCGGTAGCCGCGAAGAAAGCAAATCCAAACCTTCCTCTATTTGTTCTTGGGGGACCGCCTTGTCAGGGATTCTCGACTGCGAATACACGGCGAGGTGCTGAAGATATGCGCAACTGGTTATTTAAGTCCTATGCCAGCAGCCCAAAAAACAATAGCATTGGAACATACATGGGGAGGATTGCGGGGAGCATGTCATCCTGATAGGCTGTGACCGCTGTGATGGCGGCCTCCGCTCCGATACGCGGCCCCAGATAGGTGGAAAACCACGCCAGAGTAGCCGCCCAGAGATGAATCGCCAAGGCTACCACAACCGTAAATAACCCGCAAAAATACTGGATAGCTTTTGTTCTCATATACCTTGCGTCAATATCCGTATTCAGTGCCTTCACCATGAAGGAGTAGAGGAAGCACCCAAGCGCTCCCATTCCGACGACCAATGCAGGCTTCCACAAGGCGTAGGCGCCGGACAGATAACAGGCTCTGTTGAACATTCCGGTGTCCGTCTTCTGCAGCGGAACGCATCCCAGCAGCCAATCGCCGGCAACCATCAATATCCCGCCGATTGCGCCAAGAATACAGCATTGGATAAACGGTTTCTCTTCTTCCTTCTTCATCTTCTTCATTCCTGCGCATTTATTTCATGATCTTCATGCAAAAGTCGCAGCGGTCATCGCCGCGCCCCAGCGTTTTTGTTCGATGCCAAATGAGCTTCGGATGAAGACCGGTGTAGCTGATGTCGTCGCTGTCGCAAAAGCAGCGGCACAGTTCCGGGAAGCCGTATTCTGCACAGATGTCGTGATATGGACATTTCATCATATCCACACGCCATATACCGTTGCCGACCTGCAGCTCCTTTGAGTCAAAGCCCGCCGCTGGACCGAAGACGCTCCGTGTGGACTTGACAAAAACGCCGGGAACAAGGTGGTAAAGCCCCGGTATGTGCAGCAGGGCTGTAAGCTGTTTGTGGCTCGTTCTCGCCAGCTCCTCCACATAGCCATGAACGGTTTGCAGAGCCTCCTCTTTCGGCATGACCCGCTGCAAGGTTTCGTAGGCCGCAATGCCCGGTAATATTTGCCGCTGGAGGTGGTATTGCTTCTCCTTGCTTGCATCTGCATTTTCAGCCAGCAGCACATTCAACCGCGCATCAAAAAATGCATTCAGCTCCTTGGCCTGCGAGGGAAAGCACTGGGTCGCAGTCTCCCGAAAATCACGGGAGAGATAGGTTTCCTTCATCGTCCTGCCTCCGTCCCTGCTTTCACGAAACCCTTCTTTTTATACCCGCAGTCGCAGTATGGGCCGCCGGAGGCGAGAGTGTACTGCCGCACAAAGTCAGTCGCGCCGCCCGCCTCGCTCATGGTGTAGTCCAGACGGCACAGCGCGGGAGTGAGGTCATATAGTCCCAGCTTTTTCATCAGCACACAGATGCCGCATTTGGTGAAGCGTCCCTCGTAGCCGCTGTCGTCGGGGTATTCGTAAAGTTCCATATTCCACGAGTAGGGGTTGCGGTCAGCGGCTCTCAGTGCGGCGGTGGCTTTCATACCTGCAATGTCCTTTTCGGTGAATTTGCTCTTTCCGCTCATTCGGCAGAACCATTTCATCGGCTTTGTCATCATGGATTTTGCATAATACTCCGTCAGCCGTTCCACATCCGGGCGCTCCGGCATGGAGAGGATGAACGCGCCGAGCATTGCACAGTTGACAATGTTCATCTTGAACCGGTCGCCTTTTTCAAATTCGGGCAGTTCGGAGATGATCTCCCTGTATTTCGGCTTTGCTTTTTTCGTGATGGTTTTTGCCGTATTCGTACCGTAGCCGAACACCGCTGTCAGCTGGTTTCGGAAGGACGGCGCAAACAGCGTCCACATGCCGAAAGGCATTCCGGCGTATTTCATCGTAAGTATCTCCCGGCCTCCGCCTCCAGCGCCTGCCACACGGGATAAGCCGCGCCGTTCTCATCAAAGAACTGCTTGATATCCCGATTCAGAGCGCTCATTTCGTCTATGGCGTTCATGGCGTGGTCGGAGGCACATAGTTTGCCCAGTGAGGTGGCGCACATGAGTTTAAAGAAGCGCAGACAGGTCTTGCGGTACTTTTCGCTCTCAAAGTCTGCATCCGCCTTTGGCAAAATGTCGTGTCCCGCATTGCGTATGGCACGGTAGCCTTCAATATTGGCATCGATCACCCGTCCAAGGTACACCGTATTTCTCCTAAGCTTTTTCAGGTCGCCGTCCGTCTTATAGCAGGCGAAGGCCGCAGGCATCACAAAGGCCGCATGGCAGAGCAGATAGTCCTCCATATTCGGCTCATAGACGACCTTGTATTTGGTACCGCCGAAAATCTCTCCGATCAGTTCCGCATTGGAGACCGCCCCACGCAACTGCCCAATGGTGATTTTTTTCAGGTCGATAGAAACAACCCGGTCAGGTTCCCGATGCCCGGCAGAGAGCGCAAAGGCAAACAAGATATTTTTCTCCGGCAGTGCCGCCGCCAGCGCTCTTGCCTGCACATTGTTACCCACAAAAACGATGTTCTTCGTCCGGTTCGTTCGTAGCGTGTCCAGAACGGAATCCAACTGTGTATAGCGCAGAACCACAAAAATCACATCGTATGCTGCATCCGGTGCAAGCGTGGTCACCACCGGAATGCGGCTGACCGATGTGCGGAGGGAGAATTGATCCTTGATCCGCAGTCCGTTCTTCCTGATTTCCTCTGCCCAATTTCCCCGGGCAAGCAGGGTCACATCCTTTCCGGCGTGAAACAGATTCCTTGCCAGATTGCACCCTAAAACACCTGCACCATAGACCAGGATTTTCATTGCTTGCCTCCAAATCTGATCTTTACAATCTGCATCTTCATCATTCCGTCACCGACCCTGGCGAGAAAACGGAAAAAGCCGCTGACGGATGGGTCTTTCAAATCGGTGTAGCCCAGCATATAGCCTCGGCTGGTGACCTGCAAGCGGCTATCCCACGCACTGATCTCTTGGGGAGCGTCCGAAACCGCAAAATATGCGCCGACATCCTTGATTTTCGCCGTCCTGAGCCACGTTTTGGCGATCATCTTCACCGCCGTGCGGTTGGCGGCATCGAACACCAGCACTCCACCGGGAAAAGCATCTGCCATCCCCTGCACCAGCGCCCTGACCTGCTCCGTCAGGAAGTAATAGAACACCCCGGAGGCAAAAAGCACCGCCCCGCCGGAGGCATCGATCTTGTCAAACCATGCGGGGTCTTTCAGGTCGCAGGGGATATTTTGCTCCCGCTCCCCGGCAGGCAGAAGCTGCTGCCGCAAGGCGATCACATCCGGGAAGTCCAGATTGTAGATCTTGCATCTGCCGTTGTCGCAGGCTTTGCCGGTGTTGTCCAGCCCGCAGCCCAGATTGACCACTGTTGCACCGGGGTGCGTTTTCAGGTATGCCTGCACCTCCCACGCAAGGTCATTCTGCCGCATGGCCACCTCCAGCGCACCGAAACGCTGCATCAGGCTGCGGGAGTTTTTCTCTGCCTGCGAAAAGTCGTAGTCGATTTCATCAATCAGACGCACCGCCGCCTCGTCCCGGTAAAGGGTCGGATACAGTTCGGTACACAGCTTCCGGGAATACAGTGGGAGAATCAGCGTCTCCTGCACGGTGTTTTTCTCGATTTTGTATTTCATAGGTTCCTCCCTGTTCTCCTTATTCTGCTTTCCGGCAGACAAACCATGCCATGCCCTTCACTGTTCCAAGTGTTACGGTTGCGTACCGTTTCTCCAGCCGTTTTTTCAAACTGAAGGCCGTCTCATAGGGCGGTGTAAAGAACCCCATCCCTTCATAAACGTGCCGGACAAACCAATCCGTCCGCTTCTGTTCGCCCTTTACATAAAAGCAGCCGCAGAAGATCCCGCCGGGTCTCAAGACCCGAAAGACCTCCCGGTAAGCGGCCTCCTTATCCGGGAACGCGTGAAAGCCGTTCAACGACAAAACGACGTCAAACGCACCGTCCGCAAAGGGCAGCGCACCCACATCCCCCTGCCGGAAGGTCACATTTTTCAGATGCAGACGATCTGCCTTTTCCTGTGCCTGTCCCATCATATCTGCCGAGTAATCCAGACAGGTAATATCTGATTTTGGCAGCGTCTTGTAAAGCGGCATGGTCAGAATACCCGTGCCCACCGGCACCTCCAGCAGCTTGCCGGAAAAATGCTCCGGGATGCCGGACAGCGCCTTTTCCAGATAGGCATCGTTTTCCGCCTTGTTCATACCCCACACCAGACGGCACACCGCTTTTCCGCTCAGGGTGGAGCAGGTGATCATACCGTCATAAAAATTGTTGCCGCCTGTCAGCCGATAGGCACTGCGAATCGCTTCTTTCCGTTCCATGATCCGTCCTCCTTACGCTCTGCCTTTTCCAGACGTCCTCCGGGATATGGGCGCCGAATAGTTAGATTAAGCTAACTTTCTGCTCTATAAAAAGCCGCTTCTCAGCGATCCTTCTGCCAAAATAATACGCCCTGCTGTTGTCTCTGTCAAGATGTTTAGGCGTTTTCGGAGATTCCGAAAGAGATTTCGTTATCGAAGTCTCCCCTCGCCGCATGAAAGATGCAAATCGTTTCCTGCATCGAAAAAATTCACCTCTGCAAACTTGTCTGTTTCTGCTTGACAACGCTCTGTTGGCGTGCTATTTTAGTTTTTGTCAATTAGCCCAACCTAACTATCTGAGGGATACTTCTCCCGCAGTTTTTCTTTGCGCGCATTGTTAGGATAAGCTAACTAAATGTTTTTAGAAATAAAGATAGAGGTGTGTTACGATGAGATTGAAAAAAGTATTTGCAGGTGCACTTGCGGCCGCTATGTTGGTATGTGCTGTGGCAGTTCCGGCCTTCGCTGCGGAAGGCGTGGAGCAGGAGAACTGCCTGTCCTCCAGCTATGTCCAGATGAACATTCCCTACGCCGACTTCTACAAGGCTGCCGGTGTGGACAACGCATCTGAGATCGATGCTGTTACCAGCGCCACCAAAAACAAGACCCGTGCAGGCAACCTTGCCGCCGGTTCCTACCACGTCAACACCGATGGCACCGACATCACCGGCGTTTCTTGCCCGGTCAAGGTGCTGACCCCGTGGGCACTGAAGAACGCAAAGCAGGTCACCGATGCCGACAGCTACGACATTACTGTTACCCTGAAGGGCAAGGAATCCACTACCACCTACACCGGCGCAGATGCTCTGTTTGAGAACGAGAGCTACGCTTACTACAAACTCAACGAGACCCCGGCCTACTACATCACCGCATGGTACAACCTGCTGAGCGGCAAGTGGGAGTTTGGCAAGGTCCACGCCACTGAGACCACTGTAGAGGGCGCAACCGTGGAACTGAACACCAACGGTCACCACACCACCTACGAGATGAAGATCTCCGGTTTTGATCTGGACTACAAGACCAACAAGGTCTACGGCGTGGTGCTGACCACCGCCGACGGCACCGAGTATGGCCTGCATCACGTGACCAACATCTGGCATGGTACCAAGTTGGGCTTCAATGCCGATGACCCTTACTTTGCACCCATCATCGGTAAGACTGTTACTCAGATCACCTTCTACGCCGCCGATGGCGTGTATGTCCTGCCGGTCAACGTGGCGCTGTGAGGTCGCGGAAAGCTTCCTGATTTAGCAAAATACAGTACAAAACGGCAAGGCCGCCTGGCAGCAGGCGGCCTTGCCGTTTTGTAGCAATTTGTGTTTCTAGGAACATCGTTCGGAGTAGCCTGCGCCGCACAGCTGCTCACACAGCAGTGCCAGCCGCTGGTCTTTCAGGCTCATGTCCAGCTTACGGAAGCGAAGCAGCCATCGCAATCCAACTTTTTCAATCGTTTGCAACATCGTTGGATTGCATATCGCAAAATATGCCGGT
>OLIQ01000570.1_pt1 | contig 15927 bp, 15 predicted proteins | sample 1609631 | NCBI WGS metagenome assembly OLIQ01 (sample SAMEA4350114, study PRJEB24818) | metagenome | biome: human; feature: gut; material: faeces | place: Denmark | collected 2013-09
TCTGACTTAAGACTGATACAGTAAATTTTCCGGTTCTTTGAATCATATCATGCGTATAATTTGCCTTATTTACACAGATACTTAACTGGTTTGGTTCCGAAGCTGCCTGAATGGCTGTATTAATGATACATCCGTTATCTTTTTCTGCTTCTTTAGCGGTCAATATAAACAGTCCATAACTCAATTTATACATTGCTTTCCTATTCATATTTTTCCTCCTTTACCTTCTCCCTGCATTTCGGGCAAATGCCTTTAAATGAAATCAAAAATTCAATTCCATGAGTGTTATAAATTCATACTATTCTTAATAAGGATTGTATCTCTCTTTTATCCTATTGTCAATATAATAATAGTAATTATTACTACGCGAAACATCCGCATCCGATCAGCACGCCGACCCCCACGATCACCATCAACACTGCGGTTCCATACATCAACCGGTTTGCCCGGCGGATATCCTTCGGCTCGATCTGCCTTTTCACATCGCCAATCGTTGGTTTCTCATATAGCTTTCCAAAATAATATGCATTTCCGGCAAGCTGCAATCCAAGAGCTCCCGCACACGCCGATTCCGTCTGTGCAGAGTTCGGGCTTGCATGGTTTCGTCGATCCCGCAAATGAATCCGCGCCGCGCCAGCCATGTCCATACCCAAAATGCCTGCCGCACCAACCATCAGCCACGCGGAAAGTCGTGCCGGAATGAAATTCACGACATCATCCACACGCGCCGCGCACGTTCCAAAATACCGGTATTTGTCGTTCTTATATCCAAGCATGGAGTCCATCGTATTAATTGCTTTGTACACCCACGCACCGACCGGTCCGAACAAAAACATATAAAAAAGCGGGGCGATCACGCCGTCCGACGTATTTTCAGCGACCGTTTCCACCGCGGCCTTCGCGATGCCTTCCTCAGTGAGCGATGCTGTATCTCTGCCGACGATCATGGATACCGCCGTTCTCGCCTGTTCCACATCCCCGGCTTCGAGTGCCTTGCACACCTTCATGCTCTCCCGCCGAAGCGAGCAGGCTGCCAGCATCTGGTACGACATCCAGATTGCCACGACCAGATACAACGTATGATGAATCCGGTTGCACCCATATAGGATTCCTGCCGCCACAAGCAGTGACACCGTTATCACGATCACAACTGTAAATGTTCCTGCCACCTGTTTTTTACGGATATCCGCGTCACGATCTTCCCGTATCCGAAACCGCTTGCGCATCCACGTCTCCACATGGTCGATCAGCCAGCCCATCCCCTGTACCGGGTGCCACAGCCAGTGTGGATCGCCGAACACCAGATCTAGCAGACATGCAATTATAATGATAAATATACGTTCCTGTATCATGATTTATATGTTCCTTTTTATCTATAATCTTCGCAGCGATCACAGAATAGATTGATGTAACTGATAAAAAGCAGCGTATCTGCTACGTCAAAATTCGATCGAATCCCCAATTGCCTAATACGCATCGCCTTACTATCCTTCTATGCGAACCGTATTGGTAATTACAATGTTCCTGTCCTCATTCACGCTTAAAATCCCCGCGACACCCTCGCCCGGTTTCACCTGCCAGTCAAAGTAATCCTTGTGTGGTTCCGACAGCTGATCCAACAGCGCCATGATCGTGCCTCCGTGTGCAACTACAACTATTGTATATGGTTCCACATCCGCAAGCAGCTTCTCGAATCCATGCATCACACGTTCCGTGAATTCAGCCCGCGACTCGCCACCCGGAAATGCCGTCGTACCGCCACTGTCGATAAACCGCTGATAGTCCGGATTCCCATTTAATTCCGCATAATTCTTATATTCAAAATCGCCAAATCTACACTCCGCAAATTCTGCGATTTCCACCTGCTTCGCACCCGGAAATAAAATGTCTGCGGTCTGCTTCGCACGGAGATAGGGGCTTACGTATACAGTTAGATTGTCTGCGACATTTTTTGCGCACACTTTACACGGATTCGCCGCAGGCTTGCCCACGGATTCGGATTTTTCTCTATCGTATAGGACACCTGTTTTATCCTTCATAAACGCCTGCTTACACCAGAATTCCTGCATACTGTGAAGCTGTTCCACACTTTCCGGAAGCAATCCCTCATCCGTTGTTCCAACATAGCGATGCTCCTTATTTCCCTGCGTCATTCCGTGCCGGATCAGCAGGATACGCGCCTGTTTTTCTTTATCATCCCATATAAATTTTTCACGTTCTGCCACATTCATCCCTGCACAGCCTCACACAATCCGCTTCACTCATATCCACACATACATATGTAATTTTCTGAAGCTTATTCCCGCATCACATATACTTACCTGACGCACATCTGCATAATTTCATCCAATTACCAACGCCACTGCAACCCATTTTCTGCGCGATTATTTTATCCGCGTTCCAATTCCTGCTGTCACGCGGATGACCTGCTCCGCCTGGCCTGCCAGATAGCAATTCACGCGCCCGTTCTTCTCGCGGAACTCCCGTTCAAATGCATCAATCGGCACAATGCCGCTTCCGACCTCATCGCTGACCAAGACGAGCTTGTCCGCATTTCCGGCAAGAACCGCTTTGTTCATAAGCTGCTTTGCCTCCAGCTCCGGATCTTTGCCCTGCTGCATCGTTTTCCGCACATATTTATGAAAATTGTTGATGATCTGATGTCCTTCTTTGAAATTTGCCTTGGCATACTCGAACTTTCCCTGATATGCACCGCCTATAATTAAAATCATATTGCTTTCCTCTTTTTATACTTTTTGAATTATTTTATACTTTTTTATACTTTTTCCGCAAGATACATTTTCATATTGTATCTTTTTCTTCAAATTTTTTTCAAAAAATTCCAACCATTTCCCCTTCTCGTCCGTCTATATAATGAAATAATGGATTGCGCACGCAGTTCATATCGTTTATATTACTAGTTGGCGCAATGATATTTGCCAACACACTTAAAAAGGAGAGACCGAAATGAAGAAAAAATTTATGAAAACACTTGCACTTGGCTTGTCACTGGCGACTGCCCTTACCCTTACCACTGGCTGTGGCAAGAAGAAGGATGCCGGAAACGACACGATTGCCACAACCGAAAGCAGCAATGCGGATGCTTCGGAAGCACCTGCTTCCTCAAGTGAACTTGGCTACAAGGACTGCCCTTGGGTATTTAGCCGCGGGCTTTCAGACGCAGAGACTCTGGAATTGCCAGAGGGTGCCGGTCTGTACGGACTGACATTCCCGGTTACGACGGATACGCTTTTTAGCATGCCTTACAGCGCATCAAGCGTGCCACTTACAGATGCATTGGATGAATCTGCATATTCCGTATCATTTTATGAGGATAGTTACTCCCTTCCCCAGCTGATGATAGACGAAGACGATATGACCATTGGCGAAGCCCTTGACAAGAACCTCTGGTCACTGTTCAGTACATATTTAGATTACGATGCTTTCGGGGTTTCCGAAGATGCTTATAACGACGTCTACAACTCTTACGACGATCCGGATCCTGCATATATCTATATGGATATGCTGACAACCATGTTTGGTACCCCGAATTATATCTGTTTCGGCAACGACTATGATGCAGAAAAGTCAGCCGAAGAAAATACCCAGTACTTCGTTGACACATTCCTGCATCCGGAAAAATCGGATGACCAGTTCTCATCATATCTAATGTACATTGGCTGGCAATTTGAAGATTTTGGAATTGCGGTAGACTTCTTTGACACTCTTCGTTACAGTGAGACAAGCGGATATTCCGTATCTCCGGAGAATGAACTGGGATTCACATACGTTCCGATCGAGAAAGGAACCCTGGAAGACTATTTCTTAGACACCTTTGATGGTCGCTATGGAACAAACATCGTGAAAGAACTAATGGCAGAGAAAACGGCTTTGTTCGGCGATGTCGAATACCTGACACCTGAGGACAAGATCGTGAACCTTGTCAAGTCTGCCAACAGCACCGCTTCCACAACCGATGCAGAAACAACGGAAAGCACAACTGATTCTTCCAACTATGTGGATGTTGACCGTGATTTCAGTGAAGCTGCAAATGATGTCTATATGGCAATCACCGACTGCTTCCAGCTCGGCGGCGAAGATACGCTCGTCTTAAATGGCACAACCAATAAGGGCGTATTCAAGACAGGCGATCCTGTCTATGTACAGCTCACAAACGGAAAGGTTGTAGAAGGCACGATCAGCCGCATGGAGCAGCTCCGTCAGGATGTCACGGAATCTACCCTCGGCGAAAGCATTGGTATCATGGTTGATGGACTTAGCATAAGCGATCAGGATTATGTGACTGGTGGTGTCATCGTTGTTAAATAACATGCACCAAAACGACAGTTCCAATTAACATCCAGAGCTCGCTCATCTGCAGGAAATATCCAGCCAGATCGCCGGTGATCCCGCCAAAGGTGCGATACGACATGAAACGATAATAGAAAAACATCAGTATGGTGATGCCTGCGACCACAAGTGCTGCAACCGGCTGTATCACACAGCCTGCGGCAATGCAGGCAATAAGCCATACGAACATGATCACCTTCGAGCGATTATTTACAAGGCGTGCGGTATCTGCCAGCATGCCTTCTTTTTTTGCTTTCTGAAATGTAAGTACCGAAAGTCCGGACAAAGCACGTTCCAGCACAAATCCTGCCGCGAACACGCCCATCAACCGCATTGCGTGTGCCGGCGCACCAGACTGTGTCCCGGATTGTATCTCTCTGTTCAGCGCATGCACAACTTCTGCCATGCATCCAAAATAAATCAGGAAATACAGACAGCCGCGGATAATTGCAAACGCCCCGGTATGTGGGTCTTTCAGAATCTGCAGCTTCTCCTCCTTGGACTTATAAGAAGATTTCGCATCCACGGTATCTAGGAATCCATCCATGTGGATGCCGCCTGTGATCAGGATCGGGAATATCGTAAGAAGCGCCGCTGTGAAGACTTCCGACCACTGCAAGAGAAAACCAAAGAGATACCAGATCGCGAACTCACCCGCGCCAATCACAGCCCCAACCAACGGGAACGCGCACATGCTGTACTGCAAGGCTTTCGGATCCCATTTGAAATGCGGCATTGGTATCTTGGAATATGTCGAAAATGCGATTAAGATTGCTTTCATCATGGTTGCTTATCTCCTCTGATCAATTTACTCGAACTTTTTGTTCTTATTTCTCCTACTTGCTATTGTTCCTACATGGGGATTTTTTGATAATTCTAAACTTTTTACCCAATTTTGACTTACCCATTTCTCTGAAATTGGGGATGTTTTTCATATTCCAATTTTCTCCCCAATGATTTCTCATTTTTCTGCATTATGATTGGGGAATTTTCTTCCATTCACAATTTCTACCCAATTCCTACTCTTAACCTTACTTCCCCATTGGGTGATTTTCCTTGACTATGACCGGAATCCCACAGACAACCTCCGTCACGGTTGCTGCCTCCCGTGCGAGTGCACAGTTAATCTCTGCCAGATTCTTCACATACTCCCGCGTGCTTTCATCGTAGGTCAGACTTCCGCCATCGGAGAACACATCATTGGTGACGATCACCACATCCTGCACGCGCGTAGATAAATTAACGAGCGCCTGTACGATTTTCTTGCTCACCGGTGACAGTGTCTCTGACATACCGACACCTGTTTTCTCCACTTCCGACATTGTTTCCGCTAGTCCGCCATCATCACTATCCTGTTCCAGATACATCTCATTTGCAAGCAGGTTCGACATACATTCAAGCAGCAGCACATCCTGCCGCTTCGCCACAATATGTTCCACATGCCGGTAACATTCGACCGTATCAAACCCTTTGTCGGCACGCATCGCGCGGTGGCGTTCAATCCGCTGCATCGTCTCCGGATCAATCTCCGTCGTATTCCATTTATACGGATACATCGTCGCAATGTAGAGCAGCCGTCCTTCGCCCTGCAAGGACATGGCGAAGCTTTCTGCATACGATGATTTCCCGCTGGCACTTCCGCCATACACAATATGTAACATCGTCTATTTACCTTTCTTTAGAAGCCCATATCCGCAAGGTCACTGCTTGTAGTCGTCCGATCCGGATCATAAGCTAAACTAATGTGCGAAACTGTCAGACTTTCATCAACCTGAACCTGCAGGTCATATGTAGCAAAATTAATAATGTATTGGATCGTATTTCCTGTCTTCAAATATTCCTCCGGCGTCTTATATTTCTCCAGTTCCTGCAATCCGGTAAACGGTTCTTCGTGAAACGTGATAACGCCAAGGTTACTGTCACATGTGTAATATTTCCGGTTATTTTTCTCCTCCAGTTCTCCATATTTCTTGATCTCATCTATATGAAGATACTCGTATACCTGCTCCAGCGAATCCCCGATCTGAATCGGTCCCTTATAATATGTATCATACTCCGGCTGCGATTTATCTATGCTCATGTGGATTCTTCTGTCATTTTCGCTCTCTTTCGAGACAATATACACGGAAGCTCTGTAGTTTCTATCCCCGTCAATCTCATACGGACACATCAGAACCTGCGCCTTCATATTATCAGCATAGTACACAAAATAATCCCTTGTATCATTCACGCTGTTTGCCATGCCAATATTGTTCTCCATCATAATCGCACTCATTCTGTCACCCTCGGACAGCGTATGCTTCATAAATGTAAACTCATCAAATCCAAACGTAATTTCAATCGAATGCGGTCCCGTATCCTTCGAATTCCAATTTTGTCTTACAAATACAACGCCGAGTACGCCAGCCACAATCAGTACTACACCCGCTATAATTATCCATATCCTTCTATGTTTCATGCGTTCCCCCCTATTCTTCCGGCTTTCCATCCCGGCTGTATGCTTCGATTGACAGATCATCAAACGTTCCCATGTTTTTATAGATGGATAATGTCATATCCAAAAGCGGAAATAACATCATTGCGCCGCTGCCTTCGCCCAGACACATTTTGCCATGAATCACTGCCGGAAGTCCAAGCGCGTCCAGTGCCAGCCTGCCACTCGCTTCCTCCGACACATGCGATGCCAGAAGATAATCTACGATCTCGGCATCCATCCGCATCGCAACGAGCGCCGCCACACAGGTGATCGCACCATCCAGCACGACCGGAATCTGATATTGTCTGGCACCTAAGAATACGCCCACCATCCCGGCGATCTCCAGCCCGCCAAGCTCAGCGAGTAGCTGCTTCGCATCGGTCGTTCCCTGCACACGCGCAAGTGCCTGCGTGATCACCTGCACCTTTCTTGCAAGTCCGGCATTATTGAGTCCGGCGCCGCGCCCGGTCACCGTATCCGCTGGCAGATCAAGCAGTGCCGCAAGCAGGGCAGAGGTCGGAGTTGTATTTCCGATTCCCATCTCACCAACCGCTAATATCTCATAGCCTTTTTCTTTACATTCCCGTACAAGCTCTTTTCCTGCTTCAATTGCGCGGTCGCAGATTTCCATCGACATCGCAGGTTCCTTCGCAAGATTCCCGGTTCCAGCCTGTACCTTCCGGTTTATCATATGTCCCATACCGAATGTCGCATCCGGATATGCTTCTCCCCGCATACCGATATCGACGGCATACACATCCACGCCTGCCATCTGCGCCATATAATTGACACCGGAACAGCCGTGTGCAATATTCTCCGCTACGACCTTTGTCACGCTGGCATCGGTCTGCGTCACGCCCTCTGCCACAACGCCGTGATCTGCGCACAGCGTCAGCAGTGCCCGCCGCTTATAATCACCGGGATTCACTGTCCCGGCGATCGCACAAAGTCTGGCAACCATATCCTCGAACACGCCGAGACTGTCGATTGGCTTCGCGATCGCATCCCATTTTCCCTTTGCCTGTGTATAGATTTTCTGCTGTGTCTCGTTCATAATTTCTTACTTCTCCATATCCCGCAGTTCATACAACAGCGCATTGCAGATTGCCGCGGCGATATTACTGCCGCCCTTCCTGCCGCGTGCCACAATGTACGGCACGGGAGCCCGCATAATAAGCTCCTTCGCTTCCACCACGTTTACGAATCCAACTGGCACGCCGATAATGCCGCACGGATGCAGCTTTTCTTCGTCGATCAGCTCATACAGACGCACCAGCGCGGTCGGTGCATTTCCAATCGCGAAAATAAGCGGCTTGTCTAACATGCACGCCTTCTCCATACTTGCTACTGCCCGCGTGGAACCTTGTTTCTTCGCAATTTCTGCCACATCATCATCGCTCATGAAGCAGTAGACCTCGCCACCGTATTTCGCAAGTTCTTTCTTGTTGATACCGGATTTCGCCATCTGCGTATCCGTGACAATACAGGCTCCATTTTTTATCGCCGTATGGAACTGTTCCACTGCCAGCTCAGAAAATGTCAGATTCTTCAAATAATCAAAATCCGCCGACGTATGGATTGCCCGCTTGATAATCGGTGCCTGAAGCGGATCTAATTCAACATTCCCTAGCTCCTCTGTGATAATCTCGAAGCTTCGTTTTTCAATTTCCTGTGGCAGCACCTGCTGTAACTGTATCTCTTCTAACATAATACCCTCTTACTCTTCTCTTCCCTCATTACTAACCAAAAACTATATTATCTATTTTCATCTATTTTCATTCTCTGTACTATTTAAAAATAGATGATAGAAAAAATTCTCCGCACCCGCGTAATACAGGTGTGGGAATCCGGCGAACGTTCCTTTCTTCTTCACCATACACGGATAGGTCTTCTGCTTGGAAAGGGGCTTCCACGCCAAACAGGCATCGCCACAATCCGTGCTATCCCAGTAGTGAAACTCATGTCCGCGCAAAACCGTATTCACGGCAAATGCATCCGCTTCCTGCGGTGCCAGCTCCACATACCCAAATCGCTGTAGCCGCTCTGTCCGGAATCCTGCACCATCCAAGAAACCGACCATCTCATATACATTTCCCTCTGCATCGGCAAGTGATTTGCCAAGATATAAGAAACCGCCACATTCTGCATGGCACGGCATGCCTGCTTCCAATGCCTGCCAGACAGACGCACGCATCGACTGATTCTCGTACAACTGCTTTGCATAAAGCTCTGGGTAACCGCCGCCAAAGATCAGTGCATCCACCTCCGACACATGCGCATCTGTCAGCGGAGAAAAGTACACAAGTGTCGCTCCCATATCCTCTAACATGCGCAGATTCTCCCGATAATAAAAGGAAAATGCCGCATCTCTTGCCACGCCAATGCGATAACCGGCTGGGAACTTGCTTTTTTCTGTCTCACCTGTCGCCTTCTGTATCTGCAACATCTCTGCTTGTGCCGCGATCTCCAGAATCCCGTCAATATCAATCGTTTTTCTGGCAGCTTTCGCAACTGTTTCCACCCAGTCTCTCTGCTTCTGCATTTCATCCGGTTGCAGCAGTCCAAGGTGTCTGGATGGTACCGCAAATGATGCATCTTCCGGCAGATATCCAAGCACTGGAATCCCACATTCCGTCTCGATCACATGCTTGATCCGGCTGTAAAACATCGGTGATACACGGTTTAATATCACCCCTACAATCCGGCTGTCCTTCTTATATTCCATAATTCCGCGGATGATCGCCGCAAGCGTGACACTCGCGCCCTTCGCATCCACGATTAGAACGACCGGTGTCTTCGTAACCTTGCTTAATTCATAAGAGCTTGCCATCGTCGTTGCTCCACCAACACCGTCGTAATATCCCATGACGCCTTCCATCACGATCAATTCTGCATCCTTCGTGTCTCGCGCCAGGATGCGTCCAATCGCATCAGCATCCGCAAAGAAGGTATCCAGATTTCCAGTGTCGATTCCGAGCACCGTCCGGTGAAACATCGGATCGATATAATCCGGACCGCATTTATACGCCTGTACCTTTATATTCTGTTTTTTTAATGCTGCCAGCACACCACACGTCACGGTTGTTTTTCCGCAGCCACTCCGTGTCGCTGCGAACATCACGCGTGGGGTATTTACCTGGATATTATTCTTGTGTTGCATTGTTTCTCCCCGACTGTAACTGTACATGTTATACCATTGATTCTTACCAGCTGTTCCTGTCCATTTTCCATACTATTGTTTCTTCTCGGCTGTTTCTGTGCATTTTCTATACTATTGTTTCTTCCGGTCGCTCCTGTGCATTTTCTATACTATTGTTTCTTCCGGTCGCTCCTGTACATTTTCTATCCCATCGTCACGATCCACACCGGATTTTGTGCTTGCATCATATGATACGGGCCAGCTTCGCGGCTGCGCGTCACCGCCATCTGTACCATATTAAAATCCACGTTATGCCGCTTCGCTATGTCTGCCAATGTAAGCATTTCTGCCTGCGTCTCCAATGTGACCGCAGTCAGAACAATGCGCGCGTTCGGATTTTTCGCATAGATCTGATCCATGATCTTGAACAGATTTCCGCCATTTCCTCCGATAAATACATGCGTCGGTGCAGGAAGCGACGGAATCACTTCCGATGCTTCGCCCGCAAGGATCTCCATATTTCCCACATGAAACTTCTCTCGGTTCGCATGCAACAATTCCACAGCTTCTGGCTTTTTCTCAATCGCATATACCGTTCCCTGCTCAGTCAGGAGTGACAACTCAATGGATACTGAACCCGTTCCCGCTCCTACATCGTAAATGACTGGTGCAGGATTGCTTGTTATGCATTGCCCGCTGTTCTGATCATATTTCACCAGTCCTGTGTCTTCCTGAATTCCAAGCTTTGCGATTACAACCATCCGCACTTCTTCCTTCGTCATCGGCACCTTACCCCGGATAAACATTTCATCTTTGATTCCCGGAGCTAAACGCCTTGGCTGCGGATGATCATTTATAAATATCGCAACCGCCAGCTTATCAAATGTTTCCTCACATAGATTTTTGGCATACTTCTTTGTAATTTTCTCATCAGGATATGACAACCGCTCTCCAACGACTACCGCGATTTCTCCCAATCCCACTTCGGTAAGCCGCTTACAGACCTCTGCCACCTGATTTTCACCGCCAAGCAATGTACCAACCTTCGCATGATGCAGCACCTTCGCTGGAATATTTGCAGAGACGCCATGATTGCTGATAAGCTCTGCATCCTCCCATGCCCAGCCAATTTTATCAAACAAATACTGAACAGACGAGAGTCCCGGAATATAACAAAGCTCATAAATTGTTTTATCTGCCTGTATCTGTTCGGTTGTTCCTGTCGTGTCATCCACCATATTGCAGACTTTCCCCACAGCCTTCCGCAACATCATGGAAAGCTTCTTCGCGCCAGAATAAAAGCCAATATCCCCGGAGAACACTACCGCAATCGTCTCTCCGACATGATTTTGAATCAGTTCTGCAATTTCTTCTGCCTTATACGCATTATAAAATGTCTGCTCCGCGTCGCGCCCATCTTCTTCACAGAGGCTCTTCCAGATCGCAAGCATGCGGGAAGCACCGATACATACGGTCGCCTGCGATAATGCCTGTACCGCTTCCCGCGTCAGGCAATCCGAATTTCCCGGTCCCATACCGATCAAATATACGATTGTGTGTTCATTATTCCCCATTCTTTTGATTCTCCTTTCTGCCCCTTATCATATCAGACAAATATTTTTCTGCCTGTTCAAGTGACATCACCGGTTCTACCTGCTCCTTCGGACGCCCGATCACAACCAGATGCACTCCCGCGGCAAGCGCAGCCTCACATTTTTCATCGTAGCCGCCGTTCTTCCCACTTGCCTTTGTCACAAGGAAATCAGCATTTGCATAGCGCAAAGTTGCCAGATTCATCTCCAGATCAAAAGGGCCCTGCATGCAGATCAGATGCTTACCGGTAAATCCCAGTTCCGTACATGTCTCTACCACAGACTGCGCTGGAAGCACACGCGCCGTACAGCGCGATTCATAGTCCGGGATCTGCGTATACAAATGTAATTCTTTGCTGCCTGTCGTAATCAGAATGTTTCCGGTCACGCCTTTCAGATAATCAACCGCCGCCTGTGTATCCTCAACGTAGACACTGTCCGATGCTTCACAGGTATGCATCTCTCGCCGCACGCGAATATACGGAACTTCCACCGCCTTACACGCCTGATAGATATTCTGTGTCACGATCACCGCATACGGATGTGTCGCATCCACACAGAGGTCTGCCTGTACTGCCTGCAGGAATTCCTGCATATCTGCCTGCTCCAGCCGACCCACATGCACCTTGAGCGCGGCATCCTCCGGCAGTACCTGTGCACCATACTCCGATGCCACGCAAACATGGACTTCGATAGTCTGCATTTTCTGCTTCTTGTTTAATTGTATCAGATACTCGGCAAGCTGTCGCCCCTCCGTTGTACCGCCAAATATGACTACTTTCATGCGTTATCTCTTCTATATCCGCGCGGTGTCACCATCGCGTCACCAACTTTTCGTGTCTGGGAATTTCCGATAAATACTGTCGTGAACATATCCACCTGCGTCTCCAGTAACTCATCCAATGTCAGAATTCGTTTTTCTTCGCCATCGCGCCCGATATTCCGCGTGATTCCACAGATTGTATCTCCAGATTTTTTCTGTAACAGAATCTGACACGCTTTCTGCAGATAATCATGTCGTTTGTGACTGGACGGATTGTACAGACAGATTGCGAAATCACCCTCAGCGGCTGCCGCAAGACGCCGCTCTATCAGCTCCCACGGTGTCAGCAAATCACTCAGACTGATCACTGTAAAATCATGCCCAAGTGGCGCGCCAAGCAATGCCGCACCGGATAATGCTGCCGTCACGCCCGGAATCACATGTACATCCACCTCCGGAAATTCTGTTGCCAGCTCCAATGTGATTCCTGCCATGCCATATACGCCAGCGTCACCACTACAGACAAGCGCTGTCTTCTTTCCGCCTGCCGCAGTTTCCAGTGCCAGCCGACATCGTTCTACCTCCTGCCTCATACCATTCACCAGATATTCCTTATCCGGGTAATACGGTTTCAGCAAATCAATGTACACCTTATATCCCGCAATCACTTCGCAGGCTTCCACGACGTCGATTGCTTCCTGCGTCATCTTCTGTCTCGCGCCGGGGCCAAGCCCGACAATATACAATTCCTTCTTACTATCTGCGCTCATATTTCTCTCCGTTATTGCTCTATATTTCTATGTTATAGCTTCCGGTTTGGGTTTTTTCGCTTGTTTTTCGACTTCCAAACCCACCGCGTGGGTTTTTCTGCTTACTTTCCACTCGCTACACCCACATACGCCAGTGCTACCGTCACGCCATCCTGCGCCTGCTTGCGAAGCAACAGCTCTCCATCATTCGCGCCATGCTCGCTTGCATATTTCACTGCACTGCGCTCACAAACATTATCCACGCCTGTCACGCCTGTCACGAACTCGGATGCGGAAAACGTCCCCGACACCGCCTGCAATTCTTCTGCCGTATATGCCTCAAATGGCACTTTCCGCGTCTCGCAGAATTCAAGCAATCCAGCCTCTTCCTTCTTCAAATCAATGCTCGCCACCGCACATAACGCTTCCATCCGCAAGCCTGCTTTCGCAAATGCATCCTGCACCGCATGCTCGATTTTATCCGAAGATGTTCCCTTCTTGCATCCAATTCCTGCTACGATGCAGAGTGGAACAAGCTGCAACATTTTCTCATCTGGCAGGATATCTCGTGGAGTTACAATAACCTGATACGAACCTATCTTTAATCTCCGAACATCGATTCTATTCCCGCATGCGTTCTTCTCTTCTTCCTGCGAAGCCTCTGCTTCATCCACCCACACAGGCTTCGCCCCGGTCGCCAGCACCTCTGCGCTGATTGCCTTCGCCTTCGCCCAGTCCGTCACAACTAAATTATGTTCCCGCGCATAATCATCGATAGAAAACTGTCCTTCCACGTCCGTCGCCGTCGTAATAACCGGTGTTGCCCACATCACATCCGCCAGCATCTGTGTGAGTGCATTTGCCCCGCCGGCATGCCCGCTCACCAACGATATCACGTGTTTGCTGCATTCGTCCATGCACACGATTGCTGGATCTTTGGATTTGTGTGTCAGGTGTTCCGCTACACTCCGTACCGCGATTCCACTTGCTGTTACGAACACGATAGCGTCCACCTGTTCAAAATATTCGTCAACACATGCCTTCACTGTTTCCTTCATTGAAACCTCTGGAAGCGCCTCGCATTTTACCTTCGCAATAATTTCTGCACCGGAAATATTTTCCAGCTTCTTCGCCAATTTTTGCATTGTTGCATACCCACGCACACTGCATGTGATAAGCAGCACGCGGCGGATCCCTGCCGGAAGGGCAATCTCCGTCGCACCGCGGTATTCCGTTGCAAATGCTGCGTCATAGAGCTTTGATTTCTCATAGATACTTCCAAGTGCCGGAGATACGATGATCAGTGCCGTCTTCGTAATTCCCGCAGCTTCCATATCTTCCGGAAGCTTTGCCAGTGTCGTGCGGATGATTTTCTCTTCCGGCCACGTTGCCTTATACACGACAGCAACCGGCGTATCCTCTGCATATCCACCGATCAAAAGCTCCTGCCGTACCTTTCTTGCAAGCCCGGACGACAGATACAACACTAGACTGGCGCGATGTGCCGCCAGACTCCGCAGATTTTCCTTCTCCGGCACCGGCGTTTTCCCCTCGGCTCTTGTAAGAATCAATGTCTGCGTCACATCCGGCAACGTATACTCACACGCAAGCGATGCCGCAGCCCCGAACACCGCACTCACACCCGGACATACATCATATTTGATTCCGTATTCATCCAGCAGATCCATCTGCTCGCGGATTGCCCCATACACGGACGGATCACCCGTATGCAGGCGCACCGTCCCTTTGCCTGCCGCCTCTGCTTCCCGCATTACATCCACAACCGCATCGAGTGTCATATGCGCACTGTTATAGATCTTGCAATCCGCCTTTGCATAGGAAAGCAGCCCTGGATTTACAAGCGAACCCGCATAGATAATCACGTCCGCTTCCTTGATTCGATTCATGCCCCGCACAGTGATCAGATCACACGCACCAGGACCCGCTCCTACAAAATGTACCATTTATTTAACTCTCTTTCCGCATCACTCGTCTGCCCCAGATATCCATACTTCTCCGAAAATACAATAACTCCAAACCGCATCGTATCGCCGACTCTGCCTGCGACATGCTTCTCGATCGCCGCAAGGATACTCTGCATCACCACTTCCCGCAAGCCTTCTCGTTCCAACACATCCAACATCCGATCGGTATTGATACAGTCGTAGATTTCCTGTACCACCTTCGCTTCGGCGCCCGCCATCGCTGCATGCACCGCGAAGATTTCTCCTCGTCCATCTGCCACCTTGGAATGTGTGTTGAAAATTCCTGCCGCCAGCTTCACCAGCTTTCCGATATTTCCAACCAGCAAGAAATCCTTCATGCCATATGAGATTGCAAGGTCGATCGTATCGCCGATATAATTGCTCGACTTGACACTCTTTGCAAGATCAAGCCCCAGATATTCGGATGCGTATGCCTGTCCGTAGTTTCCGGGTGTCACTAACACTTTCTCTTCACCAACTGCATGTAACTGTCGGATTTCTGTCTCGATTGTTGCCACAATCGCCTGCTCGCTCATCGGCTCTAGGATTCCGCTTGTTCCTAGCACCGACAGTCCGCCCTCGATGCCAAGCTTCGGGTTAAATGTGCGCTTCGCCAGAGCCTCGCCCTCTGGCATCCAAACCGTGATGTGCAATGGCTCACTGACATTTGCTTTCTCGCACACATCTGCCACCGCCGCAAATATCATCTGCCGCGGTACACGATTAATTGCCGCCTGTCCGACTGCCTGTTCCAGGCCTTCTTTCGTGACACGCCCGATGCCGATTCCTCCATCTAATGTCAGATATGGAAATGATTCGCTGGTAAATGCGCAGGACCTGTCTTGGCTTCCATCTATCTGCTCTCGCACACGC
>OLIQ01000573.1_pt1 | contig 15839 bp, 31 predicted proteins | sample 1609631 | NCBI WGS metagenome assembly OLIQ01 (sample SAMEA4350114, study PRJEB24818) | metagenome | biome: human; feature: gut; material: faeces | place: Denmark | collected 2013-09
AAACCAAACCATCCTCCAAATATACACATAATTAAAGCTGTGTCTTTATTTTTGTCTGATGTAATTGTTTGATAATGAGCCATATTGCTTTCCTCCTTTTATTTATTTTATAAAAGGATTATATCACTTTTTTGAAAAAATGTTGTCGAATTTTGTCGAAAATATTGTTTTTTAAAATAATTCTTTATAGCAATCTCTAATAAGTATTGATTTTGCATTTTGATTCATACAATCACCTGCAATTAATTTATTTGTCGTTGCTTCATTTAAATTAATTTGCGTTTTTAAATCATCATTTCTTTTTATTAAATTAGATTGGCAATAATTAACTATATCTTTATACCTTCCATTCCAAAATTCACTAGGTTTTAGTCCAAAAAAATATGATAATAATTCTAATGAATATATTAAATCAGTTGTATTGTCAGCATTACTTACTTGTTCTAATATTCCATCTAATCCTCTGAAAATATTTCTCTTTCTGCCAATTGTCCTATTATTTTCTCTGCTGATGTCTTGATTAGTGATTCCATATTGATTCCTGATAATGGATTTGATATTTTCTGTTCCATTTCCTCTTTTGTCATTTGGCTTTTGAAAAAACCCTCATCATTTATTGCACCTGCTATTTCATTAAATATATCACCATATGCTTTGTTGTTTTCTTCTTTATAATCATCTATAAATTCAAAAACTTCATCACTTGTTTTAAATGATTTTATTCCCGCTTCATCTTCTGCAAACGCATATATTATTTTTGCTAAAGCATCTAAATCATTTTCATTTACAGCTTTAAAATATAAATCTTCAAAATTCTTTCCCTTTAATATATTAGTTATATTTACTATTTTTCTTGTTGTAAATACTAAATTTATTGTTTTGTTTCTTGTTACTAATTCCATTTTTCTCTCCTTTGCAAAAGAGAGAAGGCTTTATTTTGTTGCCTTCTCTTTGTTAGTGTCTATTCCTATTTGTTCTGACACGACACTTACATCAGAACTAGGCTGTGGGAAAGCCGTCGCTTTCTTCCACATCACTATTTTTATATATTGTAACTGTCTCTTTTAAAAATTCTCCTACTGATACTTCTCCCATTGTAACAAACATTTGTCCTTTTAATGTTCTTACTAATGGTTGACTTCCTGATGGAGCAGTATGTGCTGGATTTTGGAAAAACCAGTACAAGTCTTTGTTCATTAAGTTTCTTAATTTTTTATGTTGTGTATGTGTAAAGTATATATCTAATTCAATATTAGATGCCTTTTTTATTCCTGGTACTGAAAATTCATAATCTAAATCCAATGCAGATCCAGTTACTGCATCTGGTGCTTCTTCTAATGCTGGTACTTTTTCAGTAAAAGCAATTTGTGTTCTTTCTCCTATTTTTGTTTCAGAGTACCAAACTTTTACCCATTTACTTATGTCAGGCATTTGATCTACAACCGTATTTGTGTCTTTTATTTCATTACTAGCCATTTTTAATTCCTCCTATTATCTTATAAAATCAAATGAGTTCATTATTGCATTATAAATGACCTCAAATGTTATTGTTATACCATATTTTTGCAATATAGAGTCGTATATTGCTGGGCTGGTATTTGTCCTTATAAAATTTAATTTTTGAAGTTTTGTACTAACTTCATCTGTCATTTGCATTGCTTGTCTTTGTTTTTCATTCCAACATGTTATAGATATTTGAAATGTAGACTTAATTGGAAATGCATTTTCTGTTTTATTCACAGATTTCAAAGGTGTGTGTAATTCTAAACAAGGAAATTTACTTGTTGTTGTTGGATTTGTTAATATTTGTTTATATTTTAATGTTTCTAGTTGTTCATATAATAAATCACTGAAATCTTTTATACTTAAATCTTTCATTGTCTGCATACCTCCTTTAACATCTGATCTAATTTTTCCTTGATAATCTCTGCATTTTCATTTCTACTTTTAAATTCAGCATCTCCAAGGAAATGATTTGCCTTTGCTCCAACTGCAACATAAAATTGTTTGTTATTTATAGTTACAATTGGATAACTTAATGACCTACCTACTTTATTTATAGGTATATACCATTCTGTAAAACCTGATTCAATAAAGTGCTTTGTTTTTCCTATATGCTCTTGTTCTGCATATTGTCCTGTTCCAAAATACTCAAACAACAAATATGATTGACCATTTTCAGTCATAAACTTAGTTGGATTCGCAAAAACTCGCCCGTTTCACTTCTTTAGTTGACATATCTACCATTTCAACTAAAATTCCTTCTGAATTATGACCTTTTTCTAGCCTTATTGCATAACCTCTAATGTTCTTTAAAACATCTTCTGTTATTTCTTTTGCCATCTCTGGTATTTTTTGAGTTATAGCTTCTATATTTTTAAAATTATGTTTTACTTTTATATTACAATTAAAATTAATCATTTTTGCATTTTCTCCAATATATATAACATTGTACTACCTATTTTTAAAGCATCTTTTACATAATATTCTGGTATAAAATCTTCTACCTTTGATATATCTTCAAATGATATTCCATCACCTTTGTTTATAAGATACTTTTTTGTAGTTCTTGCTTTGTATCTACTATAATCAACTTCTCCTGCTGATTTTCTGTCAAGTTCATTTATATCCTGCTGAATATTTAAATAAGCTATACCAACATTACTTTCCTTTGCTAATTTATACACTTCTAGCTCATTCAATTCTTTTACTGACATTTCATTTATTTCTTTTATTGACAAGCCTTTTCCTTTATATCTCCACTTTTTTTCTGTTTCTCCGATGATCTTCTATTTCTTTATATTCTGATATGTAGACTTTTGTTAAATCTCGTAATAACATTATCTAATCCTCCTTAATCCAGATTTTACAATGTCATTTCTTAACTTATCTATTATATCTTCAAATGATGTTGAAATAGAGCCTTCATTTCGACTTGTTAATCCCTCTGCACCTCTTGACAAATATATTGCTTTGGTTGCTTTTTTTATATATGGAAATAACTTTGTATCCTTTTTTGACCTATTAGAAATATTAGAGGCAATAGAACTTACTTCCTCTAATATTTCTTTCAAGACTTCTTCGTCGTCTTTGTAATTAGGTCCTAAATCAGCTATTATCTTTTCTATATTACTAGTTTCTGCCATTTCTATTGCCTCCTATTCTTATACCATTGTAGCAATTGTTGCTATTCCTGCTTTTTTAGCCTTATTCGCTGAATCAACTTCAACAATTACTATTTTTTGTCCTGTTGTTGCTGTTATTTCGTCTGTTCCATTCCAAGCTGTATATCCAGATGTGCAAACAGCATCATGTTCTGGCATTGTTGGATTTGCAGCAACTTTATATTTGTAACTATTTCCAGATGTTAAAACTGGTGTAACGGTTATTTTTGTTTTTCCTGTTGAAGTACATGCTACTGATGTTACAGTTAATTCAGCAAGTTTAGCATCTGTTACATAGAATATTGTATCTTCCATTAAAGCTTTTGTTCCTTTATATAAGAAATCTTCTAATGCTACAGCATCATCAAATGGTATTTTCTCTGCTCCATATTCTGATACATAAAATGGTTGAGCAATAGCTCCATCCATCATTACAACAGCTTTTACACCGTCTGGTAATCTTGTTGATTCATAAACTCTAACAGAATCATACATACCAATTGCTTGTTCTTTTGGATCTGTTCCATTTGGTAAATCATCAAGGATTTTCTTCATTCCTTTTCTATATTCGCTATCTACTACAATAACTAATAAATCCGACTCTATACCATCAATAAAGTCATTCTTTAAAGTTCTTGCTTTTTGTAATAAAGTATCAATTGTATCTTGAATGTTATCTTTTGCAGGGATTTCTGTTCCTTTTAATACTTTTGCAAAGAACTCTCTATCTAGGTATCTTATGATAGCTGATTGATGATTTACTTTTCTTTTTTCAGCCATACCATCGATACCATAAAGTTTTACGTCTTTTCCTTGTAGTTCCTCTACAATTTCTTTATCTGTATCAATAACAACTTTTACTGGTTTAGCTTTTACTTTATCGCCTTTTCCAGCAGCTCTTGCAGTACCTTTATCTTTTAATTCTGCATTTACGAATCTTTTATATTCAATTACTCCACCTTCTGGATTTCCAGAACCATTTTTGGCTTTTATTTGTTCTGATACTGCTCTTGCAGCAACATTTTCTAGTACTCCACTTAATACTTGTTTTAAATTATCCTTTGTTTTACCATCTTGTAGCATTATATTTAATGCTTCTTGTGTAATTTCTCCCATTTTTAATTCCTCCTATTTTTTAATAACTTGCTCTAGCTATTGATTTGCTTCTTTCATTATCAATGCCTAATTTTTGTGTTGGAGTATCTTCTTTTAATCTTTCATTCACTGCTTTTTCAACAGCCTTGTTAAAAGCGTTTGAAACTTCTTCAATTTTCGAATTAATTTCTTCTGCCTTAACTGTTTCAAAATTAAAGAAAGTCAATAAAGATATATCCAGCCCTTTGTCACTTGCTATTTTTGTTGCTTGTTCTTTTAATTTATAAGCATTTAATTCTGCAAGTGCTTTTTCTTTGTCTATTCTTTCTTTTTGTGCTTGATATTCAAGTTTTTGTTCTTTGTTCATCTTTGCTAGTTTTTCAGCTTCTGTTTTTTCACTATTCATTATTTCTTCCCAGTTTGCTTTAGCTGTGTTTATAGCCTTTTGAACTCTTTTGTCAAACTCTGCTTGATTTTTTCCGTCTTTTAAGAAATCATCAAACGTTACAGGATTATCATTTATTCCTGTGTCATTTGCCCCCGCTGGTTCAGTATCTGCCCCAGTATTAGCATTATTTAGATTTGCATTATTTTCTTCCATTTTCTACTCCTCTTGCCCCAGCCATTGCTTAAGCCCCAGCCATTGCGAATTTGTATTCTGTTGTTCTTTATAGCCTGCAATCAGTAAAAAGGCATAAAAAATAGATGTACGTCTACATCTAAAAATTATAATTATAAAATGTTATTAACTTATTTATTATCTTTATTTTTTGCTTTCATATATCCATCAGCAAAATTATATTTAACTATCCAAATAACTGGTCTAAATATTGTAATTATAGTAAATATGATCCAATACCAAGTAGGCATTTGTAATTTAATGCTTAACATTAAAACTAATAACCACATATTATTTTTCCTCCCTTGTTATTCCTTTTATTGCCCAAAACTGTGCTTCTTCTAGTTTAGTTAATGCTAATGATGTTTCTCTACTTGGTTTGCACTTTAAATCAATTTCATCATAGATAATTGAAAAACATTCTCTTATATGTTGTATTCTGTTGTTTTTTTCTTCATCTACTGCTAAATATTTTGCTCTATCGTTCATTTTTTCACCTTCTTTCCATAATAAAAGCACCTACTTTTTAGTAAGTGCTTAAAATATTGTTTTCTTTAATTTATTGTTTCTCATACTTTCTTGTTCTTCTTTTATTAATTTTTCATACTCTTTTCGTATGTCATCAGGTGTGTTTTCTTTTAATTTTGTCCTATTTCCATTTTCGTCTTCTTCATCAGATAACCAATCTAACCATCTGGGATTCAGTATCATTTATATCATTCCTCTCATTATTTTTATGATTTCTCTACTTAATATACTTGCGTTTTTTCCATTTCTATAATAATCTGAAAATGCTTCTCCTATTGTCTCACTATATTTCGTTTTTGCATATTTAGAAATATTATTCCTTAATAAGTCTTGTGACATTTTATCATTAACTCCTAAATTATTAAATGCTTTGGCTACAATTTCTTTTGTTGTTATATCATTATTCCAGTCTTTAATTATTAGATTTTTATCAGCATATCTGTTTTTAATTATTTCATATGTAACACAATGGCCTAATTCGTGATTTCCTAAATCCTCATACTTTGTATTTTTAGGATGAAATCCATTTTTTACATCATTTTGATATTGTTCTTTTACTATATTTTCATCTCCATAAAAGTTTCTACTTACTTCCATTATACATTTATTATCCTGTATATCTGGAGTTATATTTAATCCTCCATATAGATGTTCTATTACTCTTATTTCTTTTATTGCATTTTCTATTTGTGGAAAATCTTTATAAACTTTATTCATATTATTTAATGTTTTCAATAATGCTTCTTTATCCAATCCTTTTAATTTGGCTTTTTGAACATTATATTTATTTTTTACAATCTTTTCTAAATCACTATCAAAAATACCATACTTCTTTTCTAGTTCATAATATGGTAAATACTCAACATAACTTCTGCAATGGTGATAATGGTGCATTATTGTTGGAAGATTTAACCCCAAAACAAGTCCTCTACATCGTATCCTTTGCATTGTTAATTCTTTTTGTGTTTCTCCGCCAGTATCTATAAAATACATTTTCTTTATTGATATAAAACTCTTGTCCATCAAGGCTTTGGCACATCAACGTAGTTCTATCGTCCTCTACTGCAACAAATCTAACTTTTGCATTATCTTCTGCAACTGATTTTATTCCTTCAACTTTTGCTAAATTACTTAAACCTATTAATGTTAAATCCATATAGCCTGATATTTTGTCATTATTTATATTGAGCTTTTGATTATTTTGCTTGTTTATTATATTCTGATAAGTATTAGAATCAATTTCTATGTCTTTTTGTTGCATTATATCATAAATTACTTGTTTATACAATTGTTCTGCATTATACTTGATTATTATCTCGATGTATTGTTTTAAATTAAAGCCTGAATAATTAGGTTGGTCTAATAATGCAAGAAATAAGGTCCTCGGAATTACTGATGACTTTTTCTTTTGATCAACTTCTTTTATTCCTTGTTGATAATAATAATTAACATCTTCGTACATTATTTGCTTTTCTTGTTCTTCAAGCTTGATTTGTTCTTCTATATATGCACTATAAATAAGTAATTCAAGTATTTCACTATTCTTTACTCTTGTTCTTTTATAAATATTGTTTACTAATACAGTAAAATAATTATTATTTTTTAATAGTCCTTGTTCTTTCCACTGTTCTATATATGTATTTATTCTTTTCTTAGTTTTGTTGTCTGCTATGTTATAGATATTTTCTGTTGTGAAGTTAAATGTATCAAATAGTTCTTGAAGCTTATTTTGAGTTTGTCTGCTTGTCCTTTGATATATTATTTTCAGTTTTTGGATCTGTTGATCGTGATACTTCCATATTTCCACTTATATCACCTACTTTTCCATTAATATCTTTAGGTTGAGGCTTCTCTTCTATTTCTGCCATATTTTCTAAGGTTTTTTGAATATTCTCTTGGTTTTGCTTGTCCATTTCAGCAAGTTCTGACTCTGCATCTAATCCAAATGGTAAATGACTTATAATTGATTTGTCACTTACTAATCCTCTTAGTTTTAACCAAGCATTTGTAAGACTTTCTGTATCTGTAGGCAAATTACGAATTAATATAACATCTATATCTCTAAAATCATATTCTTTACCTTTTTTTAGATTTATTCTTGCTGTTATCATTTCCCACATTCTTAAATATTCTTTTCTAAATAAATGATGTGCTTGTTGTAACACTTGTTCTAAAGGAAAAAATTTCTTTTCTAAGGCTGCTGCATTGTCCGCATTTGTAAAACCTTGGTCGGTTACATTGGGAACTCCAGAAATCATAAGTGCCATGTCTAAGCATGTTTTTTTATGATTTTCTGATGCAGTATCATTTATATCCTTTATTATCCAATCAATGTCTCCATCTTTATCTGGAGTATAAAATACTTTTGCATTTAAAACAGCCTCATCTTCTTGTACTCTCGCAGGATTTACAGTCATTATTATATTACCTTGTTCATCTTTTTGTTCTTCTCCGTCCTCATTTAACAACGGAATTAACGGGTCATTTGTTGGTGCAAATCCTGTTACTTTTAATTTGGCATTATCATTATAATCAAAAATATTAGCATTATTTTCTATTACTTTTTCATTTTTGTTTATTAAAGTCATAACATTTTCAAAAAATGCCATTCCATAAGGATTCTCTACAGCAAAGCAAGGTAAATCAGTCCATCTTACTGGCTTGTTACTACCATCCACTTCTTCAAACTTGTATTCAGCATTATCTGTAATAACCTTCTTTTCTATTCCATCAACAAATTGCTTTTTATAGTCTTTTGTTATTATTTCTAAGTGTGTTTCAATTCCACCTGTTGCTGTGTTTTCATACCAGCATCTTAATAAACCTATTTTTGTGCTTGGTACATCATAATTCCATATAGCGACTGTGTTTAAACTTGAAACATTTGCATATACCTCTTCATTATATTTGTTTTCATATACTAATCCATAACAAGCTCCAGTTGTAATATAATCAAGTACACAGTCATAAAAAAAACTACCATTGTCATTATATTTTGCAATATAATCAATAATAGCTTGATAGTCTTCTGGATCATTTTTCTCTCCAAAAATCTTTTTAAATATTCTATTTAAAATTCCTTTTTGAGTTTCATTTATGTTCTTAACTTTAAATTGAGGCTCTTTTCCTCCAAAATATCCACTTGTAATAATACTTATATAATATTCAAGTGCAACAACAACATCTTTTTTGTCATATTTCCTTGTAAATCTATCTTGTAAGTATTTCCTGTGCATAAATATTGGCAATGCCTTTCCCCATAATATGCTTATGTTTTGGTTTATATTTTTTTCACTTAAAAAATCATCTTTATATTGTATTTTTTCTACAAAACTCATTTTTTTCTCCTTTACATTATACTATTGTATCCAAATTGTATTGTATTTGGTCTTGGATGTTCATATACTCCCGTTAAGCAATCCTCAGCATCGTCATGTTCATTTTTTCCAGTTCTTACATAATGTTTTAAGTGTTTAGCAAATTCTGGCCATTTATCTTCCCAATTTATAGGAAAATATATATTATTCATTACTCCTGTTGAATTACTCAATATTCTTGCAATTTTGTTTTCTCCTTGATGAAACCAATTTACTTTTGTGTGAGTGTTTTTTAACTGCTTTAATTCTTTTTGAACATTCCTTGCAAATCCTCTACCACCATTATTACTTTCTATATTTGCATTTCCAACATTATCTTTAGTTAGCATTTTTGCTACTGCTGGTTCTGTTACTTCCATTGGTTCTTGTGTAAAAATAACATCTAAGATATAGTATTCGTTATTATACATTTGATAATCTATGGAACACAAATAATCATCACCTTCATCTGCAGTATCTGTATAGTTCATAACATAATGTGCTGGTGGTAATTTTTCATAAGTTTTAAATAATGTATATAATCTATTCTTTACATCTATTGGCTCTTGTTGATAGTTAGCGTAAACAATGTCTTTATTCATATTCTTTGTTTTAAATTCATAATCTTCTTTGCTTAACACATCTTTACACAACATTGAGCCGTCTTCTTGGACTGCTTTGTAATTTATATGTCTTACATTAGAATAGTTCTCTAATATATATCCTGCTAAATCATTACTAGACCATCTTGTCATAATAATTATTAATTTAAATCCATTTTCAGTTCTTGATAGCATTGTATTATTAAACCAATCTATATGATTTTTTAATGTATTTTCGTTATAGGCTTCTTTTGCATTTTTTATAAGGTCATCTATTATCATAATTGTACAGCCAAAACCTGTTGCAGTACCTGTTGGCGACGTTGCTAAATAATTTGATACTTTACTCCCAGCTAATGCCCACTTTTTTTGTGTTGCTTCACCATCTTTAATTTTTGTATTAGGAAATATATCATTATACACAATTACACCTTCTGTTTTTTCAGAGGCTATTGTATCTCTTACTGATTTTGCAAATGAACTTGATAGATCTTCGTTGTATGATCCTGTCATTATTTTTTCATTTGGATTTGTTCCTAATACCCATTCTACAAATTTCCCAGCAGTTCTAGATTTACCGATGTCTAGGTGGCATATTAATTACGCATACTTTTTCATCTCTCTTATAAAAATCTTGTAATTGATAGCATAAATCTTTTAAAAATACTCGTTCTTCTTTATAAAAATCAGATGCGGTTAATTTGCAATACTCAAAAAAATCACGTCTAGCTAATTCTAAACGTGCTTGTTTTTTTATTTCTTCTCTTACATCATTATTCATTTAATATCTTTCTCAACTCTTCTGTTGACATTCCTGAAAATGGATTATTGGTATTAACATTACCATCAATCGTTACCTTTTCTTTAAACATTCCTAAATGTCTTCCTAGCAATTCAAGAGCTTTTGTTTTATCTAATAGTTTTACTTTTTGAGTATCTCCTATTTTTTCTCTGTCATCTCTATATCCTTCGTATTCTTCTAATGTTTCTAATGATGATATTGCCCCTGCAGTTTCACTATCCATATCAGCTATGTTTTTTAATTGTCCATTTTCTGTATATAGTTTTCTTATGTCTAAAAATGCTATTTTAGCAAGCTCTTTTATTACCATGTCTTGAGTTATTTCAGTTCTTTTTTCTCGTTCTTTCATTCTTTCTGATATGTATTCTTGAACCTTAGCATTTCTTAGTAATTTGCTGCCATTCACATTAGCCGTTTCATCTTTTTTACATCTCAAATAAGCAACCTTATATGCTCTTGTTGCATTAAGGTCTATTAAATACTCATCACAAAATCTTTTTTGTGCATCTGTCATATAAGATCACCTCTCTTTCTATTTCTTCATAATAAAAGAGCTCCTCTTTTAATAAGCTCCTCTTACTATTTATTTCAATTCTTCTATTTTTAATTTTTCAGGCTCTATTGTTCTTTTTATTTCAACATAATTACTTTTCTCAATAGATTCTTTATTTATTTTTTTCCTTATATTCTCTGCTAACATTCTATTTATTGTTGAGTTTTTGATCATCTATAAAAAACTTTAAATCATCATATTTAACACTAATTATTATCCTATATGGCTTTGCTTTTTCAATCCATTCTTTTATTATTATTTTTAACTTATCAAATATTAGGGGATATTTTCTTAAACTGTTTTTGTAAATTTTTTCAGATTCTTCATACGAAAAAAAAGCACATAAACTATTATTATATTTTTTATAATGTTCTATTAATTTATTTAATTCTTCTGAATTTAATATTGTATTTTTTTTACAATACATTATAAAAGAATTGTTCTCTTCATTTAGCATAGTTTTTATGGACTTTAACCCATATAATTTTATCTCCTTGCACTCATCCATACTGCTAGTTATATGTTCTAAAACAAAATTAAACGTCGTATAATCAATTTCTTCTAATTTAATATTTCCCCATTTCTTTTCTATTTTTTCCAATGTTTCTTTTGCTTTTTTAATTGTTGTAATATTATATTCCATATTTATTTCTCCTTTTCAAAGATTTTATCATATTTTTTTGAAAAGTTTGTCGAAATTTAGCGAAATAATTATTTTTTATTCATTTTTTACCTCAAAATATTTATCAACTATTTCATGAATAATATCATAAGAATTTGATACTATATCAGCAACATCTTCTTCATTAGCTTTTCTTATGTTTTGCATATTCTTTATCGCTTGTTGAGATACTTCTGTTATTGTCCATTCTCTGTTGTTTATTTTAAATTTCATTGATTCCTCCTAAATTATTGATGTCATTGTTTTATGATTTTTTAAATAATCTTTTGCACTCCAATACTTAAGTCCTTTTTCTTTACATTTCTTTATATATTCTTCTGCTTTTTGTTTTGTCCATTTCATATTTCTAATTTCCTTCCCTCCGTTTTTACAATTGGTCTTTTATATCCTTCTAATTTCTTTTCTTGCTGATAATTTTCACATTTGGTATAAATTATATCTTCTGTTTCAAACACTTTTATTTTACAATTTGATTTATTTTTACAATTACTACAACATTGTTTTATATATTCATTTATTCTTTCTTCATTTTTCATAAACACCTCTTTCATTTAATAAGCACCAAGTAATGATATAGTTATAGAATATTGCACCCTAGAACTAATCGGCTTGTACTTCATCTACAATAGATTACTGTTGCCGCTCTGCTATATATGTTTACATACTTCGTACTATTTACATATTGACTTATTTGCTTTTTGTGTTATAATAGTTACACAATATGTCCTTGTAGCTCAGCTGGACAGAGCAACTCTTTTGCGAAGAGTTAGGTCAGGGGTTCGAATCCCCTCTTGGAATTTTTACCAGTTTGTCTGGTATTTTTTATTTTACATTAATTATAATAATAAAAAGAGCAGACATTTAAAACATCTACTCTTAAATTGTGGGTCTAATTATCTCTATCTGAGACTTTTTCATAATACTATTATAGCACCGATTTTTAGTAAAAAACTGCCAAAATTATGCCAATTTTTTTAATTCTTTATTTACTTGTGTTATTAGCTCTGTTTTTTTTCTAAAATATGTTCTTTCTGACATCCCATTATTTATTAATTCCCACTTACTTTTGCTTTGTATGTATATCTTTTCAAATATGTTTTTACAATCTTCATCTACTAATTGTAATGCCATCTGTACTGCTTTTACTTCTTTTACTGCTCTTTTTAGCTCTTCATCCTCTTGTAGTTGTATCACACTATTTAAAACCATATCTGATTTTGAATATTTAGGCTTTGGCATCCCATCCATATTCAATCCACTTATGCTCATTATATCTTCTCTTATAGACATTATCTTAATACAATTATAATTATATTTTTTTAAGCAATTTACTGCTTGTCTGTATTCTTGATTTTCTAATCTCATTAGTACCTCCTATATCTTGATATTTTGTAATCTTATATCACTTTTGGGTGGTTTTACTACTTCTTTTACTAATCCTAAATCATATCTTTGAAATGTCTCTTTTTCTCCTGTTATCATGTCCTGATATAATATGAAATTAGGATATTCTTTTACAAATATGTACTCATGATTATTTTTACTTATTATTTTGGGTATTCTCATTTGTATCACTCCGCTTCTTTTTATATTTTTAGTTATACAAATTAGTCATTATTTTCTATTAATTCTATGTCTTTTATTAATTTTGTACCAAAATCTTTATAAGTTTCATATCCACCTTTATGCCCTGATATTATCCAAAGCTCTTTATACATGTTACTTTTCAATTTTTCTACTAGCTCCTTATCTGTTATGTAACAATAAAAAGTATCTTTTTCAATATTATAATTTGTAATGATACCATTTTGTGTAGGAGTATTAGTTAAATACTCAACCTCTACTTTGTAATATGTTTTCAATAAATCCTGTTCTTGTGTTACTGCTGTTATTCTTGCTTTATCTCTATCATTGCTTTCTATGTAATTTATATATCCATGTACACTCCCAATGATTATTGGCATTACAAATAACATTATTAAAAAACCAAATACTCCTAATACTCCAAATGTACTATAATTTTCTTCTGCTTGATACCAACACACTCCTATTAAAATTAATATTACTATTTCTATAAATATAGTTAAAACTATCATCTATTTTTCCTCCTTTACTCTATCTTCAAAATATTGCTTGATACATTCATCGCAAGTTTTTCCATTGCCTTGTTCGCATTTTGTTGTTACATTCAAATATAGGCAAAAATTAATATCATTTGTTGCTATATACCCAGCCATTAATTCAATTATTTTATCCTTTTCATTTAATAATTCCAATACAATTTTTATATCCTCTGTTTTCTCTTTTCTCTTATAATCCACATATATTTCAGTACTTTTATTTAACTCTAATCTTTTTATTGCTAATTTTTGCTTTTCTGTCATTTATATTCTCCTTTTTAACTTTACTTTATTTTTATTTTATGATATACTCTCATTGAAAGGTAGGTGGTAAATACGAAAAAGCTATTAAAAGCACTTTTGATTTATCAGTGTCTTGTTTCTTAAAGACACTTACAGCAACCTTTCAATGCGAGTAGATTTTTTCTACTCGTTTTATTTTTTCTCCCTTTCTTCTATTAGTTCTTGTAGCATCTTATTTAAAACTACTATTGCATATTTATTAAACTCAATCTCCGCTTCTTCTTTAGCTGTTTTACTCTTTAACATAGTCATATTTTCTATGTCTAATATATTTTTTTCATGATATTTTATTTCTTTTTCTATCTTGTCCTTTACTTCTTTTTTCGAAATATAATCATCTCTTAGAATCTTATTTAGCATTTCTGGAGAACATATTTTATTAATTGTGTTTTCAAAATACCACTTTCTTACTTCTTTTAATTTTTCATTCTCTTTTTGTAGTTTTTCTATTAGATTTATAATTAAAGCACATTCTATATAACTTAATCTATCTTCATTTGTTATTTTTTCATTGTTAAAATCTTTTAAATATAATCTTTCAAATTTTTTTACAATTTCTCTTTCTTCCTCGTTCATTTATTCCTCACTTCCTTTAAGTCATGAATATTATTTTTATATGATATATTTTGTTGTCTTAACAATTCATTTTCTTTTAATACTCTTTTATAATCTGATAAAATATGCTCTATTGCTTCTTTATCTTTATTATCTATTGAATAATCATTATTAAATTTTGTTGTTATCAATTTTGCTATTCTTGCTATATCTTCTATACTATTTCCTATGCTACCGACATTTGTATCGTTACCATTATTGTTTTCTTCGTTTATATCATCTTCTAATTCTTTGATTTCCTCTTCTACTTCTGCTATTTCTTCTCTTATGTCTAAATCATCAGCATTACATGCTAATCTAGCTTCTTGTATTCTATGTAATTCTTCTAATCTCTCTTTCAATTCTTCTATTTTATTATTATTCATTTAATCACTCCAAACTTCTTTTTCTATTCGTTCTTCTTCTGCTTTTTCTTGCTTCCACATGTCTGTTTCTATTGCTTTCTTAGTTGTTCTCCAACCTATATTCCAAAAAGAATCTTCTTCAATCTCTCCTTCATAACTAAATTGAGCAGGTATATATTCTCTAATAAATTCTATTAAACCTTCTTCTTTTAATTCTTTACAATATTTTCTTGCTTTGTAATATGAAATTTTCTGTATGTCCGCTAATCCTTTTGTACTTATAACATATCCGTGGATTCATAATACAAACATCATTTTGACATAGTATTCTAAAAATTGCTTGTTTTATATTATCCTGACTTATAATTTCATATCCTAGTTCTCTTAATCTATTGCAAATTGGTTTATATGTATTATCTGTATTATCCCAACTTTTCAATTGTATTACTTTCCATATCTCGATTTGATTAAATTTTTTATCAGTTATTTTATCCAATATTCTTTGCACTGCTCTTTCCTTATTGCTTACAATTCTTCTATTTGGATAATCTTCATCTTCTTCGGAAAATATATCCATATACAAATGTTGTAGTTTTTTTATGTCTTTTAGCTCGATTTTTATTTTTTTCATTCTAACTCATCTACTTTCTCAACTTAATTTATAGGAAATAAAACTATACATTTTTGAGCTTTGTCTTTATTATTTTCATATATTTCTCCTTCAAGTTCACTCTCATCATCTATATATTTTTGATTTAAAAATTTTCCACTCCAAGTATTCTCTGGAATATAATAACCTTTTCCAAATCCTAATGTTCCTTCAAGTGGGCTATAATAATTTCCTTCTTCATCTGCACTCAATATAACTTCTGCATTCTCATCTTCTAATTTCAATTTTTCTATCAATTCTTTAACTTTCACTATTATCATTCCTTTTCTTAAACATTTTTTCTTCTGCCTTATCTAAATGCTCATCTGATAAAAAATATATAAATATAAACATTATAATTGTTAAAATTAACATACTTGTTATAACTTCAAACATATCTTATTTAC
>OLIQ01000587.1_pt1 | contig 15462 bp, 12 predicted proteins | sample 1609631 | NCBI WGS metagenome assembly OLIQ01 (sample SAMEA4350114, study PRJEB24818) | metagenome | biome: human; feature: gut; material: faeces | place: Denmark | collected 2013-09
CTTATAACTAATGTCATAGATACCCAAATTTTAGCTAATAAATTTAATACTCTAAAGTATAGTTTACTTTAGAAATAAAAACATTATCTCTTTCGCTGTATAGAAAGAATGATAAATGATATTATACTAACTATAAATTCAGCAAGAGGAAACGAAATCCAAAGTCCATTTATTCCAAAAAGATTTGCCAAAAGAATAGCAAGTGGCAGTATAACAATAAATCCACGCAAAATAGAAATAGTTCCTGCTGGTTTAGCCTTGTCTGTTGCGGCGAAATATGTTGCAAGAATTATGTTAAGTCCTGCGAAAAATATACCTGTAAAATAAATTTTCAAGCCATTTATCGCAGCCACCTGCAAAGAGGAATTATTTTCGCTGTTAAAAGCTGATACAATCGGGTTTGAGAATAAAAGCAGACAGCCATAAATCACCATAGCAATAATTATAGAAGTAATAAGAGCATATTTCAAAGTAATTTTTATAGTTTTCTTGTCGTTAAGACCGTAATATCTGCTTATAAGTGGCTGAATACCCTGAGATACGCCCGTAAAAATTGAAATTACAACAATCGAAATGTTAGCAATAATTCCGTATGCGGCCACGCCGATATTGCCAAGTAGCTGAAGCATAATGATGTTAAATACAAAAATAACTATTCCCGATGAAATCTCTGTTACAAGCGAAGGTATGCCAACAGACATTATCCTTAGACTAAATTTAAGCGAAAATTTGCATTTGATAGGTTTAAAGTTGTTATGTTTTTTAATAAAAAATATAGAGAGTATGAGTAGGCTTACCGCTGGCGAAAAGCCTGTCGCAAGAGCCGCACCGAAGATACCCATTTTCATAGGATAAATGAATATATAATCGAATACAATGTTAAAGATACTTCCCGAAATCATAGCCGCCATAGAAAGCTGAGGAGCACCATCATTTCTCACAAAGGCTAAGATAATATTATTAGCGATAAATGCAGGTGCAAATATCATAAGGATTTGTAAGTAGTTTTTGCACATTTCAAAGATATCATTATTTGCCCCTAAAAGAGTAGAAATAGGTGAGGAAAGAAAAATACCCATAAGCATATAAGCAGCCGCAAATATTGCCCCAAGGTATAAGGAATGAGTAAAAGCCTTGTTGCTTTCCTCTTTTAAGCCCTGATTTTTAGCTATTGAATATTTCGTAGCACCGCCTATTCCAAGCATAAGACCAGTGCCTTGAATAAGACTAAAAGCAGGAATTGCGATATTCAGAGCTGCAAGTCCGTTGCTTCCCGTACCATTTGCTACGAAAAAGGTATCCGCAAGAATATAGCAAGAAAGTCCTATCATACCCAAAACATTTAGCGAAGTATACTTACAAAATTCTCCTAAGTGTTTTCTAACCATAATCAAACCCCTTGTTTCCCTAAAAAATAAATTAAATGTATTAACTAACAAACTTCCCCTAAGACAATTAAAAGTTTCGGTGCGTGACCGCACAGGACAAGACGCGTAATCGCTCGGCAAGCCTCGCTCGTAATGAGAATAAGAAGTTTGCCCACGCGGAGGACTAAACTACCGCTTAACTAACAAACTTCCCCTAAGACAACTAAAAGTTTCGGTGCGTGACCGCACAGGACAAGACGCGTAATCGCTCGGCAAGCCTCGCTCGTAATGAGAATAAGAAGTTTGCCCACGCGGAGGACTAAACTACCGCTTAACTAACAAACTTCCCATAAGACAATTAAAAGTGTGGAATGTTTTTCGTAGGGAACCCTCGCAGGGGGTTCCCTGTTTAACTACTGTTACTAACCAAAGAAATCAATGTGGCGGACGAAGTCCGCCACATTAAGAGGCAAGAGATGTTAAGGGCTTTGCCCTTAAAACCCACCAAAGGCTCTGCCTTTGGAATCCGCAAGCTTTTGAAAAAGCTTGAGCAAAACTTTTAAGTGTTTTAGGAAAGTCTGTTAGCTAATCGGTAGAGCCGAACGGTGTAGCCCGTTCGGCTTCGGTAGCTACTTCATCCGCGTCAATTTACTTATCGTATACACTCCGAGCGAGGCAAAGCCGAGCGATTACGCGTCTTGGGGGCGGCGGCTCGCCGCCTTGAGTAAAACTTTTAAGTGTTTTAGGAAAGTCTGTTAGCTAATCGGTAGAGCCGAACGGCGTATCCCGTTCGGCTTCGGTAGCTACTTCATCCGCGTCAATTTACTTATCGTATACACTCCGAGCGAGGCAAAGCCGAGCGATTACGCGTCTTGGTTACGCACACAAAATAAAACGCTGATACCGTATATCTTCATAGGCCTAACGATATACGGCACAGCGTTATTTCAGCTTACCCGGCGGCAAGCAATTATTTAATTTTGTTTTCTTAGATTATATCAAATTTAAAATATAAGGTCAATACTTATCTTATAAGGTATACAAAGTATCCAGCATAGCAGATTAACATAATAATTCCGCCCCAACGCTTTAGTTTTTTATCCTTATTCAGAACTAAGAGCAAGAGAAGTATAGCAGTTGCAACGCAGAGTATGCTGTCTATGAGGAACTGATTTTGATAAGCAACAGGTGTAATCATAGCAGAAGTACCTATAACAAAGAGAATGTTAAAAATATTACTTCCTACGATGTTTCCGATAGCAATATCAGCATTTTTCTTGAGAGCAGCTGTAATGCTTGTAACAAGCTCGGGCAAGGAAGTGCCAAGAGCAACAATAGTAAGACCAATGAATCTCTCACTCATACCAAACATAGTTGCAATTTCAGTTGCAGCATTAACAGTAATGTTACTTCCAAAAACAACCAAAGCAATACCTATTATTCCGAAGAGGATAAGCTGCCAGACCTTTTTAGGCTTTTTGCCATTATCCTCATCATCTGATTCATCGGCTTGAATTTTTCCCTTTTTGGTCATAATAAATAGATAAGCAATATAAGCGATAAAGAGTACCCAAAGTAAGATGCCATCAATAAATCCGATAGAATTATCAAAAAGACCAATCAAACCGAATATAACGCTTATGATAATAACAAATGGAATTTCATATTTCACAGTGGATTTTTGCACAGCAAGTGGAGTGATAACAGAAGTTATGCCAAGAATAATAAGTATATTGAGTATATTACTTCCGAGAATATTTCCGACAGCAATATCCGCACTGCCTTGCACAGATGCCGAAATACTTATAGCCGCTTCAGGAGCACTCGTACCCATAGCAACGATAGTAAGTCCGATAATAAGTTGTGGAATATGTAGCTTGTCTGCAATTCCTGCCGCACCATCAACAAACCAGTCAGCACCCTTAATCAGCATCACAAAGCCGATTATCAGCAGAGCAATCTGCCAAACCATGTTCCAATCCATTTTTCCCAAATCCCTTCTGATTACATTTAAAGGGAGCTTAAATGGCTGCAAAATTAAAAGACTCAGGGGTCGGCAAGAAAACCGTCCCTGAGTCTCATCATTTAAAGTATTACCGGGCAACGCTATGTGCCGTATTGACGATAAATACTATACTTAGCAGTATTGATTACTCCCTCTTGACCATTTAATTATATCACATTTTTCGACTATATTCAACTTTTTTTGAAATATCTTTTGTATAGTTTATATAATCTGTAGTATTGCTAAATATATTAACCAAGCTTATAATTATTTCTTAAGCTTACGATATTGTCCGAGAGCCTCTTTTGCCCATCTTCTGTCAATAGTCAAGAAACCTTGTCTGTTATCCTCATCTTTAAAATATGTTTCAACGATTTCGAGAGAACGCTTATAAACCTCTAATCTTGTACTTTGTAAAAATGGCTTGCCTGCCTCCCCTACGAAGAACTCAAAGCCAATAGAGTTTGCCTCCTCATCATAAGAAGAAAGGTAGCCCTCAGATACATTAATCTTTTGACTTTTTGTTACAAGCTCTGCAACGGCAAGCTTAGTAAGTTCAACTGCCATATCATTAAGCCCGAGGTCAAAGATATAGAGCTTTTCTTTTAAAGCGTTAATAGTTGGCACAACACGCTTTTTAACATCAGCAAGCTCAGGAAATTCCGCTTCAAGTCTGTCATCAACAAGCTGACGGCGGTCAACATTCGGAATGTAATAAATCATTGTTCGGTTTTTAATATCGTTATAGAGTAAAGGGTGAAGAAGCTGACGGGTTTCGCCACACTTTTCGCAAGTCCATTCAAAAAATGTATCGTCAAAAATTTGCTTGTGAGCCTCATTAAAAGATGATGCGTTCACACTGCAAAGAAGAGTAGTTTCTTTAACATTACCGCATTTAGGGCAAGTTATGTTGCGTTTAACCTTCTCTGACATCAAAAGTCACTCCCAAATTAAAATTATTCTTTTTACAGTATAACATATAAAAAGCTGATTTGCACTTATTTTTCAAAATTTTTGATATTTATAAATGCTTAAATTCTGAAAAATCACATAAAATTATAAATTTTTTTTAAAATATGCAAATAATACTGTTCATTTTGGAAAATTTATAGTATAATTATTTTAATTAAATCCATATAAATTAAAATTGGAGGTATAGCTATGAATATTTTAAATACTATTGGTTCAGGAATTACCCAAGCAATAGATACTGTTGTAGAGAAAAACAGATATATTGCCTATACAAATCGTTTAAAGTTTGTCATCAAGAGCGAAACAGAAACTCTCAATCGTGCTTATATTGCATTAGGCAAGCATTTCTATAAAGACCTCAAGGGTGACACCGAGAGTGCTGAGGTTCAAAGACTTTGCAGAGTTATTGATGTAGCTCAGGAAAGACTTAAAAAGGCTCAGGATAGACTTGAATATGTAATTATGTATGGTATTCCTGAAACAAATAAAGCTGAGGAGCTTGCTGCTAAGGAAGAACCAGTTATCGTTGATTCCGCTGAGGAGGACGAGGGCGATATTACTATTTGCTGTGCAGATAATGCAGAGGCTATAAGCGACAATCTCGAAATCAAAGAAACAGCAGATGATGTAAAAGCAGAAATAGATGAAGATGATAAAACCAATGTTGGAGAGCCTGAGGCTGATTCAGACAGCATTGATGAATAATTATCATTAAAGTTATAATTTTGGGAACGTATAAAAGCGTTCCCTTTTTTGTTGAATTATCTAACTCCTCGAAAATATTTAAAAGCTTTTCATTTAAGCTTCTTTGCTTCTAATCGGCAGATTATATCCACTATTCGATTACTGATAGGCTATCAGAATTATAAACGAATTAATATTTTCTCAATATACTGAAAATTTATACACACTTCAGCTTGATAAAATAACTTATATATAATGCGAAATTTTGTGTAATTTGCTAAGCGTTCGTGCTTGACATTTTTCAGCGAAAAATATATACTGTTTATATAAACTATTTTTTAGATAGAGAATAATTTTGTGCTCTTTTATAAATTATTCAAAACGAAACAAAAACACCACTCTAATTGGTATATACCATTAGAACATTTGGCGTTTTTGTATTATTATGCCCTAACGGGAAAAACCCATTAAATCTATAAACCAAATAACGAAAAGCGTGGTGTATTTATGAAAACAACTGCAACAGTCATGCAGGTATCAAGAAGCCTTCTTATTCTTACTCCTGCAGAATATGACAAGCCTGAAGCTACAATTCAGATTTCGGCTAAAAAGAATAGTGTACCAATTCCTACAATTTTTGGTGCTCCGCAAATCTTTGAGCTTAAGGATTCATTAAAGGATCATCCGATGCAAAAGGCGGACGAGCTTGCACAATTCGTAAAGAGGTGTGCAGAGAGTATAGGTCTTAATCTTGGCGATGTTTTCGTTTGTATAGAGGACGAGGATAATGTTGTCAGCACAGAATATACTCACCCGGCTGCTAAGGATAAGATGCTTCCGGCTTATGCTCGTGTAGAAGCCGAAAAAATTCTTCATGGTGATATAGCTCAATATACTATTATCCATTCAGAATATGGCTATCAGTTCGGCAAGGCAAAAAAGAATGAAGACCTTCAGGCTGCTCTCTTTGCAATGAGTTCAAAGACCATTGCAGATATTAGAATGGAATTTGAAAAGGAAGGAATCCATGTAGTTAAGATTATTCCTCCTATCACAGCTCTTATTTATGCAGGTAAACAGCAGATGAACTCTGCAACTAAGACTGTTGCTCTTATCAGCATTGATTTTGTTGCAACCCGTCTTGTAATTTTACATAACGGCGCTCCTATCTTCCAGCAATCCTTCTCGAGTGTGCTTGAGGATATTGCAGAAATGATTTCACTTGAGTTCGGTATAAGCCCACTCGGAGCTATCGACCTCATTCGTGAAAATGGTCTTGGTGTTTGTGACCGTTGCAACGACCCTAATACAAGAAAACAAACTATGGGTATGCTCGATAATGCTGCCGGAGAAGTTCTCAGAACTCTTAGAATGGTTATCTCTACTCAGAAGGTTGATATTGACCAGATAGTTATTTGTGATAGTCTTTCAAAGCTCTCAAATCTTTCTAACTACTGTCGTTCTATCGGTCTTACTGCTCCTATCGAGAATGTTTCAAATATCTATACACAAGGTGTTGTGCCTCCTCAGGTTACAGAGGTTGCTAAGGATAAGGACTATAACTCAGGTTGCTATGTAACTCTCAATGCTATTCTTAACATGAGTGTAGCTGAAGGCAACTTCCTTGGTGGCGAATCTGGTCTTGCAGTACTCAAAAAGACTTCCACTGTTGGTGGCAAGGTTACAGCAGGTCTTGCTTGCTTAGTTGGCGTATGGATGCTTACTGTCGGCGGCTGGTGGATATTCCTTAATGTTCGTCACGATAATGACCAAAAGGCATTGAATGACCCTATCCTTACAGAAACAAAACAGCTCTTGAAGGATGAAGAAACTTATACACAAAAGCTTGCAAACCTCGATACTGATAAGCAGATGCTTCCAAAGACAGTTGTTCATGTTGGCGATATGATGAAGCATATATTTGAGCTTTCAACAGAAAAGCTTGGTGCTATACAGAATGTAAATGTACAAAACTCAAGCAATACTATCAATGCCAACATTCTTACAACAGATTATGAGCAGTATGTTACACTTAGAAAGTATATCCAAGAGCAGAAGTACTTCGACCTCAGTGCTAATATGACATCTACAAAAGATGAACATACAAATGCTATTACAAACACACTTGTTGTATCTATTTCAGCAGATACTATCAAGAAGGCACAAGAGGAGAAAGAGAAAGAAGAAGCAAGCAAATCCTCAGCTGCTGAAGATACAAAGGATACTACAACTAAAGAAACAAGTACTACTACCGAGGAGGCAAGTAAATAATGGGCTCTACGAATTCAGTTCCAAAGTATATCTTTGGTATAATAGCAATAGTCCTATTGGCTATAATATTTATATTTACAGTTCAGGTTCCTTTTTCAAAGGCACAGCCTGAGCTCGAGAAACAGCATCAGTCAGATGCTTCTCAGCTAAAGATTTATCAAGATGCTTATGCTGACAGAGTAAATCTTGCTTCAAGAGTAAGTAGTATGAAGGCTCAATATGAAAAAGATAGTAAGGAATTATTTGTTAATGCAACAAAATCTCCTGAAGATATTATGAAAATGCTCAATTCATCTAAGGTTTTGCCTACTACATATAGCGTTTCTGAGCAGGTGATTGATGATAAGGGCAGAAGTTCTTCAAGTGGTGAGCCTTTATATTCAACAAATATATCAATTTCATTTGATTCACTCGATGAAACACAGTTGCTCACAGTTCTCGATTATTTCGAAACACAGTCTGAGGGTGCTTATTATATAGACAGACTGACAGTAGAAGCTATTGAAAAAAGAACAAATAGTGCTATAACTGATGGCACTGATGAAAGTTCTAAGGCAGAAAGCAGTGAAAATACAGATAATAAAGCATCTAACGGAGATTTAAATACATTATACTTCACAGGTAAATATGATGTTACTATAGATCTTATGCTCTATTACTTCTTGCCAACAGAACAAACACCTGATGCTATCAAGAAGGCTGTTCAAGATGCTTCTAATGCAGCAGAAGGAAGTGTAGCAGCACCTGCTACATCAGATGCTTCAGGAAGTGCATCAGCAGGCTCATCTGCTGCATAAATTAAATTCAAAGGGCAAAGGGACTAAAAATTTATGGAGGCTTTAGCTTATCTCGGCACAACAAACGGTATCATATGGATAATAGCTTGTTTGCCAATAGGTTTTTTACTGATTTTTATATCATATCTTCTTTTTAACAAATTTCCTGCAAAATGGTATTGTGATTATGACGAAGAACCATCTGCTGAATTGCTTGGAAAGCGAGTATCATTTAAGGGCTCAGGAATTATACTTTCAATAATTACTGCAATTTGTTTAATGTTGTGCAGGCTGCAATTCAATAAGGGCTATGATATTCTTTTCACAGCTCTCGGAATTTCGATAATCATATTACTTATGATTACGGTTTCGGATTTTAAGTATACTATAATTCCAGACCAATTTACTGTCGCTTTAGCAGTTGTATTTCTTGCAGTTGTAATTTATGACAGATTGAGAGGATACAATATTTTCAGCTCAGAGTGGTGGCAGCCAATAGCGGGTGCAGCTATCGGAGGCGGAGCAATGCTTCTGATAAATGCCATTGGTGTAATAATCTATAAAAAGGAAGGTATGGGCTTCGGTGATGTAAAGCTCTTTGCCGCAATAGGAATCCTTACAGGTTTTCCAGGAACAATATACACAATATTTATCTCTATAATAATTGCAAGCTTAGGCTTTATCGTTACTATTATGGTTCAGAAAATAACTTCTAAAAATAGTGACGAGCCTGTGCTTGAAGAAATTGATGAAGATAACGATATAGATGATGCAGATAAAGAAAATATCGAATCTGATGTTACAGAAGTGGAAGAAAGCAAAGGCTTCTATCTTGCGTTTGGACCATATATTGCAATCGGAACTATTATCTATATTTGTTTCTTTAATTTGATAAACAATGCTGTTAGTATGTACTTAGCTTTGTTTAAGTAGAAAGTGCTTTTCCCGACTATTTAAGGAGTGTAATTGATGAAGGCAAGCAATCTAAAAATAGGTCAAATCCTTATAAATTCAGGTGCAATAACTGAGGAACAGCTCGAAGAGGTACTTAAAAAGCAGAAAACCTCAAAAAAGCGTATCGCAGATATTCTCGTAGAAGATGGTATTGTTACAGAGCAGCAAGTTTGTAAGGCTCTTGAAAAGCAGTTGCTTATTCCTTATCTTGACCTTGATACTGTTCAGATGGACCCTGAACAAATGGCAAATCTTATACCAGAGAATCTTGCTCAGCAGTATATGGTTTTACCTATAGCACTTGAGGGACGCTTTCTCACAATAGCAGTTGCCGACCCGCTTAATTATAAGGCATTCAATGATATTGCAATATATACAAAGCTAAAGATTAAACCGGTTATTGCAGAACCAACTAAGATTAATAATAAGTTCCGTGAGCTTTATGCTTCACAAAAGGCATATGATGATGCTAAGGAGTTTGTTGCATCTCAGCAGATGAGTGATAAGACGAAAGAAGAAGCAGAAGAAGCCGCAAAAGCAGAGGCTTCAGGAAATGACCAGCCGATTATTCGTTTTGTTAATAATATGATGGAAGAAGCCGTTTATCAAAAGGCTAGTGATATTCATATCGAGCCTATGGAAAAGTGTATGAGAATACGCTTCCGTATAGATGGTAACTGCCAGATTTATATGGAAACAGCTCCTGAGCTTATTCCTTCTGTTACGAGCCGTATAAAATTTATCGGTAATATGAATATCGCAGAAAAGCGTATTCCTCAGGACGGTCGTATTAACTATAAGGTCGGCGGTATGGAAATTGACCTTCGTATATCTGTTCTTCCTTCTATGTTCGGCGAAAAGATAGTTATGCGTATTACAACCTCTCTTGGTATGGAGCTTAAAAAAGAAAATATCGGCTTCTTGCCAGAGAATCTCAAAAAGTTTGAACATCTTGTTGCGAGCCACAGAGGAATTATCCTTGTTACTGGTGCGACTGGTTCTGGTAAGTCAACCACGCTCTATACCGGACTTCGCTCCATTATGAGAGATGAAATTAATATTATCACTGTTGAAAACCCTGTTGAAATGATTGTTCCAGGTATCACACAGGTTAATATTAACGAAAAAGCAGGTCTTACCTTCGCGGCGGCTCTTAGGTCTATTCTTCGTCAGGACCCTGATGTTATCATGATTGGTGAGATTCGTGATGGTGAAACTGCCAATATTGCGGTTTCTGCGGCTATTACGGGTCACTTGGTTCTCTCAACACTTCATACATACGATGCACCAAGCTCGGTTGCCCGTCTGGTCGATATGGGAATAGAACCATATATGGTTTCATCAGCTTTGCTCGGAATCATAGCACAGAAACTTGTTCTAAGACTCTGCAAAGAATGCAAACAGCCTTATTCACCAAGTCAGGAGGAGCGTATGTCGCTCAATCTTCCACTTGATGATGAAAATATTACACTTTATAAGCCGTGTGGCTGTGAAAAATGTAATAAAAAAGGCTATAAAGGAAGAATTGCGATTCACGAGATTATGCTCTTTACTCATGTTATCAAGCGTGCAGTTACTAAGAATATAAGCTCAGATGAACTCAGAGATGTAGCAATAGAAGATGGTATGATTCCTATGACAGAGAATGTACGCCGACTCGTACTTCAAGGTATAACCTCATATGAAGTATTCATAGATGTTACAATCTCTAATGATTAATTTAAAATTTTTGCATTTAAAAATGCTTAAAGCGCAAATAAACAATAATGATAGGGGCGATATTTAAAAATGGATTTTTATAATCTTGTTAAAATGGCCGTTGACAAAGGTGCTTCAGATATTCACCTTGCCTCCGGTAACCACCCGGCATACAGACTTCATGGTAATGTAATTTTTACAGATGACCCAGCTCTTACTGAGGGCGAGGTTACAGCAGTTATTAAGGCATTGCTTATGGCAGATAAGTTTAATACCTTTATGACGGTTGGTGAGGCTGATGCTGCTGTTGAAATCGGCGATTGTGGTCGTTTCAGAGCGAACGCTTTCCATCAGAGATGCGGAACATCTATTGTTCTTCGTGTTATCAACAGCGTTGTTCCTGAGCTTAGCACATTTAATATGCCAAAGGCAATCAGAAAAACTCTTGAGCTTAATGCAGGCTTGGTTCTTCTCTGTGGCCCTACTGGTTCAGGTAAATCTACTACACTTGCGGCTTTGCTCAACGAAATAAATAAAAATAAGAGCCGTCATATTATAACAATCGAAGACCCGGTTGAATTTATACATACTCCTAAGCATTGTATCATCAACCAGAGAGAAATCGGTCTTGACTGTCAATCATACGCAAATGCTCTTAGAGCTGCGATGCGTGAAGACCCTGATATTATCCTCCTCGGAGAGCTTCGTGATAGAGAAACAATGTCAACCGCTATGACAGCCGTTGAAACAGGTCACTTGGTTTTCTCAACAGTTCATACAGAGGGTGCTGCTAAGACAATAGATAGACTTATAGACATTTTCCCTGCTGACCAACAGCAGCAGATTAGAGTTCAGCTTTCTACATCTCTTAAAGCCGTTATTTCTCAGCGACTTCTTCCTCGTGCAACAGGCGGTCGTGTTGCAGCCTTCGAGATGATGTTTGTTACAAAGGCTATCAGTAACCTTATTCGTGAAAATAAAACAGCTAATATCGACCAGTCTATTCAGCTCGGTTCTCAGACAGGTATGATTACTATGAAGAAGAGTATCGAAGGACTTCTTAAACAGGGTATTATCACTGCTCAGACAGCTAAGGCTTGGAGCTTCGACATCGGCGAAACTGACCAACTTATAACCTGATTCTCTAAGGGCGGTGAATTAAATTGAAATATAAATATACGGCGATAAACCAAAAAAATCAAAAGAAAACAGGCTTTGTAGAAGCTGCAACAGAAAATGAGGCTCTTAATTCCCTGAGAAATAAAGGACTTGTTGTTCAGGAACTGTCAGAAGCCTCTAATTCAGATGCCCCTACAAGCATTCTGCAGATGGAAATCGGTGGCGACTATCATAAGCAAAAGATTAAGCCAAAGAAGCTACTGATGTTCCTTAACCAGATGGCTCTTATGATGAAGGCTGGTATCAACCTTTCTCTTGCTATGGAGATTATGATTACCACCGAAAAAGATAAGACCATGAAAAAGATTATGACAGAGATGAACCAAGACCTCTATAATGGTATTACTCTATCACAGTCTATGAGAAAGTTTAAGTCTTTCCCATCAATCATAGTCAGTATCGTAGAAGCTGGTGAAGCAAACGGTCGTCTTGATACAGCATTTGAACAGTGTGCACTTATTACAAAGAAGGATATGGCTCTTTCTGGTAAGCTGAGAAGTGCTTTGATGTATCCTCTCTTCCTCATAGTTCTTGTTCTTGCGGTTATTATCGTTCTTTGCTGCTTTGTTTTGCCGACATTTGCAGGCGTTTACAGCAGCTTTGGTGCAGACCTTCCGGCACTCACAGCAGGTGTTATGGCTTTCTCAGATTTCTTGATTGGATATTGGTATATTATTATATTGGTTACATTAGCTATCGTAGTTGGATTTATTTTCTTAAAGAAAAACAGTGCAGAATTTGCTATGAAGTTCGCACAGTTCCAACTTAAAATTCCACTTGTCGGTCCTATCATAAGACAATCCTCTCTTGCTCGCTTCTGTCGCTTGATGTCAACTCTTACAGATGCAGGTATTCCTATTCACAGAGCTATGGCACTTTCAAGAGATACAGTTGCTAACCTTTTTGTTAAGGCAAGAATAACAGATGTTATTAACGATGTTCAGATTGGTATTCCAATCAATGAAGCAATGAAGAAACACCCTGTATTCGATGCAATTCTTGTTTCTATGATTCGAGTTGGTGAAGAATCTGGTATGCTTGGTGATTCACTCTTTAAAATGGCAGAACTTTTTGAATCACAGACAGATGAATCTACACAAAGACTTACAGATATGATGACACCTATTATGACAGTTGTTATCGGTGGCGTAGTTGGTTTCCTTGTTGTATCTATCATTCTTCCAATGTTTGGTATGTACGATGTTATCGGTTCATCAACAAACGCAACAGCCTAAATCTAAAAATTTCAATTATAAAGACGGCTACCATTTTGGTGGCCGTCTTTTTGCGTGAATTTATTCAAAATAGTAGAACTTGCTTTAAGGTTGTGGTAAAATGAGAAAGGAATATTCTACTATTCTTTTAATAAGAATTATAAGGGGTTGATTTTATGAAATTAAAAGAGCTTATAAAGGATTTAAGCTATACTCTTTCCGAAAACACAGATATAGACAACGAAAAAATTCTTGATACCGATATTTCAGATGTAATATATGATTCTCGTAAGGTGCAGAAGGATAGCCTTTTTGTTTGCCTTAGTGGCTCATCTTTTGATGGACATAAATTCGCACAATCTGCTGTTGATGGTGGTGCTGCTGCAGTGCTTGTCTGCGAAGATGTAGAGGTTAAAAATGCACTTGTAATCAAAGTTAAAGATACAAGAAAGGCTCTTGCTTTGGTTTCGGCGGAATATTTTGGTAATCCAGCCAATGAACTTACTACAATTGGCATTACTGGCACTAAGGGCAAGACCACTACTGCATCTATGGTTGCAAATATCCTTACAGCAGGTGGCTTGAAAACTGGCATTATAGGTACTCTCGGAATTGTTATTGACGGAAAGGTTGAAGAAACTGCCAACACAACGCCTGAATCCTATGAAATTCAGCGAGCAATGCGTAAGATGATTAATGAGGGCTGTAAGTGTGTTGTTATGGAGGCAAGCTCACTTGGCTTAAAATGGCATAGAACAGACGGTTTTATCTTTGATTATGCAATCTTCACTAATTTTTCACACGACCATATCGGCGGTGCTGAACATAAGGATATGCAGGAATATCTCGATTGCAAGGCACTTCTATTCAAGCAGTGCAAGGCTGGTATGATAAATATAGATGATGCAAAGGCTCAATACATAATAGAACATTCCTCTTGCAAGATTGAAACCTTTGGCTTCTCGAAGAATGCAGAGCTTATCGGCTCTGATGACAGCCTTATTTCAAAGGCTGGCTATCTTGGAGTGCATTTCACCATTAGTGGTGTTATGAATACTGAGCTTGATGTTGATATTCCAGGCAAATTTATGGCTTATAATGCTCTTGCGGCAATATCTGTCTGCCGTCACCTTGTTTCTCTTGATGCTATCAAAGAGGGCTTGAACACTGTTAAGGTTAAAGGCAGAGTTGAGCCTGTTCCCGTTCCGGGACACTATACCTTGCTTATAGACTATGCTCATAATGCTCTCAGTATGGAAAGCCTATTAACTATCTTGCGTGAATATCACCCAAACCGTTTAATTACACTTTTTGGTGCGGGAGGAAACAGACCTCGTGACCGCCGTTACGAAATGGGTGAAATTTCTGGCAGACTTTCGGATTTATCTGTCATAACCGAGGATAACTCCCGCTTTGAAAATGTTATGGATATTATTGAGGATATAAAGGTTGGTATCAATAAGACCGATGGCAAGTATGTTGTTATTCCTGACAGAACAGACGCTATCCGTTATTGTATCAAAAATGCTCAGGACGGAGATATTATAGTTCTTGCAGGCAAGGGACACGAAAATTATCAGGATAAAAACGGCAAGAAAACACACTATGATGAGCGTGAAGTTATCGCTTCTATATTAGCTGAGAAATAATTGGAGGATAAATTTATGATACCATTAAAAGTTTCAGAAATCGCAAAGGCAGTTGGTGGTACTCTGCTTTGCGGAAATCCCGATATAGAAATTACAAGTGTTGCTTGTGATAGCAGAGAAGTTAAAGACGGAACTCTTTTTGTGCCGATTCGTGGCGAGAAGGTCGATGCACATGAGTTTATAGAAGATTGTTTAAAAAACTGTTCAGCTACTTTTACAGAATATGATGCTCCCCAAAATGCCGAAAAGCCATACATTAAGGTAGAAAATACTCTTACAGCACTTCAGGCTCTTGGTGCATATTATCGCTCAAGGTTCGATATAAAAATTATCGGCGTTACAGGCAGTGTCGGCAAGACAAGTACAAAGGAAATGATTGCCGCCGCACTTTCTCAAGGCTCAAATGTCTTTAAGACTAAGGGCAACAGAAATAGCCAGATAGGTCTTCCGCTTACTATGCTCGATATTATGCCTGAAAATGAAACGGCTGTTATTGAGATGGGTATGAGCGAATTTGGTGAGATGGAAAGACTTTGTGCAATCGCTAAGCCTTCTATGGCGGTTATGACCAATATAGGAAATGGTCATATCGGAAAACTTGGTTGCAGAGAAAAAATTATGTTTGGGAAAATTTAAATAACAGGGAAATTTTATAAGGGGAGCAAACATTTTTTTTAATGGGAAGAGGAGAGT
>OLIQ01000588.1_pt1 | contig 15460 bp, 18 predicted proteins | sample 1609631 | NCBI WGS metagenome assembly OLIQ01 (sample SAMEA4350114, study PRJEB24818) | metagenome | biome: human; feature: gut; material: faeces | place: Denmark | collected 2013-09
CCAATGCTCCGTTTGTTTCTTTACATTCACCTTTTAGATTTTCTCGAATCATGTTGATACCGATTATGCACAGAAGAAACAGTGCAACATATTTGGAAACCGCTTCAATGTACTGGCGAATTGTTCCGCCGCAGATATATCCCAGCGTAGGCATAAGCGCCTGGAATCCACCAAAATATAGCCCTGCGACAAGCCCTGTTTTTACTGGGTGCATTTTGGTATTCAAACCTTTGCATACTGAAACCGAGGAAGCGTCCATTGATAGACCGACAGCAACCAGTAATAGGTCAAGTAGCCCCATCGGTATCACCTCCTTTACCGGCTCCTGTTTATGCCCCCTTTACAATCCATTCTCTTGCTTTCTGCTGTTCCTGCACCATTTCGTAGTAATGGCCTTTCTTTCTTAACAGTTCTTCATGCGTTCCCGTTTCTTCAATCCGTCCCTGATTCAGCACAATAATCTGATCTGCGTTCTGAATAGTGTTCAGACGGTGGGCAATCACGAAAACGGTTTTCCCTTTCATCAGGCGGTCTAACGCCTGATTGATCTTTGCTTCATTGTCAGCGTCCAGAGAAGCCGTTGATTCATCCAGAAGCAGGATAGGCGCGTCCTTTAAGATTGCCCTTGCAATAGCAATCCGCTGTTTTTCACCGCCAGACAGGGTGTTGCCGCCCTCGGCAAGATGGGTCTGATAGCCATTAGGCAGTCTTTCGATAAATTCATGACAATGGGCCGCCTTTGCCGCCGCAATCACTTCCTGTTCGGTAGCATCTTCACGGCCAGCTTTGATATTGTTGTAAATCGTATCGGACAGCAAAGTATTTTCCTGGAATACCTCACTGATATAGTGCAAAAGTCCGTCAGGATTTAGCTCCCGTATGTTCTGCCCACCAATGCGGACGCAGCCTTTTGTCACATCCCAAAACCGGGCGATCAGATTAGCAACCGTAGATTTGCCGGAGCCGGACGGCCCGATCAGCGCCGTAGTGCTTCCCTCCGGGGCATGAAAACTGATATTGTGTAAAACATCGGCCTGCTGGTTATAGGAGAAGTTCACGTTTTCAAAGGTAATATCAAAGTGCGAGAGCTTTACCTTTTCTTCTTTGTAGGATAGCGGCTTTGTGTCAAATGCCTGTTCCAGATTAGAAGTGGCAAGTTTCAGTTCTTTCAGCAGGTTATACGAATGTTCAAACGCAATCAGCAGCGCAGAAAGCGCAAGGCTCATAAGCATAAACGCCACAAGCAGTTCAGAAGCAATCGTACCGCCAAGGAACAGATAGCTTCCAATCAGCAGGACAAACGGCAAAAGGAAATTTGCAATGATAGAATACATACTTGTGGGGGCGGCGGTTTTTACTTCCGCCTGTACGCTGGTTTTCCGTATGTCCTCCAACGTATCAGACATTCTTGTGAAGTGCGTACTTGTCATATTTGCAGACTTGAACACTTTCATGCCCTTGATGTATTCCAGAACAATAGAGATCATTTTAGAAGTCAGATCACGCTTGATCGTTCCGTACTTCTCTACAAGCCGGTTGCCCCAATTCAAAACCGGCAGCGCGATCAGAATTACCACGCACTCGGCCAACGCCAGTTTCCAGTTGATAAAAAAGGTTCCAACCAAGATCAGGCAGCCCATGACCAATGTTTTGACGATAGAGGGCAGCGTATGGGTCAATACAAGTTCAAAATTGCTTAAATCCTTTGTCAGTGTACTAAGCAGATACCCGCTGCTGTTTTGATTAAAATAGCCAAGGCTTAGAGAACGGTAATGGTTTGCCAAATCCAAGCGTAGGCCGCTGCACATTTCGGCCCCTCTGGAAAAGCAGAGAAAATAGCCGCTACGGTAAATAATCAGCCGGAGAATTACACTGATAAGGCATACAATGGTATAGTTTCGTACAAGTCCACCTGTCAGAGAACCGTTCAGGAGATGAATTACGGTAAAATACAGCATAAGGTACATGACAAGGCTTCCGATGGCGTCCAGTGACATAAGGAAAATAGGAAATATCAACTGCTTTCGTTTGTCACCAATCAATTTCTGAATACTGCGTAACATAGTCTTTTCACTCCTCCCCGATAGTTTCTCTTGTATAGGTGTCCCACATATGGCTGTATGTACTTCCGCTGGCGATCAGTTCATCATGCGTTCCCTGTTCGACAACTTTTCCATCCTGAAAGACAAAAATTTTATCCGCATTGCGGATGGTATGAAGCCTGTGGGCAATCATAATCGTGGTCTTTCCTCGCAGGAGGTTTTGGAGTGCAAGCTGTATTTTGTGTTCGTTCTCAATGTCTGAATAGGAAGTTGCCTCGTCGAAAACAACGATAGGCGCGTCTTTCAAAATGGCCCGCGCAATCGAAATCCGCTGCTGCTGGCCGCCGGATAATTTCACTCCCTCGTCGCCTATTCTCGTTGCGTATCCTTTCGGCAGGCTCATAATGAAATCGTCAATCTGCGCCGCCTTTGCCGCCTGGCGTACCTGTTCCTCGGTAGCATCTGTTCCCATACGGATATTTTCAAGAAGCGTGTCCTCCAAAAGAAATACATCCTGGAATACAAACGCGGTTAAGTCAGAAAGATTTTCGGTTTGAAGTTCTGTAACCGGGACGCCGCCAATCTTGATTGTCCCGCTGCTCACGTCCCAATAGCGGCCAAGGAGCTGTACCGCCGTCGTCTTGCCAGCACCGGACGGGCCGACAAAAGCATTTAAGCTGCCCGGTTCCAAATGAATATCAACGTCGGACAACGCATCCTTTCCGCCTTGTGTGTAGTTAAAGGTCACATTGTCAAAGTCAATACCATAACAGCCGGTTTTGGAAAGGGTTTGCTGTCCGCTTTTCATGGTTTCCATATCCATGATCTTCTTCACATTATCAAGGCCGCTGCCCAGCTCCATAGACTGCATAGCAATCGTCACCATGTTCAGGAAAGACGTGAAAAAGCACATAGTCAGCAGAATAAAGAGAAGATACGATGCCGCAGACAGCGAATCACGCAGATACAGCCAACCGCCCACCGGCAGCGTGAACAGAATGGCAGAATCCAAAACCACAAGAGCGATAGACAGCGGATTGCAGGACGATTCACACATCTTAATCCAACAGTCTGTATATATCTTCAAGGAATTTCGGTACTGCTCAAATTTTTCGGCTGTAAGGTGATACATTTTGATAACCGGCATAGCGGTTATAAATTCATTTGCGGAAGCGTTCAGCTTTTCCGTATCGCCTGCAAACTCGTCCGTCAAATCCGGGTAGCGCCCCATGAGGGCCATCGGAATTGCAATCCCCAAGATCATAGGAACCAGCATGATAAGCGCCATAATCCAGTTCAGCCGCAGCATGAAAATGAACATCATCAGAGGAACGACGATTGCCTGGGCCAGTTCCAAAGTGCTGTGGGCCAGAAAGGTTTCAATCCTGTCCACATCATCAAACAAGGTTGTTTTGATCTGTCCGGGCGCGTGTTCCTGAAAGAATCCAAGGTTGAATTTGGACATATGCTCCAATACTCTGACCTTGATTCTGTGCATGGTGTTGAAAGCCGCCGTATGAGAGCAGATACCGGCAAAGGATGTCAGGATTGCCTGTAAGACTGCTGCGGCAATGCCGATTCCGGCCCAACCAAGCATTGCGGGAAGCGTCACCTCCTGCTTGATTATCAGAAGCAGGATTTGGTAGACTACCAAATACGGGACGAAAGACAGGGCCGACGAAAAGACCGCCAGCAGCATCCCAAGGCTTAACTTGCCGCGCTCCTCTTTCGCAAGAGTAAAAACGTATGATAATCCGGTTCGTTTTTGTTCCATCGAAACGATACCCCTTTCTTTGAAATGTGCCAGTTAGATTTTGCTAACCTGACACAATCTACTTTACCCGCACGAAGTGGAAATTTCAATAGCCACCCCGCTTTACTGTTTGCATTTTGAAAAACGCTGAAAGTGCTGATATTTCTGGGGTTTTCAGCGTTTTTGTTTCATATATTTTATAAAATCGTGACCGATAAATATTGGATTGTCACCTTTTTTTGAAGTAGCGCGCAGAAAGCCGGTATGATATACTATCAAGTAGAGAAAGGAGGCGGCGGTACAATGGTTCCATCTGTAATTGACTATTTGTTACAGCTCCCCGAAGCCATGCACTTTGCAAGGGTGCAGGAGCTTTGCGGCGACGGTGTTTTTTTCTACCGTATGCTTTCCGAATACGGAAACGGCACGTTCCAACTGATCGAGTTTGAGGACGATCTTCTTTTGATTTTGATTGGTGACTATACGCCCAAGGACACCTTTGAAAAGATCACTGAAATTTCAGAGGACTATATGGAGATCAGCCAGTTTGAAACGGACAGCAGTTCTTTCAAGATTGGTGGACGGAAAAAGAATCAGGTGGATAAGGGGATTTATTGCTATCTAAACACACAGAAGAAAACTTACACCTATTGCGAGGGCGGGAAGCCTGTTCGTTTTACGAAAGTGATTCTATCGCCCAAATACTTCAATACTTATTTTCGGCTGCATGACAGGAACAACGCCGAACTTCTCAACTCTGCAAGGGATTACATTCTCAAAAACCCCAGTCTGCCGGAACTCAACTTTGTGTTCCAGCAGATACGGGATTGTCAGGCAGAGGGGCATACGCTGAAAATCTATCTGGAAAGCAAAGTAATGGAGCTTCTTTCTCTTGTTGTGAAAGGCATGGAGCAGGAACAAAAGCATATTTCTGTAAAGCTGGATTATAAGGACATCCGCAATTTAAGAAAAACGGTAACGGTGATGAAAAATGATCTGGCCGCATACCCGACAGGGGAAGAACTTGCCCAGATAGCGGGTATGAGTACAGCCCGGTATCAACTGGCATTTCGGAAGTATTATGGGACAACGCCGTATGAATATCTCAAGGAATTGCGGTTAAACCAGGCGCTGATTTTGCTAAAAAATTCTGATTATGGAATTGCTACGATTGCGGCTAAAGTCGGGTATCACAATTCCGGCCACTTTGCAAAATTGTTCAAGAAAGTCTATGGCCTCGGCCCCAGGGAATACAGGAATCTTCATGGAATTAAGTAAAGATCATCAGGCCCCGGCCACGCTGCCGGGGCTTTGCTATGTCCAAACAGCCCGCCAACCTACGCATTTAGAGTCTGAAAACGACTGAAATTTCAAGGCTTTTCCGGCGTGGTTGCTGGGGCGGCGGTATTCTTTATCCCGTTGCCGCCGTATTGGGGTTCTAAATGCATAGAAACAAGCCATAATAAAGACGCCGGATGCAACGGCCAGCGGGCCGCCGTGTCCGGCGTCTGTCTATTCTTCATTTATGGGCTTTGCACTTTCCGCCATTTTTATGATTTCTTCATCCGCAAACGCATAGGGGCTATATTCCAGGATATAGCTCACCTCCGGCGAATATGTCCAGCACAGGTAGGATAGTTCCCCTCTTTCATAAAGGGCAGCGTCCCAATCCTGAATTTTCATTTTCTGGCAGGAATCGGCCCGGTCAGGATTAACGATTAGTTTGATTGCCTCTGTGTTTAGTCCCGTTATTTCCGCAGGATCGGCTTCATAATAGGTGGTTTTGAGTATGTAATAGTTGATCTCATTGCCCTCCTCGTCTCCATATTTGAGGGTGGCAACTAATTCCGTCATGGATTGCTTCTTGTACTCATCTCCTAAAGCGTTTTCAATCCGTCCCAACATTTCCACCGGGTTCTCTGCTGGATTTGGTGATTTGCCTCTTATCACGATAAATACAAAGACCAGAATACAGACCACGACAGCACCGGCTAATCCGATTATTTTCTTTTTGTTCATACCACGCCTCCCTGTTTTGTGTGTTCAGAACACCAACTCGTTTATGATGGATGATGTGCCCCTTGCCGCTCCCATGACGCACAAGTTTTATAATCACCATCTTCCTGACAACACAAACATTCTACTACAAAACATTCAATTAGTACAGGTACAGGGACTAAATTTCCAACATACCGCCATATAATAATTAGTACAGTGACAGGGATTGGTGGTGATGCGGATGCAGCTAAATGAAGCCGTGAGTAAACGACTGGCAGAACTTCTTTCAGAACGGAACATGACACAGTACCAGCTTTTTATGAAAAGCGGGGTTCCGAAATCAACCATAGGGAACGTTATCAACTGTTCGTATGAATCCGTGAAGCTACGGATCATCCATGAAATGTGCCAGGGACTGGGCATTACCCTGTGCGACTTCTTCCAGTCGCCGCTATTTGACGATTACCATCTTGATCCATAAACTCCGATACAACCGTTTGGGATGTACCGGAGTTTTTTTGTTGGAGAAATGTATTGCAGAAGATATGGTTTCTTCGTTTTTAACGAACACAGCCATTTTACTTTTTCCAATTTTCCAAATTAGTTGAAGATTATTTCTGACAAAACAATTTCCTCCGCCTGCGCCTTCAGCGTGTTCATCAGTCTTACCCAGCGCATAGGGTCACAGGCTTTCAGTTCCTCGGTGACGCCCGCCGCCTCCATCATCCGGGGCAGCATGGCGTCCATCCGCTCCCGCGCCGCCCGGTCAATCTCCAACAGGTGCGGGTACAGCTTTTCGCTCAAAATCAAGCTGCTGTAAAGGCCGGGCCGGTGTTCCTTCAGGTAGCGTTGCCGCATACGGCCATACTTGCCGATGGGGGCCTCCGGCTGCTCGGACAACTCCAGGTCGGGGATGTAGTAATCCCCGCAGCGGGTGTAAGTCAATTCGTTCATGTTTGTCCTCCTTTGCACTGTGATGGTTAAACTGCGGCGCTGGCCGGTAAGGTGGCCTTGCGCGGCTCCTGCCTGGGTAACTGGCTGACGGTGGTAAAAATGCCCTTCTCCATATCCTCGGCCCGGATCGCGGCCTTTGCTGCCTCCATTTTCGCCTTGCGCTTGGCGTTGTAGCGTTCTTCCCATTCCTTCTGCTTGCCATTAGCCTTGCGGCGCAAGTAGTTCTGGTGAAGCCTGTCCTTGCGTTCCTCCTTCTTCCGCAGTTCTTCCTGTTCCTCCGGGGTCAGGGGAACCGGCTGCAAGGCAGGAGGGATATAGCGGCCCACAAAGTTGAAGTAGATTTCAACCTCCTGTATGGTATCCTGGCTGCCTTTGCGGGCGCGTTCATGGACAAGGATTTTCTCTACAAACTCGTTGAGCATGGTGTTTGTCAGCGTGTCGAAGTTCTCGTACTTGTCAATCAGGGCAATAAACTTCTCCGCAGATTTCCGGCTCTGCTCATAGCCGGTAACGGCCTTTTCCAATTCCACGATTTCCGCATTGAGGGCGTCCTGCTCTTTGGCGTACTGTGCGTCCAGGGCCTCATACCGGGCGTCCGGCAGCTTACCCAGGGCGTTGTCCTCATAGATTTTGCAAATCAGCTTTTCCAGTTCCCCGGCCCGCTTTTGGGCGGCGGCCAGCCGTTTCCGCTTCTTGGATATGTCGGCGGTCTGCTGGGCTACCTGCGTTTCCTGGACGGTGCGGATAAACTCGGCCCGGTCATTTCTCGAATATTCAGCGATAGCCCGGAGCGTGTCGGAAACCAATGTCAGGACAGCACTCTCATTGATACGGTGTTGTGTAGGGCATAGTGTCCCACACGGAACTTTGGTATAATTGGAACAGGTATATTGAGAAACCCGCTTGCCATTGTTGGTGCGGTGGACATACATCTTGCCGCCGCAATCGGCACAATAGAGCAAGCCTGTGAGGGGAGCCGCTTCGCCCCAGCCGTTTGGATAACGCCGTACATTGCTGCGGATTTTCTGCGCCAAATCAAAGGTCTGCTGGTCGATAATGGCTTCATGGGTATTCTCAAAGATCGTCCATTCGTCCTCAGAAACATAGTGGCTTTTCTTGTCCTTAAAGTGCTTGCGGGTCTTGAAATTGATGGTATGCCCTAAATACTCTCGTTTTTTCAAAATGTTCACGATGGTAGATGATCCCCATCCATAGGGGTCTTTGACCGGCTTTGAACGGTTCACACCCTCGTTGAAGCGGGCAAGGTGTACGACAGGAATTTCAATCCGGTCTGTGGATAATTTGCAGGCGATCTGGTAAGGCCCATATCCCTCCAGCGTGAGGGAGAAGATACGGCGTACCACTTCGGCAGCTTCCTCATCTACCAGCCAATGCTCCCGTTTTTCGTCCCATAAGTAGCCGTAAATCACAGTGCCGGTCAGGTGCTTGCCACTCATGCCTTTTGACTTAAACACAGAGCGGATTTTCCGGCTGGTATCACGGGCGTAAAATTCATTCATAATGTTGCGGAACGGGGTAAAATCGTCATCGCCTTTCAGACTGTCCACACCGTCGTTGATGGCAATCAGACGAACGCCTCGCTGCCGCAAAACCTCCATAACTTGACCGACCTTCAGATAGTCGCGTCCTAACCGGCTCATGTCCTTGATGACGATTGCCTCTACACGCCCTGCCTCCACTTCCTCCATCATCGCCAAAAATCCGGGGCGGTCAAAACGGGTGCCTGAGATACCATCATCGGTAAAGTGCGTAGGGTTGGGCAGCCCATTCCGGCGGGCAAAATCCTCTAACATCTGCTTTTGGTTGGATATGGAGTTGCTCTCACCCTGTAACTCGTCGTCCCGGCTCAGGCGCTCGTACAGTGGGGTAATTTTTTCATTTCTCATGGCTGTACCTCCTGAAACAAAAATGCTCTAAGTGATTGCTTCACTAACCATGACAAAATCATGATTAAGAAGTCACTTAGAGCATATATCACCGGCAGCCAGTTTGTAAAGTTTGTACTGCCGCCCGGCAAAGCTGTTGGGCTTCTTTTTTGCCAGTTCCTCAAACAGCAGATCCACCGGATTTTGGTATTCCTCATCGTCCTCCAGCACCTGCATGGTGTTCAGCATTTCCAGCAAGGTTGCGAAGTTTTGCTCCTCCACCGGGGCTTCATAATGCAGATAGGCGATAAGCGCAGTCAGCAAAAGACGTTCACTTTTTTCCCAGAAAGGGTCCCCGCCGCTGCCTTCTCCCTTGGTGTTGGTCATCAGGGTCGTGACCAGTTTCAGAATGTCCTTTTCGCTGTGGACATAGGCAAAGGGGTTATAGTGCATGGACTTTTTGAAGTTGATGGTGTTCAGGACTTTGATTTTATACCCGGCATCCGAGAGCATCTTTCCGCACTCGATAATGATCGTACCCTTTGGGTCCGTTACGACATAGCTGACCTTTTGGGGCATCTGCATCAAGTTGGGCTTGACGTAAAATCGAGTTTTACCGCTGCCGCTGCCGCCAATCACAATGACGTTTTTATTGCGGGCGTACTTCGGATGCTTTGGTCTACCACTCATCATCAGCCGTTCGGTCTGTGTGAGGATGACGTTGTTCTCGAATACCGGGTCAATAAAAGGTTCGATGTCCTTCTGGTTGCCCCACCGGGCAGAGCCATATTCCTCGCCTTGCCGATACTTCTTCGCGTTCTTCCCTTTGAAGTAGATCACGGCTTTCAGCACCGCTGCACCTACCAGACCCACCATCAGGTCGAACGGATGAAAACTAGGCAAGACACTTTTGTAGGCCAAACCAAAATTCATAAAAAGAACCATCAGCCTGTCCACCACGGAATCACCGTTGCAGTGGCGGTAAAGCCATGCAGCTTTCTCCACCATGTAAAAGGCGATGATGTACGGAAAATTCAGCAGGATCAGCTTTTTCATATCCGCTGACTGCATCATCCCGCTGAACTCTGCAGCCAGCTTTTTGCCCCATGCCGTGCCGCCCGTCTGGTTGGACGGTGCTTTGCGCGGACGCTGGGCAGGTGTTTTCAACTTTTTCATCGTATCGGTTCCTGCTCCCTCTTCTTTTCTTTCTTGAGCTGACGGTGATTGGAAAGTTTCTCTTTCACCTTTTCCAGCTTCTGGCGCACCGATTCACGCTTCTGCTTTTTCAGCGTTTCGCTGGTATACTCCTTAAAGGCAGCGGTCATAACATCCACATCCTTGGCCTTGAAAAAGACCAGATATTCGCTTTTTCCCTCCTGTTCCACCTTTTTGAGACTATAATCAATGCCATATTTCCGGGCTACCCGGTCAAAGGACTTGATGTTATTGTCTGTGACAACGATGTTCGTGATCTGCGCGCCGCTCTTCTGCAGGCTCTTGATGCTCTGCCGACCTGTTTTCTTACATTGGCTTTTTTCTCCTTTCGCCTGCTGTTTCTTCTTGTCCATCTCTGCCAGCAGCTTTATCAGGGCCGCTTTCAAAATCTGTGCAGTGATTTTTCCTCCTTTGATGCACAGCGAAATGGTTTTCTCGTTGACTTCTTCCTGCACGGTTGCTCACCTCCCATCTATCACCGCTGCATCAGGGGCGGACTGCCCCGCCCGCAGGCGGCGCGGTATCGCCCAGCACCGAGCGGAACTTCTTGCGGCACTGGTGCAGCAGATAGCCGCACTCCCATTTGTGGCGGCAGTGCTTGCAGGGATGGCCGCTGTCCGTTCCCGGACGCTGGCGCATCATGCGTTCAAACGGACTGTCGGTGAAATTCATAGGCTTCAACCTCTCTGTTCAGCCAGCGGCAGCACCCCGCGCCGCTTCAACGTATGATAAAGGAACTTCCGGCCTTTCTGCGTCCAAGCCGTATGCAGCTTTTCCACCTCGGAACCATCGCTGCGCTGGAGCCGGAACGTCAGGCTGGACGTATAGCCCTTACCGTGGTGTTCCGAATACAGCACCCACTGGCCGTTGGCCCGGTACTGGATGCCGTGCAGATGCAGCAGCCGATTGAACACCTTTGCTCCGCAGCCGTACTCTTTGGCGATCTGCGTGGTTGTCACCAGCGAATCGGAATCGCTCAACTGCGCTTCGTAGCTGTTCCGGCGCGGCGGTTTCTTATGCAGCAGGCCCAGCAGTGCATCCCAGTCAAACGGCTGTGGATGGTACGCCGCACCGACTGCCGTATGGTGCAGTTTGCAGAGCTTCTTTGCCATGTCTTGCGTGATGCGGTAGTCTTTCACATACCGCTGCACCGTGCGCCCACCTTCATCCTGCAGCCGGACACGGGGCATATACTCGTAGTCGCGGCCCTCGATGAAACCATACTGGCACATACGCGGGAACCACTTGCGGAAATCACTGCGAATGTGCATCTGGTCATACAGATCACGCGCCCACAGCGTAGAGGGCAGCGTGTCCATACTCATGAATACGATGTTCATGGGGTTGTCCTCCTAGTTTTTATCTACTCTGCCGCCCCACCCAAATTCACGCCGAACCTGTGCGGAATAATAGCTATCCACGGTCACAGGTGCATTGTAGAGTGTTGCCAGCAGGTATTGCTTGATGTTCCGAATCTGAGTGCTGTTTTCTTTTAAGCACTCCAATATGTACTGGATGTGCGAGGAATCCAGCTTCATCAGGCGGCTTTTCACCACCTCCTTCGGCTTTTCTTCCCCACAGATACGCAGGAACTTTTTTCTGCTGGTGACGGTTTCCACCAGCAGTTCCAAAATCTCATGTAGAACTGCCTTGTCCATAGGGTAGTTCTGCTCCATAATGGAAAGTTCCAGCTTTTCTTTGAAATAGTGGCGGTACTGTTCTTCCTCCTGCAATTCAACAGAATAGATAAGATCAGGCTCACTATTATCTGTCTTATTTATCTTCTCAGTATTACTTCCGTTTGATTTTGGAACTCCCGGAAGTTCGTTTTTCAAACTGTCGGAAGTATGATTTTCATACTTCCAGTAGTTCGATTGTGAAAGCCCCGCATAAAGGTCTTTCACATACAGCAGATTGGGTTTGCCAAGTCCTTGTCTGCGCCGCTCGATAAGCCGAAACTCCTGTTCCAGTTCATCCAGCAGTTTGACCGCCTTTTGTCTGGCACAATGGATAGAGTCCATGACTTCCTCTATCGTGCAGATAATGTAGGCATTGCCGTGCTTGTCCTGCCAACCGTTCTTGATAGAAAGGCTCATACGATCCAGCAGCACAGCATACAGCAGTTTGGCGTCCCCGGACATCTTCTGGAACAGGTCAGCCTTGACCAGTGCTTTCGGCACACGGTAAAAGCTGTATCGGTCCGCTTCTAGACCTTTGAAATACGGGTACTCCATGTAAATTCATCACCCCCTGTCGGATTAGATTTGCACTATTGAAAATAACAGTACATTCCTACGGCGGAACACGTTTCCATGCTCCACCGCAGTGTATCTGCTGTTATTTGAACTTTGCCATTCTGCCCCAGCCCGTTCCTGCCCCATATTTCAGCGGCGTTTTCTCTGGTAAGACGCGCAGGATGCACATTCAGTGCCAGAAGTATCTCTCTGGGATGGCTTATTCAGTTTTCAAAGAACTTTTGTGAGGGCTTGTTGTATAACCCTTACACCTATAGCATTCTGAAAGGGGTGTTTGGCAACCACTTTTTCAAATTTTCTCAAAAAAATTTGCCGCAGGGATTTTTAAGTCCCCACGGCAGTTTTTCTATATTATGTATAAGTGCAACGGATGCGGTGAAGCCCCTTTTTGATTCCCTTTGTCACATATTGATGTGATACTCCCATCTCAGCAGCAATTTCCCGGTGCGTCATTCCCTCAATATAGTGGCGACAAATCATTTCCCACTGGTGCTTTTTCAGCAGTTCGCTTGCCTTTCTCAAAAATTCTTTATTCAACACAAAATCCATAACATTTATACGCGGATCTTCCATTTCATTGTTATACTCCGGATTCACATCCGCCGCATACGAAAAAGTTTCACTTTCCCGTGCTTCAAGATTACGCACAAGTCGATCCTCTCCCTCCAGCACAAGACGAATATGCCATTCCATATCCTCAAAATGGTTATGTGGAATTGTCTGATGCTCATTTCCCTGCGATTCATAGTAGTAGTGTGTACAGTTATGAAGTGCAAACACCGTATATCTTTCGTGTGCATGGTAGGAAACATATCCATTTTTATAGACGACTACTTCCGCATGGTTCTCCATCTGTTTTCGGAGAATCACTTCTATACCATCTTCCAATATCTTCTTCAAACCCGGCACTCGCTTAAATTCACTTGCAACAGGAACCATCTTCTTCAGTTCTTTCAAAGTAATAAAATTCATTTTAACCACCTTCCTGCCTTTCGGCAACAGGTGAGTCTTCTATGAAAGAACAGCAGAAATGACCTCAGACCCACCCGTTTTTTTTTGAACGGGGAGCCTAAGCTCCATTCGATTAAAATTATGCCTATACCTATAGCATTCTAAATAAGGGTTTTGGCAACCACTTTTTTCAAAAAAATTTCAAATAAAAAAGCCGAAACAGGATGAACTACTTGCAGGCGCACTACTGCGCTGCATTCGCTCATTCTGTTCCGGCCTATATCACATATTGCTACGGTATCGCTCTAACAAACAGATATTATATTGTAGACCCAAAAGAACGTCTGGTGGAGCTGGTCGGCTAACCAGGTGCCGCCTAAGATTCCACCTCTGCGCTTTCAGTGTCGATGAAGCACTCTGCTTCAGGCTTCTTTCCGATGGTTCTCTGCTGTGAAAAATTCGATACTCTTCACGGGAAGGCCGTGAATACACTCCACCAGAGATTCAGCAGAAATATAATCTTCACAGCCACCACGCTTGATCTGAAGCATATTCTTTCCATCAACGACACTGCGATTCCCAATCCGCAGCCCCTTTGGGGTGCGGATTTCATGTTCTCCGTTGCTCATCTTCTCACGGCCTCCTTTGTGTTGGTTTAAGTTTCTTTTTTTTCTATTCAATTTCACCTTTTGAACTTCCGCTCTTTTTTCACCTTTTTCGGCTTGCATATTTACGATTTTTACGGTATAATAATCCAAAAGATGATAGAATATAGCATATATTATAAGCAAGTTGTACCGCCGTGTCAAGAGGAAAATGTGAAAATTCGTTGCATCTTTCAGATTGAATATTCACAAATTCCTTTGTACATTGTTACAGCACGATAACTACGCCATAGAAAGGTTGCAAACATGAAATTTGGAGAGAAAGTTCGCGATCTACGAAAGAAGCATTCTTTAACACAGGACGAATTGGCACAATGTCTGGGTATCAACAAACGAACGATCATCGGATGGGAGCGTGATGGCCGCTACCCTCGCAGCATTGAAATGCTTGAAAAGATGGCCGATATATTCCATGTACCTCTGACCTATTTACAGCCGGATCAGTCTTTATTTATCGAACGTGCCGCCGAAGCCTACGGAAAAAAGGGCAAAATAGAAGCCCAGCATCTCGCATTTGAGCTTACTGAGCTATTTGCCAGCGGAGAGTTGACCCCACAGGATATGGACGGCATCATGTATGAAATGCACAAAGCCTATTTTAAGTACCGAGAACAAAAACGAGAAAAGGAACGAATAATGAACCTGTGAACCACTGTTCTATTCACTATGCTATCCCCGGAAGGAGATCACATTATGGATTCTGCATTTATTCACCAAGCCGCCAACGAACTTGTCCAAAATGCCGGAACTCGCAACATCAAACAGATCGCGCGCAGTTGCAGTCTGGACATCAGTGAAACATCTCGCATTAAAGATATGTTGGGTTTGCTTTCACTCTATTTTGATAAGCCTTTGATCCTTATCAACAGCCATCTTGATAAACAGACCAAGCATCTGGTGTGCGGCTATGCGCTCGGTCATTATCTGGAGCATCAGCTGCTTATGGACTTGCATACCCTGAACAAGTTTCTGACCATTAAAGATAAGCACATCCTTCTTTACGAGCATAATGCTTTCACATCCCACCTGATGCTGGACAGTGATGAAGTCTATCAAATGACAAAGCGCGGGTTGGACGCGGCGCAGATTTCTGCGGCCAAGCGGATTCACCTCAATCTGGTGCTGGTAAAACTTCTTGAGCTGCATCATCTGGGATACGATCTACGGCACTGTCACGCCCAGCACCATGCGTTTATCAAACAGTTCAACCTTCCGGCACATTTTCAGTTTGATGTTGCCGTTGGGTAACTGTATATTCTTACAACCCTAAAACCCGTGATGAACAGTGCGTTATGCCTGTCCATCACGGGTTTTTCGTGTTATTTCAGTTTTGCGAGGATTTCATCGGCACTCATGCCTTCGGCAAGCAGCTTTTTCAGAACGGACTCTGCTTCTGTCTTTTTCGCTTCTTCTGCAGCTTTGGCATCTGCCTTCGCTTTTTTTGCTTCCAGAGTTGCCACTTCTTTTTGGGTCTTCTTCAGAGCAGTCTTCTTCTCTTTCAAGTCAGCCTTTAAAGTGTCAATGTTGGCGGTGATGGATGCGATTTCCGCTGTGAGTGCTTCCTTCGCGGACTGCTTTTCCGCAATCTGCGTTGCAAAATCAGCAGTCACAGTTTTGGGCTTGTTCTTGCTACCTTTTGTTCTGGGCATAATAAATAACCTCCAGAAAATTATAGTAATTTTAGTATAGCACTCTGATAAGGCTGTTTCAATATTACGCTTAATAAATGCTTATTTTCTGG
>OLIQ01000594.1_pt1 | contig 15366 bp, 12 predicted proteins | sample 1609631 | NCBI WGS metagenome assembly OLIQ01 (sample SAMEA4350114, study PRJEB24818) | metagenome | biome: human; feature: gut; material: faeces | place: Denmark | collected 2013-09
TTTTCTTCTTCATACTCTTTCCTCCTATGAATGAAATACTTGTTGAAATGTTCCTTCGTACTTTTTGTTCATTTTGTACATTTTTTTTGAATCATTCCCTGTCTCATTGACTAAATTCATTATATTTAGAATGAGGTCCGGAAAGAATAGAATATTTTTGGATATATTAGCAATTTTTTTTGATTATATGAAATTTTTATATGAATTTTGACGAATCTGTCCGTGATTACCTTGAAATTGCACAAAAAATTCCGTTTTTCTCATGATTTTGAAGCATATTTACCAACTCTTTTCGAATCACTTCTTTCTTTTATCGTATTCTACATTTTTTTCATCTTATATTTTTTCCGCTGCCCCTGTATTTCTGTAAAGCCAAATGCCAGAACGCCGACTATACCAAACGCCATCATTTTGATAAGACTTTCATAATAGGTATCCAGATTGCCAGACCACTTCATAAGCTCCTTCGCATGTACAAAACAGCTTTGGAACGAAGAAGCTCTATAGTAATGGTCTGAAAGTTCAGATGCCTGTATCACCATTGCCATGTCTACCCGGAATGCCAGATATAGCCATGCAGCTGATACCGCAACACACAACAGAAAACTTATGATCGACAGCTTTTCGCCTTTCCACTTATATCCATAGATCACCGCGGCTCCCATCGCAATCCCGGCATAAGTCGTCACGAATCCAATGCGTGCAATCAGGAAAATCAGCAGCGCACCCAGAACGCCACCACCAATCGCTCCGAGCAGACCGAGTGCATAATTTTCACGCACAACATAATCCTCTTCCTGGTTCAGTTTCAACGCATATTCCGTCATCTTCGCAGATTCCTCATTTAAAAAGGAATAGCCATCCTCCACCTGATAGACATTCGTTGGTCCCTGCACGCCCCTGGCATCACAATTATAATATTGATATCGTTCAAATTGCGTGATCATACCTTCTATCAGATTCTTGATCAATTGCACGTTCTTTTTTGTGCCACCACGAACCGGAACATATACCGCAATGCTAAATCCTTTCGGTATGATCCTGCCGCCGCTCGGAAGTACCGCGCGCATCGTTCCCCACACATCGACAGATGCTGGTGTCTGATCGTTGGAAACCGAAAATGCAACCATCATCATTTTTTTGCCGGAACCGGTACCCGGTTTCACGACATATGTATATCCCCGGTACACGCCATGCAGCTGGCTTCCCATTCCTGTCCGTGTTGCCTGCAGCTCCCCGGCTAATTTCGTTAAGATTCTTCTATTCGATGCCATCCGGCAAATTCCTCCTCTGCTTAACACTTACGTTTCATCGTATTCCCTTTTCACAGGGATAGCAAGTTTTATTTTCTATACAGCCAGACGGCTGAACTCTTCCAGATTCCATACCTTCGTCACAATATCCGAATAAAATTCCGGCTCATGACACACCAGCAGCACCGAACCGTGATACTCTTTCAAAGCACGCTTTAACTCGTCCTTCGCTTCCACGTCCAGATGGTTCGTCGGCTCGTCTAAGATCAGAAGATTTGTCTCCCGGTTGATAAGCTTACACAGACGCACCTTCGCCTGTTCTCCACCACTCAAGACACGCACCTTGCTCTCGATATGCTTCGTTGTAAGACCACATTTTGCCAGTGCCGAACGCACCTCATACTGCGAATATCCCGGAAACTCCTGCCAGATCTCCTCCAGACAGGTATTGTCCGTGCCTGCCATCTCCTGTTCGAAATATCCCTTGTACAGATAGTCGCCCAGTTCCACCTTGCCGGATAGCGCCGGAACGATACCAAGCAGGCTCTTTAAGAGCGTACTTTTACCGATTCCATTTGTTCCGATAATCGCAATCTTCTCGCCGCGCTCCATCCGCAGATTGATTGGCTTGGAAAGCGGTGCATTCTTATCATATCCGATGATGAGATCCTCCGTCTCAAAGAGCATCTTGCCCGGTGTCCGGGCTTCCTTGAAATAAAACTCCGGCTTTGGTTTCTCCTTGGCAAGCTCGATCACGTCCATCTTGTCGAGCTTCTTCTGTCTCGACATCGCCATATTTCGTGTGGCAACCCGTGCTTTATTTCGTGCCACGAAATCCTTCAGTTCATTGATCTCCTGCTGCTGTTTGCGGTAGGCAGCCTCCTGCTGTGCCTTCTTCGCCTCATAAACTTCTAAGAACTTATCGTAGTTTCCGACGTAGCGGTTCAGCTCCTGATTCTCCATATGATAGATGATATTCACGACATCATTTAAGAACGGAATATCATGACTGATCAGGATAAATGCATTCTCATATTCCTGCAGATACCGCTTCAGCCATTCGATATGCTCCGCATCGAGATAGTTCGTCGGCTCGTCCAGAAGCAGGATTTCCGGCTTCTCCAAAAGCAGCTTCGCAAGCAGTACCTTCGTACGCTGTCCACCACTTAAATCCGTCACATCATGGTCAAGCCCCAGTTCCAGAAGTCCGAGTGCCCGCGCCACCTGTTCGACCTTCGCATCGATCATATAGAAATCGTGGTTCGTCAGCATATCCTGCAGCGTACCAACCTCTTCCATCTTCTCCGTGATTTCATCGTCCGTCGCATCCGCCATGCTCTCGTAGATCTCGTTGATGTTCTGCTCCATATCAAACAGATATGAAAATGCAGACTTCAGGACATCCTCGATCGTCATGCCCTTCTCCAGCACGGCATGCTGGTCTAAGTATCCAACCCGCACATGCTTGTTCCATTCTACTTTTCCTTCGTCCGGTGTGAGCGTCCCCGTCACGATATTCATGAACGTACTTTTACCTTCGCCATTCGCGCCGACCAGGCCGATATGCTCGCCCGCAAGCAAGCGGAACGATACATTATTAAAGATTGCACGGTCGCCAAAACCGTGCGTTAAGTTCTCAACATTTAAAATCATCTGTCTTTGTTCTGCGAAACATATTGTGAATTGTGTATATGTCCGTGCCACATTCTGATAATATAAGATGTATTGAAACCAAGAAGTTCTAGATGTTCTGATTTACCTTCTGATACCGAACGCAACCACCGCCAATTCGCCATCCATGGCTCAGTGGCGGTTTGTTTGAACATCGTGTTCAAACATTGCTATTTTACTTACAGAACATCAAGTACTTCTACGTTTCAAACATATTTATATTATCAGAATGTGGCACTTCCATATATATACAATTCACAATACGTTTTGCAAGTTTCTCCTCTATTTTTTTATTGAACCATTCTTTTTACCTTGTTGCCAGATGTAAAAGTCCAGCCAAATTATTTATTTTTCTTGTTTTGCTTGTCTGCCTTGTTTACGCCAAGCAAGCCCTTGATGATGAATCCGACACCGACGCCGATTGTGCCGAGGATCAGTGCCAGCTCCAGACCGGACATATAACGCATGGATACGTTCAGTGAAATCACAAGACACACGAAAAACGCAATGCACAATCCGATCAGTGAAAGTCCGGTCAGCATGTTCGGCTTCACAATAAATGCGATAAATGCCACAACGATGAGCACAATCAGAATACCTCCGACATTCACGCGTCCCATCCGGAAAAATAGCGTGAAGCTGCTCACAACGACGTTCTGCAAGAAGATAATCACTCCGATAATTGTAAGTGCGATTCCCAATAAAAACTGTAATAATTCTTTCATTCGTTCCTCCCTGTTTTCTCTTAGAAAATGATTACATACTTATGTTTGATTCTATCATACTTCGACAAAGCTGTACACACAAAAAACTGCTGCCAATGCTTGCATAACTTAACATTGACAACAGTTTCATTCTATCTTTATCAACAACTTTTATATCCTATCCATGCAGGCGCACCGCTGCCGCGATCCTTCCGGCAATCCACATGACCGACGCTGCGATCAGGAATATCAGAACAAAGCCATTCACCTTTTCTTTCCAGCGCATTGCCACGATGATTGTATCTCCGATTACGGCGATGGCAATCGGAATTACATAGAACAGATTGACTGCATTTCCTATCAGCACTTTGTACATCAAGACTGCGAACGCTGCAACAAGTGCAAGTGAAACAACCGCTTCTATCACATGAAAGAGTGTGGCTTTCTCAATTTCCGAATGATACATGACCGGAATTGCCATGGAGAATAATATCAGATAAATCAGTGACATCCATAACAATACACTGTCTTTCGCCTGTGCGTTTACGCATGCCGTCTTGATAATCAAAGCCGCAATCAGCATTCCGTAAGATGCAAACTGGATTCCCGGAATCGTATATTCCGTATGTACCATGCCAGACACAAGAATGACTCCTGCGGTTATGGAAAGCATCCGGTAATCAATGGAACGATACACGTTCATATCCATCGTAAATAATGATTGCAGGAACGCTGCATTCCCCACTGCCAATAAAACAAGAAATGCAGCGAGCGATAAGAACACAGCCAGATACACATAACTATTGAAGCCGCTTCCGAACAGTTTCACATCTTTATCCCTTATGGAACGCACGATGCTCTGTACACGTTCCGCAAATAAAATAATGAAATATAACATAATCAGCCAGTTCATAACAACCGCGGACACTCCAACCCGTAAATCCATGACGATTCCTCCTTCTATAACTCCAGCGATGCAAGAATCTCTTTCAATGCATCTGCCGATTCCTTTAATTTCAGAGCCTCTTCGCCGCTTAACTTGATCGGAATATCTGTCTCCACGCCATCTGCACCGACAATCGCAGGCATACTCAGCACCACATCCTCGATGCCATACGCACCATGTATCATGTGTGAAACCGGCAGGATCGATTTCTCATCCCGCATGATCACCTCACAGATTCTCCTTACAGACATCGCGATTCCATAATACGTCGCATGCTTCCGATTAATAATCTCATATGCACTGTTCTTGACTGCATCTGCAATCTCCCGCGTATTTTCCTTATGCTGGTAATGTCCACGCATCTCGCACATCTCACTTAATTCCACACCGGAAACATTTGCAGATGACCATGCAACGACTTCGCTGTCGCCATGTTCGCCCACGATAAACGCATGCACGCTCCGGCTATCCACAGACAGATGTTCACCCAGCTTGTATTTCAGTCTGGCACTGTCTAACACTGTGCCGGAACCAATCACCCGCTGTTCCGGAAGTCCGGACAATTTGATTGCCACCTGTGTCAGAATATCGACCGGATTCGCTACCACAAGCAGGATTCCACTAAAATTCCGCTTTGCAATCTCCGGGATAATAGACTTAAAAATTGCAACATTCTTGTTCACCAAATCCAGTCTTGTCTCCCCCGGTTTCTGTCCGGCTCCCGCGGAGATAATCACGATTGCTGCATCTGCCACATCGTCATACTCTCCTGCATAAATCCGCATCGGTGAAGCAAATGGGATTCCATGGCTGATATCCATTGCCTCTCCCTCCGCTTTGTTCCTGTCCGCATCAATCAATGCAATCTCTGTGAATAATCCACTCTGCATCAAAGCAAAGACGGATGCCGATCCCACAAATCCACAGCCGATCATAACCGCTTTTTTTGCATTTACTTTATTATTTTCCATAATTGGTTCCCCCTTGGTTTAATTTTCGAATAATAGTAATTATTACTATTTCAGTATAATAATAATTCTATAATTTGTCAATTTGTATTTATAAAAAAACACGCAAGCACTTTGTACCTGCGTATTTTTCTACTAATCATTTAACTTGTTGTTTTATTTGTTTTTGAAAAAAGAACACTCTTCCTCATTGCACTGTACACCATCCGAATTTCGAAGATTCAGATGGAATACGTGACCACTTTCCGGATGGCCCGCACCAAACGCCCGCGTTACATGTGCCACGCCTATATCATTCATCCTCTTATCCAGCTCTATCGTGTGAAACCGCAGATCATCATTCACACTGTACATCAGATACGCTTCCGGAAAATCCGCATTCATATATGCTAACTGCTCCATGAACAACTGGTACTGTTCTTCAGACACAACCAGCGTGCCATCTTTCCTGAGATACCAGTTTGAGATCATGTCATCCCGTTTTCCCATGTCGTATGCACCACAATTCAGGCAAACACGAGCCGGCAGCTTATCATAGGTAAAATAATCCAGTTTCTCCCGATATTCCTGATTTGACGCAGCAATGCAATACTGCGCAGTGAGCTGTGCTCCCGCCGAATCTCCCAACATGAAAAACCGATTCATATCCAGGCCAAACACCCGCGCATGATCATCAATATATTTTACGAGATATGCAACATCCTCTATGGCAGACGGATATTTATTCTGCGGTGCCAGACGATAATTAAAATTCACAACTACGAATCCGCTTTGTGCCAAATGACAGCAATAATGGCTATACAGTTTCTTATCTCCATAAAACCAGCCACCACCATGCACACTGACAATCACCGGATATGCTTTATCCGAGTCTCCCATATAAGATGCCGGCACACAAAGATCAAACAGACTGTTCGATACATAACTGTCTGAATCAATGTCCGACGCATCCCCGGATGATGCATACAGCATCTCCCTTTTCTTATCCATCTTCCAGCTATCCAAAATCGCAGCAAACTGCTCTGCATCCAATCTTTTCTTATAATCTAAATTCTTAATCTGTACAACATTTTCCGGATATTCCAGATCTTTGTCGCGCAATCCATCATTCACCATCCACGCATGGCGCATGTTCACCCATGGCGGAAGTTTTCTGTTCTCCGCTCCACGCTTCATAATCTCTGTAACATTTATCATAACCGATCTCCTCCTCATAATCGTCCCTCTGTCTTATGTTGTCCTCTTTTTTCTCTTATTCTCATACATAGACTGATCCGCCATATTAAGATAATCCTGCAGGCTTTTCTGCTTATCCGGCGTATCTATGAAAAACGCCCCTGGTAACATAAAAAACCGGGGCGCATTCAAAAAATCGTCAGTTATAAATTAGTTACAGCGTTCATAACGAACCGTAATCCCTTTTATCTCCTTGGCTAAAGTATTATTTAACGCTTTGCTGTCTACCCGCCATCTCCAATTGCTGCCAACCGAAGAAGGTGTATTCATTCTCGACTTGTTGTCTAAGCCAAGGTAATCCTGAATTGGAACAATACAGATTTTCGCATTGCTTCGCATGATTACGCCAATGAGCGGAATATACATTTTATCTGCCGGTGTATAGTAATCACACAGATAATCTCTTGCTTTTTTCCTGCCTTCGTCATCGACCTCCTGCCACCAGCCGACCAGTGTCTCATTGTCATGCGTGCCTGTATAAGCTACACAATTCTCAATATAATTATGAGGTAAATACTCCCTCGCCGAACCCGTATCTCTTGTGTCAAATGCGAATTCCAACACTTTCGTCCCCATGAACCCGCTATCCGCAACAAGCTTACGGACGGTATCCGTTATATAGCCAAGATCCTCCGCAATCACGGATTTTCTGCCAATCTTCTTTTCGATTGTATGGAACAAATCCATGCCCGGACCTTTCTTCCAACTGCCATTTACCGCGGTCTTATCCCCATATGGGATGGAATAATATTCATCGAAACCACGGAAATGATCAATACGTACAACATCATATAACTCGAAGCAGAATGAAAGCCGTTCGATCCACCATGCATACGCTGTCTTTTTGTGGTAATCCCAATCATAAAGAGGATTTCCCCACATCTGCCCATCCGCCGAAAATCCGTCCGGTGGACATCCCGCAACAGCCTTCGGTGTACATTGTTCATCTAACTGGAACAATTCCGGATGCGACCATGCATCTGCACTATCCAATGATACATAAATCGGAATATCTCCGATAATTTTAATTCCTTTTTTATTAGCGTAAGCCCTGAGCTTATACCACTGGTTGAAAAACTGGAATTGCATAAATAACTGAAAATCAATCTCGTCTGCCAGCTTCTCCTTATATTCACGTAAACCTTCTTCTGTACGACTATGAATTGCCTCCGGCCATTCAGTCCAGTTCATTCCACCAAAATGATTTTTTACTGCCATATATAAGCAATAGTCATACACCCACGCTTCATTCTTCTCTAAGAACGCCTTATATTCTGTACTGTTCTTATGCCCGCTTCTCTCACAAGCCTTGCGGAGCAATACATACCGTCCATTATATTGTTTTTCATAATCAACAGACTGTTCATCTGTTCCAAAGTCAACACTATCACATTCTTCTCTCGTCAATAAACCTTCGCTAATTAAAGTTTCCAGATCTATGAAGTACGGATTCCCGGCAAATGTGGAAAACGACTGGTATGGAGAATCTCCATATCCGGTAGGTCCCAAAGGTAAAATCTGCCAGAACGTCTGACCTGCTTCCACTAACCAATCTACAAATTTATATGCTTCTTTGGAAAAGCAGCCAATTCCATACTTTGATGGCAGACTGGAAATCGCGAACAATATTCCTGCTGTTTTATCCATATATGTCCTCCATATACGTCAAGGCAAAACAATTATACTCTGCGTACGCTTTCGCCCTCGATCAGATTGTGTGGGGCATAATCATGTTCACACCCCAGTGTATAATGTATGTGCTTCATCAAAAGCTCCACACTCCGCTTTGCAATACTGTTTATGTCCTGACCCATTGATGTAATTCTCGGTGTGTAAAATCTCGATATGACTGTACCATCGAAGCCTACCACCGATATATCATCCGGTACTTTTTTCCCGGCATCTTCGATTGCCCGAATTGCGCCAACCGCAATCGTATCTGACAGCCCGACAATCGCTGTCACATGTATGTTCTTTTCAAGTAGTCTTTTTGTTGTTTCATAACCTGCCTCATACGAATACCGGCAAGCCATATAATTCTTATCCGGATCAAATTCCAGACCACTTTTTTCAAAGCCTTTTTTACACCCAAGATAACGCGAGAAACTGATCTGTTTATCTGAAATCTCGCCACCCATTACGACAATATCTTTGTGTCCGTAGCCTGTTAAATACTGCACGAGTTCCATAGTTGCAGTCTCATCATCGACACATACAGAAGATACATTGTCAAACGCTAACTCCTTTGCACTTGTAGTTGCAACAACGCAGGGTATGTCAAGTTCATTCATACGTTCATCAAAAAGAGCTAAATTCGCGCCGAGAAAAATAATCGCTTTCGAGGTTTTGTCACGAACGAATTTTAATGCCTCTGCAACCTCGTCCCCATCTTCATCGATAATCTGACAGGATACAACCTCTTCCAGTTCTGACAGCAGAAGTGTAATCCGGTCAAGAATCTCCATGAAGAAACTATTGTGTCGGCCTTTCATGATAATTGTAACTGTATTTCCGCCACATCGTTTCAGCTTTCTGGCATTTCCGTTTGGTTCAAAATTGCTCTCTTCGATAATTTTCAATATCTTTTCGCGCGCTTTCTCACTTACACCCGGTTGTTTGTTTATTACTCTGGATACGGTACCAATACCGTATCCAGATAATTTTGCTATATCTTTGATTGTCATATAATCGCTCCTGTAAAAATGTGATTATATATTAACCCTTAACAGCGCCAGCCGCAACCCCTTTGACAATATATTTCTGAGCGCATAAGTAGAATACAACAACCGGAATGATTGCCATGATCAGGCATGCCATAATCGCGCCCATATCAACACGGCCGTAGCTTCCCTTCATGTACTGGATGACAATGGAAATTGTCTTGAATTCCTTAATATCAAGTACAAGGTATGGAAGAAGGAAGTCATTCCAGATCCACATTGCTTCAAGAATACCTACGGAAATGAATGTAGGCTTCATCATAGGAACTACTACACTGAAGAATGTCCGGAGTGGTGAACAGCCATCAATCATTGCAGCTTCTTCCACTTCTACCGGAATTGATTTTACGAATCCCGTGAACATGAACACCGCAAGTCCGGCACCAAAACCGAGATACACAATTACGATTCCCCAAGGTGTATTCAGATGGAGGGAGTCTGCCGTTCCAGATAGTGTAAACATAACCATCTGGAACGGTATGACCATGGAAAATACACATAAGAGGTAAATCATTTTTGTAAAAACATTCTTAACACGGGTAATAAACCAGGCTGTCATGGAACAGCAGATCAGGATAACCGCAACTGAAAAAACCGTAATAAACAATGTCCAGCCTACCGCTTTCAGGAAATCATACTGGGTAATTGCTGTCTTATAGTTCCCAAGTCCAACATAGCTTTCCTCTGTAGGCAGCTTAAATGTCTCAAGGTTGATGAACGTCTTCGACTTCATCGAGTTAATCAATACGATAAAGATTGGAGCAACAAATACAATTGAAACGAGTGTAAAAAATAATGTTGCAAGTATTCCCATCACTTTCTTTTTCATTACTGCTGCACCTCCTTATCTCTTGTCAACTTTAACTGTAACAATCCAATCGCTACTACAATTATGAAGAACACAACTGCCTTCGCCTGTCCAACCCCTTCAGCTCCTACTCTGCCATAGAATGTGCTATAAATATTCAGGGCAAGCATTTCTGTCTTATGAAGTGGCTCACCACCTGTAAGAGCGAGGTTCTGATCGAATAACTTGAACGAATTCGTAATCGTCAGGAATGTACAAATTGTAATCGATGGCATCATGTTCGGAATTGTAATTTTAAACAATCTCTGCATTCTGGTAGCTCCGTCGATCATAGCCGCTTCCTGAATATCTCCAGGGATCGCCTGAAGTCCCGCGATGTATACGATCATCATGTAACCAATCTGCTGCCATCCTACAAGAATAACCAGTCCCCAGAAACCCAATGTTTCATTCAACTTCAGGGCTGTATCAAACTTCACGAAAATACCATCAAAAATCAGCTGCCATACATAACCTAATACAATACCTCCGATCAGGTTTGGCATAAAAAACACTGTACGGAAAATATTCTTTCCTTTGATATTCTGTGTCAACGCCAGTGCGACTAAAAATGCAAGTACATTGATCAACACAAGTGAAACGATTGCAAATAACGTAGTGAATTTAAATGATCCAAGGAAATTTGAATCTTTAAATGCTTCTATATAGTTTTGTATTCCGACAAATTTTGCATCCTTGATTGTTGTAAAGTTACAGAAAGACAAGTAAATACCTTCAATAAAAGGAATAATAAATCCTATCAAAAATGCAGCCATAGTCGGTAACAAAAATATTGGCCAATATTTTTTTACCGCCTTTTCCATCTTATACCTCCTACGCCCTTGAACAATTACCTTCTAAAAAAGGGAGGAACTGTCTCCTCCCTTTTTAATTACAGGTTGTTTTATCAGGCTTCCTGATCCTAGTTTCCTGCTGCCTGACTCTCTGTAGCCCAGCCTTCAACGAATGCTTTCTTTACAAGATCCCAATTCGCATCTGTCTGATCGGAAGCATATACAGTAAGAGCTGATCCTACTTCGTTCTTCCATGTCTCAGAAGGCATTGTTGTGAAGTTCCAGCTTACAGGTGTCTTGCCATCTGCCACATACTGGCTTGCGATATTCACAAGAAGGTTATCTGACTCAAGGTTCTTCTTGAATGGAGTAACAAATCCCATTCCGTCTGCTCCGGATGGCATTGCACCCTGTGAACCACAGATTGCCTTAAGTGCTGTATCGTCTGTAGCAAGCCATGCCATGAAATCTTCTGTTGCCTTGATGTCTGCTTCGGAAGCCTTAGCATTTACACACCAGTAGTTCTCTGTACCTGTACAAAGTCCCTGATTCTCTTCTCCGTCTACACCGATATAAATCGGAAGCATTCCGAGATTCTCATCACCAACTGAGCTTATATCTGAGTATGCCCATGTACCATTCTGGTAAAATACTGCTTTTTCTGCTACAAACTCAGCAACTGCATCATCACCGGTCTTAACACTGAGCTGCTTAGGATCTGTTGTCGAGTTATTAATGTACAGATCCCAGATCTGACGGTAATTATCCAGGTATGTGCCCTTGATTGCCTTTGTGTTGTTGATTCCGTCTGCCTGATACTCATAGTATACAGGAAGGTTTGCAAGGTGAGTCTTAAATCTCCAGTCTGAAGAACCATCCATACCTGCGGATGTAAATGCATCAAATCCAAGCTCATCACGTCTTGCTGTAATATCTTCTGCTACCTTCTTCAGGTCTGCAAAGTTCTTGATGTCATCCATGGAGTAACCTGCCTCCGCAAGAAGCTTCTTATTGCAGATGATACCATAGGACTCAATAACATATCCGATACCTGCTACCTTATCGCCATCCTTCAAAGCGAAATCCTCTGAAGTAAGCTGCTTGTAAACTTCTGTGTCAGACAAATCTGCACAATAATCCTTCCATGATGCCAGACCGACCGGACCATTTACCTGGAACAATGTAGGGCATTCTGATTTACCCATCTCACTCTTAAGAGTTGTCTCATACTGACCGGATGCGGCTGTAACAACGGTTACCTTTACGCCTGTCTCCTCTTCGTAGATCTTGGCAAGCTCCTGCCACTGGGCATCTGCTTCCGGCTTAAAATTCAAGTAATATACCGAACCCTTATCAGCCGATGCATCCTTCCCTCCTGAAGTTCCCTTTCCTCCACAACCTGCAAACAGTGACATCATCATTGTTGCAGCTAATCCTAAAACTGCTAATTTCTTCTTCATGCTTTTTCCTCCTCTAATCTTTTCATTTGCTTTGTTTATAGTTACATATACGTTCCTTGGAAACGTTTGTTGTATCGTTTTTGGTAACGTTTCCATTTCATGAGTCAATGATACAACATTTAAAAACTTTTTGCAATCAAAAAAGTCAACTTTTTGTTTATTTAGTCAAATTACACAGCGATTTTGATTTTTTTTTGTTACTTATCACCAATTTCTGCGTGCATTTGCTATCAATGGATTCTATTTTATTATTTTCCAAATATCGTTATTGTATTCAACAATTGTACGATCAGAGGAGAAAAATCCTGCTTTCGCAATATTCACCATCATCTTCTGCGCCCACGCCTTACGATTCTCATATTCCTTATATGCACGTTCCTTGGCATCAACATAAGAATCAAAATCAATAAATGTCATGAACCAGTCTTTGTTGAGAAGTTCATTATACAAACGATGCAGCATTTCTGCATTTCCAAGTGCTATCACTGCGTCGCTGATAATAAAATCAACGGCTTCCTTCAATACCGGATTGTTCTCATAATATGTTCTTGAGACATAGTCAGCCTTCGCATAATGCTCAATCACCGCATCACTTGACTCTCCAAAGATATAGATATTGTCATCGCCAACAAGCTGATGGATTTCAACATTCGCACCATCCTCTGTTCCGAGAGTAACCGCGCCGTTCAACATGAACTTCATATTTCCGGTTCCGCTTGCTTCTTTTGACGCAAGAGAGATCTGCTCCGAAATATCACAGGCAGGAATTAATTTCTCTGCAAGCGTAACATTGTAGTTTTCTACCATGACTACATTCAAATACGGGCTCACTTCCGGATCGTTGTTGATCAATTCCTGAAGACACAGGATCAAATGAATAATATCCTTCGCGATCGTGTATGCAGGTGCAGCCTTTGCTCCAAATATAACCGTAACCGGTGTAGTAGGCAGCTTGCCCGCTTTGATCTCCAGATACTTATGAATCACATAAAGGACATTTAACTGCTGACGCTTGTACTCATGCAGACGCTTTACCTGGATATCAAAAATCGAGTTTTCGTTTAATTCGATTCCCTGTGTTTCCTTGAAATATTCTTTGGCGAGAAGCTTGTTCTGATGTTTGATTTCAAGGAGCTTTTCAAGCTTGTCATCATCGTTTACAAATGCAAGTAAATTTTCTAATTCCATTGCATCTTTCTTATATCCGTCCCCAATCCACTCTGTAATCGTATCAGATAACAGTTCATTACAATAGAGAAGCCAGCGGCGGAATGTAATGCCATTTGTCTTGTTGTTGAACTTCTCAGGATATATTCTGTAAAAATTATTAAGCTCCGAATTCTTCAAAATCTCTGTATGAAGATACGCAACGCCATTTACACTAAAACCATAATGAATGTCGATGTGTGCCATGTGAACCAGATCATTCCGGTCGATAATTGCCACACTCTCATCGCTAAACCGTCTTCTTATCTTATCATCCAGAATCTCAATAATCGGGACAAGCTGCGGAACAACCTCTGCCAGATAATGTCTCGGCCATTTCTCAAGTGCCTCAGCCAAAATTGTATGGTTTGTATATGCGCAGGTCTTACTTACAACATAGATTGCTGCATCCATGTTCATCCCTTCTGCTACAAGCAGACGAATCAACTCAGGTATGATCATGGTTGGATGTGTGTCGTTGATCTGGATTACTGCATAGTCGAACAAATCATAAAGGTTACTTCCCTTCGCCTTACACTCATCGATAATGAGTCTTGCGGCATTGCTTACCATGAAATACTGCTGGTAGATACGAAGCTTTCTTCCATCTTCGTCACTGTCATCCGGATATAAGAACAATGTCAGATTCTTCTCGATGTCTGTTTTATCAAACTGATAATTCGCATCTACGATGGATTCATCCACAGTTTCTACGTCGAACAAACATAATTTGTTGGTACGGTTATTGTAACCTGTTACATCAATCTCATACAATCTCGACTGCACCGTGCATTTTCCAAATGTAACAGGATATGTCACATCTGTTTTTCTAAGCCAGCTTTGATCCTTGATCCATGGATTTATCTGTTCTTTCTGCATTCTGTCTTCGAATACCTGCTTGAACAAGCCAAGATGATAATTCAATCCAATACCCGCACCCGATAATCCAAGTGTTGCGATTGAATCAAGGAAACATGCAGCAAGTCGCCCCAGACCGCCGTTTCCAAGCGATGGCTCTACCTCAATCTCCTCAATCTCTGCAAGTGTCTTTCCGCTTTCGGCAAGCACTTTTTTGACGTCCTCATAGATTCCAAGATTGATCATGTTATTCGACAGCAGCTTTCCAATCAGAAATTCTGCCGATACATAATAAATCTTCTTTTTCGTCTCTTCCATGCGGCGTTCATCTGCTAACTGCTTTGTCAGGTTGAGCAATGCATAATATACTTCTTCATTGCTGCTTTGTGCGATTTCTTTTCCAAGCAGTTTTTCAAGTTCCTGTTTTACCTTCATCGTATACCCCTTTCGTTTTCACTTGAGCTTTTGTACGCTCCTTTATAATAATACAATATCACGAATTGGAAACGTTTCTCTTGCAAAATAGTATCACAATATGATACTATTCTATCAACCAGGAGGGTATTGCCATGAAAGAGATTATAAATCCAGACTCTGCGTCTAATATCGAATTAAATGAAAACAAGATTCACTTTCAAAATGAATATCAATATAACACCTATATATGTTCGATTCCGATGGATTTTGCAAGTGTACCGGTTCA